>Ga0193726_1000039_pt1 | contig 295256 bp, 254 predicted proteins | sample H2c1metaG_FD_144928 | JGI IMG/M metagenome (GOLD analysis project Ga0193726, IMG submission 144928) | Soil microbial communities from a riparian zone of the East river system, Colorado, United States - H2c1 | ecosystem: Environmental > Terrestrial > Soil > Riparian zone | place: USA: East...
AACATCAAGTCCGATGTAATACATATGTCTCTGAGGAGCCTCCGTGGGTAGTTCTCTGAATCAGCGCGCAGCTGAGTTCAGCCTTTGTAACACCCTCGTGCTCCTCCTCGACTTATCATTCAAACAACACACCAGGAACGCAGAGATTCTCACGGTGCTACCCTGTTTTGAGAAAAGGGGCATCAGAAATGGCCGAAATGACACCCTTCATATACGGCGGCTTCTGCGATGTGCCCCGATGCATTTCACTTCGCTATCGGGGAAGGCGCTTTTTACTGCAGAGCGCCTTTGATGAGGGACTTGATGAATACCCCAGTGAGTACTCAATTTATATAGTCCCTGAGTCAGCTGACGATTCGCGACCGGTCTGTTCTCCGGAGTTCCTCGGCAATACGCGAATGGCTTGCATTGGATCGATTCCAATAGACCAAGTCACATTTGACATGAGCAAGCGTAAGGAACTTGATGCCACCATCCTCGACAGCTTTATCGCTGGCGAAGAGCCCTAAATCGGCATTACTTCCGGATCGATCACCACACACCAACAACCACGAATATGCTTTCGCAGCACTACGGGAATCGGCCACTTAGGGACCGACGCTCAAGGGAGGTTGCAGTTCAGCTGAAACCGAATGGAAGCCTTCTCATTCTTGCCCCATGCGGATTGAGAAAACTTCCACTTTGAGATGGATTCGCTCACTGCTGGCTGGAGCATCCGAAGTCGCGGTTCGCTAACGAACGAGATGTTCCGAATGACCCCATCTTCTCCCACCTCGAATGTCGCTTGAACCAATCCCTCTAGACGTGCGAGTTTTGCGATGGGCGGGTACTTCGGCAGTTCTGGCAAAAGCGGCGCAAACGGTGAAACTGTCTCGATTTGAATCGTAGGTGGCGGAGGAGGTTCTTTTGCGGCATCCTGCGCGATTGCAGAAACTTTCGTCTGCGGTCCGAACAGTGGATCGAAAGTACCGGCAAGAATCTGATCAATGAGATTTCCCCGTACAGGCTGTGCGGGCTGTGTCGTGTCTACAGAAAAGATGGGCTTATCCATCACTCCGGGACCGAGTGTGCTGTCGAGTCTCTGCAAAACGGCCATGCTCCATGAGGTGTTCTTTGGTGTCTTTGATGCTGAATCGAACAGATCTCGATCGAGAATATCGGTACGAATCTGTCGGTCTTTCCCGGCACAATTCACCTGCATCGTCACATCCACACCGCTAAACACAAGGCACTTCTTACAGCGCTGTCGCTCCCGGCGCAGTTCTTTCTCAGGGATTGCACAGGGGTTCTTGGATTGGAGCAGTTCCTCCATGCTCTCGTGGAGAATCCCAGAGGAGAGTTCAACCTTCGCGGGTTGAATACAGGCAATGCCTGGTGGAGTCACGAGTGCTCTCTGGACTGAAAGCTCGTTTCCATTTGGTGCAACGTTGATGATTTCGTAGAAATCATTCGGGGGACCGAAATCGAAGAACGTGTGGCGAGCGACGGTCAACTGCGTTGGCATACCAGATGGAGAAGTCTGAGAAGCGGCCATATTGCACACAAGTCCCAAGGCGCAGATAGAAATCCCTATTCCCCGATTCATGGTCGCGATTATACGTAGTTAAGGCGCTAACGCTGTGGTGGTGGCCGATTTTGGGCATTATTCCCGTATCACCGTCCAACCTTCCCTTACTATTTTTGGTGCAAAATCGTGGTAGAGGGAGCTTTCGGTGAGAGACAGGCGCACCGGTCAATAGATGAGCAAGTTGCCGGAGGGATAGAGGCCGTCCCATCCGCATGGAAAGTGCCCTTTGATATAAACAGCGGCCAGTTCCGTATAGAAGCCGAGGGGGCGAAGATCGCTGTATTCGGCCTCCATGCAAGCTCCGAGGGTATCCCACCGTACACAATGTTCAAAAGCTTTGGGCAGGTTGTGCGCAGCGGAGACGTTTGTAATTTTGCGGCTCACCATAGGCTCGATAGACCTCTTTAGGTCCGCAGTAATCTCGTTCCACTTTCGGTAACGTTCCATCGCGTGATTGTGAAGGAAGACGGTGAGCTCGTTGCGTCGCTCTAAACGAAAGGATTCCCAATCACGATGGTCGGTGGCAAAGGCGATTGCCTCCTTCCAGGAATTGAGCATCGTCGCCGGTTGGAGATCACGCAGGCCAACGCACGTGAACCAGTCGATACGATCAAGCGCGGCGAGGAGTTCTTCACTTTTCGTATTCATCGCGTTCAGAGCTCAGTCTAGCAAGTGGCTAGGGGAAGCTAACACGCGACTGCCGTTGCGGTTGATTAACCGTCCACACGTACTTTACCATTTGGTAAAGTACGGATTGCCCACAATCCTCCCGGAACACAGTTTCGCGAGCATGAATGTTGCTGAAGCTGCCGGATTCATCGTTTAAGCCGAGGGAGCCAAGTCGAATTTACGCGGGTTTTGTCCATCGACCCTTGAGGCCAGCTTTGCGCAAGCCGTCAACGAGATGTTCGACCATATCCGGTTGCCACCAAATTGCCAATCCCTCGCGAGGCGCATCTCCGATGTCAGGGCGTTGCACAAGGAGAGTCCGTAAGGCATTGCCCGCAGCCTCACGTTGATCCAATTGTCCGCATGCCGCCGCAACAGCCAGATTGGTGCGCCAGAAGCCGGGCATATTCGCTTTGCGAGCAAATTCCAAAGCAACTTCGTATTCGCCCTTTCGATAAGCATCAAAGCATGGCACAAACCAATACCAGCCCGGGTGGTGTGGGTTCAGGCTGCGCGCCGTGGATGACAGAACGCCCCCTCGCTCCCAATCACCAGCATAGGCGGTGAGAAATCCGAGATACGCGAGCGTGAATCCATCCATGGGATTCAGGTTGATAGCCCGCGCGGTTGCGATTTGAAAGCTCTGGATTTCTTTGCGGAAGAATTCGACGGCCGCGAGTGCGTGGTACGCGAGGTGGTTCGATGGCGCGAACTCGATTGCGCGTCGCGCGGCTGTGAGTGCCCGGCCGAGCGGATCAGGGCGCAGATTGAATCGATGGGTGAATTCCTCCTTCTCGACAAGCGAGAGGACTACCCCTTCGCTGCACTCCGGGTGCGCTCAACATGACACGCAATCTTGCTGTTGTTGGTGATTAACCGTCCCTTCGGAAGTTGGCATTTTTTCGATGCGAAGGATTTGAAAGACAACTGCAGGTTCCTCGACTTCGCTTGGAATGACATTCTCCCTGGGGAGGACAGAGAGATTCGGTCGCGCACATTAGTCAAACGTTTGACCTGGGAGGTGGGCGGATGGTACCGTGGGCGGCCTGGAGGGATGGAACGCATGGATCGGCGTCGATTTCTGGGTAGTTCATTGGCCGTTGCGAGCGGAGCGGTTCTGTCGGGTCGAGGTCTGCACGCTGCGGGCTCTGAGCCAAGGGGCTCGATGGTTGAGGCGGCGCAGGTTCCGGGCGTGGTGCCTCGGGCGGAGATTGAAAGTGCGCGTTTTCCGGATGGCTTTCTTTGGGGCACGGCCACCGCTGCCTTTCAGGTTGAGGGCGCATGGAACGAGGATGGTAAGGGCGAGTCGATCTGGGATCGATTTACGCACACTCCAGGAAAGGTAAAAGGCGGAACAACCGCGGATGTGGCCTGCGATCAGTACCATCTCTATGCGCAGGACATGGATCTGGCGAAACGCCTTAACCAGAAGAGCTATCGGTTCTCGATATCCTGGCCGCGGATCCAGCCCACGGGAACCGGTGCGCCCAACATGAAAGGCATCGATCACTACAGCAAGTTCCTCGACACCATGCTCGAGCAAGGGCTGCGTCCGTTTTGCACCATCTGTCACTGGGATCTGCCGCAGGCGTTGGAGGAGAAGGGTGGCTGGCCAAACCGCGACCTGGCCGGATATTTCGCAGACTACGCGGGCATCCTCGCCAAGCATCTTGGAGATCGCATCACCATCTGGGCGCCGTTCAACATGCCTTGGTCGGTGGCCTACATGGGATATGGCGTTGGGGCGCTTGCGCCCTGTCGCGCCAACTTCGACGATTTTCTGAAGGCAGCGCACACCCTGGCCCTGGCGCAGGCGCAGGCACTTCGATCGATCAAGGCGGCATCATCGAAAGCGACAGTGGGCAGTGCTTACGGGATGTGCCCGGCGTATCCCAAGACCGATTCCGAGGGGGACCGCGCAGCCGCGGCTCGCTATCACGCGATGAATAACGTGTTATTCCTGGAAGCGGCGATGAAGGGGCGGTATCCCAACGCGTTTGTGGGAGAGCCTCCGTTTGAGCGGATGGGGGTCAAGCCCGGCGATGAGAAGATCATGCACGCGCCGCTCGATTGGGTCGGCTTCCACTACTACACACGCCGCATTGTTTCCGACGCGAGCCATGTGCAGGCGTTTAGCGGGGGCGGTTTCAGCGGCACCGAGATCGAGGCTGACCCTGCGACCGGACGCGATCCGTACACACGCTTCCGGGCGGAGATGCCAACGGAGGGTCCGCTCACCGAGTCTGGACTCGAGGTTTGGCCTCGCGGCATGTACGACCTGGTGACGCAGATCTCGAAGGAGTACGACCACCCCATCATCGAAATCACTGAGAGCGGTTGTGGCTATCTCGATGCACCGTACGCAAAAGAGAATGGCCGTGTGCCCGACACTCGTCGCATCGAGTGGTTCCGGCAAGAGCTGGCTGAACTGGCGCGAGCGATTGCCGACGGTGCCCGCGTCCGCTCATTTCATGCCTGGAGCCTGATTGATAACTTTGAATGGGCGAACGGCCACACCGAGCGCTACGGTCTCATTTACGTGGATTATCGCGATCAGAAGCGCACGGTAAAGGATTCAGGGCTGTGGTACGGGCGGGTGGCGGCGACGGGGAAGCTGGGGGCTTAGGTTTTACAGTAGCTCTTCGGGCGGCCCCCGTGACGCTCTTTCGGATCGCGAACTTTCCCAGGAGGTGCGCTGCGATTCCTCCGGGCTACTTTCGATGGCTCCCTTCGGAGGTTCTGTGTGGTGCATCTTCAATCCTGGAGTTCTGCATCGAAATTGCCTGGAGTGTGAAACCATGGCGAATGAAACGAATATGAATATACCTGATCGTCCGAATCCGACCCCAATGGACGAACGAATCAATGCAGTTCCCGACGAGAAGGAAAGGGCGGAACGGGAAGCGGACAAACTGGCCCACAAGGGCGCCGAGCGGGAGCAGGAGTTTGACAACCAGCAGAAGCCGTTTACTAAGTAGAGGACCGTACTGTTAGCGCTGCCGGCGGGGTAACCTTTCCGCTGGCGTCGCTGACCGTGATCCCGTCACAAATATTCGAACAATAAATTGATTTGTAAAGTCGCTGGCTGGTTTGGTTTGCAAAACCGGCTGGTACCTTCGGGGCATCGTGGAACACGAAGGTCTCATGTCCCTAAGTAACTCTTTTGACTGGGATAGTAACCCTGAAAATTCCACTTTCGTGATTCTGGAATCACTGATGGGGAGAGCATCTTTGGCCCAAAGTGGGGCATCCTTTTAACAGTACATGCGAGGTGCAGTTGACCCCGCAAATCCCCGAACACCAGGTGACATATGCTTTCCACCGCTACAAGACGACCGGGCGATGTTGCGTCGTACCTGATGCTCCAGCACTTCCCGTTAACTAGCGCGTATCTTTGCCAGGACTGTAATTCGATTGGGAACAATGCCAATCAGTGTCCTGCGTGTGCGTCGGAGGTTCTGATGAGCCTCTCGGCCATTCTGAACCGTTCCAACGAGACAATGATTGATTCGGAATACTCTTTACCGGCCCTTGCGGTGGCTTCTGTCCACGCGGGTTCGGCTTTAGCTGCCTAGGGTTCTGCTTCTCTTGTGTATGCGCGCCCGGCCCGGGATTGAAAGAACGCCGGGGATGCTGAAGAGTTCAGCGTGTGGCGCGCGACCACTTTCCCACTTTTTCAGGCAGAAATTACCAGGACACCGACAGGACCTGATCCTCGGCGTGCGGGCTCGCGATGATGCGGCCGGCTTGCGCTTTATAATGAAGAATGGCTGGTTGCGTCCTGAGCCTCTCTGAGGCCTCAGTGACGCGGCCGGAATAATCCTTCATCCCGGTGTCTTCCCATTGACTTCATCGAACGACGCGATCGTCATCCGCGGCGCGCGGACCCACAATCTGAAGAATATCTCCTGCGAGATTCCTCACGGAAAGCTGACGGTAGTCAGTGGCGTATCGGGATCGGGCAAGAGTTCGCTCGCCTTTGACACGATCTATGCCGAGGGGCAGCGGCGGTATGTCGAGTCGTTGTCGGCGTACGCGCGGCAGTTTCTGGAGCGGATCGAAAAGCCGGATGTGGATGAGATTGACGGACTGGCGCCGGCGATTGCGATCAAGCAGAAGAACACGACGCGGAATCCGCGGTCGACGGTTGCGACTGCGACGGAGATTTACGACTATCTGCGGCTGTTATATGCGCGCTGCGGAGAGGTGCATTGCATCTTCTGCGACGGGTTGGTGAAGCGGAATTCGATGGACGAGGTTGCCGAGACCGTGCTGGCGCTGGGAGAGGGAACGCGGCTGAATGCGCTGTTCCCGGTGCGGTACGAGATGCCAGTAGTGGAGGCGGCCAAGCCGGCAAAGCGGGGGACGAAGGCGAAGGCCGGCGCAAAGAGTTCATCGGCGGCTGTACCGGATCCGATGAGCGAAGGGCTCAAGGCGCGGCTCATGAAGCTGCGGGGGGCGGGATTCAACCGGCTTTATCAGAACGGGCAGATCTACGAGTTTTCGACGCCGGAATCGTTGATCGATATCGACTTTACAGCTCCAGTGTTTGTCCTCCTGGATCGGATTGTGGTGAACGCCGAGAACCGTGCGCGCATTGTGGACGCGGCTGAGATTGCGTATCGCGAAGCGGGCGAGGTGATTTTTGAAGAGGCGCAGAAGCCGCGAGAGGAGAGCCAGATTGGCGGCAGTGCTCTCCCCGGTCTCAAAGGCGAGACCGGGGGCACCCGTGAGACGCGGGGAACTCGCAGGCATCGGTTCTCGGGGGAGTATGAGTGCACGAATTGTCATCGGCCGGGAAAGGAGCCGGAGCCGCGGCTGTTCAGTTTCAATAATCCGTTTGGCGCCTGTCCGCGCTGCCAGGGATTTGGGAACACCGTTGACTACGATTTGAACCTTGTTATTCCGGACAAGGGCCTGAGCCTCAACGACGGTGCGATCGATCCGTGGAATCGGCCAAAGTATCGGTCGTGGTTTACGGAGATGAAGAAGCAGGCGGTGGCATTGGGGATTCCGATGGATGTACCGTGGCGCGAGATGAGCGAGGCGGCGCGCGAGGTTGTTTTGCGGGGAAAAGGCGCGTTTGAGGGCGTGCACGGATTCTTTGCGCAAATGGAGCGGAAGAAATACAAGCTGCATGTGCGCGTGATGCTGAGCAAGTATCGCGGGTATGCGGAGTGTCCGGAGTGCAGAGGTCAGCGGCTGCGGGCTGAGGCGCGTGCGGTGCGGATTAACGGGCTGAATATTTGCCAGAGTGCGGCGCTGACGATTGCGAAGGCAAAGGAGTTTTTCGCGGGGCTAACGTTGACGCCAATGCAGAAGGAGATTGCCGGGTCGATTCTGGAAGAGGTGCAGCAACGGTTGAGTTTTCTGGATGCGGTGGGGCTTGAGTATCTGACGCTGGACCGGCTGGCTTCGACGTTGTCGGGCGGTGAGGCGCAGCGGATTCAGCTTGCGACTTCGCTGGGATCGCAACTGGTGGGGACGTTGTATGTGCTGGATGAACCCTCGATTGGATTGCACACGCGGGATACGGCGCGGCTGATTCGCATCCTGAAAAAGCTGCGCGACCTGGGGAACACCATTGTTGTGGTTGAACACGATGCGGATGTGTTGCGCTCGGCGGATCATCTGCTGGATCTGGGGCCGGGCGCGGGTGAGTTTGGCGGCAAGCTGCTGGCCGAGGGCGTGCTCGCTGAGATCGAGGCGAATCCGAATTCGCTAACGGGGAAGTATCTCTCGGGAAAGATTTCGATTCCAGTGCCGACGCGGCGACGTGCGCCGGGGCGCGAGAAGCTGGTGCTGAAGGGCGCGGAGGCGAACAATCTGCACGGGCTGAGTGTGGAGATTCCGCTGGGCATGCTGGTGGCGATCACGGGTGTGTCGGGATCGGGGAAATCGACGCTGGTGCACCAGGTGTTGTATCGCGCGGTGGCGCGGGCGCTGGGACAGACTGATGGCGGAGACCCTTCCAGTTTTTTTCGCTCTTTGACTGGTGTTGAGAGATTGAACGATGTGGTGCTGGTAGATCAGACGCCAATTGGACGTACGCCGCGGTCGAATCCTATCACCTACATCAAGGGATTTGATTTGGTTCGCGAACTATTTGCGTCGCAGCCGGATGCGAAGAAGCTTTCGCTGACCCCGGGACATTTTTCATTCAACGTGCCGGGCGGTCGTTGCAACACATGCGAAGGCGATGGAACGGTAACGGTGGAGATGCAGTTCCTGGCGGATGTGGAACTGCCGTGCGAGGACTGCAACGGCACGCGCTACCAGGCCAAGGTGCTTGAGGTGCAGTACAAGGGCAAGAACATTCACGAAGTGCTGCAGATGACAGTGAAGGAAGCGTTGCGGTTTTTTGCGGGACAGATGCGGCTGCTGGAGAAGCTCGCCGTGCTGGATGAGATCGGGCTTGGCTATTTGCGGTTGGGGCAGTCGGCGACGACGCTGTCGGGCGGTGAGGCGCAGCGTGTGAAACTGGCGGCCCACCTATCGCAGGTTCGAGCGGCGAACGCGAGTGCCAAGCCATCGCAGGCGAGCCGGGTGCTATATATCCTTGATGAACCGACGACGGGATTGCACTTCGATGATGTGTCGAAGCTGCTGACGGCGTTTCGCAAACTGATTGACGGCGGCGGGTCGCTGATCGTGATCGAACACAACCTGGATGTGATCAAGAGCGCAGATTGGGTGATCGACCTGGGGCCGGAGGGCGGCGAAGGCGGCGGGCGCATTGTGGCGGAGGGAACACCGGAGGAAGTCGCAAGCAATCTGCACTCGTACACGGGGGAGTGGCTGGCGAAGGTGCTTTGAACCGCGCAGGCATTACACGCAGTCATCTGCAGTTTTGGAATTTTGAATTCAGATCAGTCATACGCCGGATCATCCGGCGAACACAGAAGTTCAGATGCACGCTCGAGCATCAGGTCCGGCATCACAGGCTTTGCCAGCACCTCGAAGCTGTGCCCTTTGCTGACTGCCTCTTCCAGCAACATTGCGGTATTCGTATGGCCCGAGAAAAGAATCACATGGCACGTCGGATGGTTTGCCTTAATCACAATTGCCAGATCGATCCCGTTCATCTCCGGCAATATCACATCCAATATCGCCAATTCCGGCTGCCACTCCGCAATCAGTTCCACGGCACGTTCGGCCGTGTAGGCCACGCGTGCGTCATAACGTTGCATCTGGAAGATCAGTTGCAATGTATCGGCAATCGCCAATTCGTCATCGACAATCAGAATGCGCCGCCGACCCTTTACGCCCATCAGTTCCGGCACACTACCCCATTCAGGCATCGCTGATCCCTGCACAACGTTGGACGGAACCGATTCAGATGCGTCAGAATCGAGCAGCGAAGTGTCACCGTTTTGCCCTGGGCCCCCCAGGCCGTCGTTACCCGTTTCCGCGCGCTTCTCACTCATCTCTGCCGCGGAACGCGATTGTAAAACCCTGCACACCATGCTGGCTTACGATGCGCACCAAAGCCTGCTAGTATACCTCGGATGACGATAAATCATTGATTTCATTGAAGCAATTGCACTGATGGAATTAGTTGTGGAGCGTCCAGAACCCCACTGATGGATGAACTTGAAGCGACAACCCGCGAATGGTCCGACCGCATTCGGCGACTGTTGAAGGGACTGACACTCACCCAGGCTGGCCTCGCAGACCGCCTCGGCGTTTCACCGGCAACCGTCTCGCGATGGCTCGCGGGAAAAAACGAACCCACGGCGGAGACTTACGTCGCCCTTGGCAACCTTGCCGGCAGACCTGATGGCGCCTACTTCTGGGAGCGGGCCGGCATTGATACCTCCGAACTCCCCGACGCGAGCCTTCGCCAAACGCTCTCCTCCATCCGCACCACCCTCGAAGATTTCAACCTCATCACCACCAAAAAGGTCTCGCAGCACCTCAGCGGCAAAGCCAATGCGGTGGCCATTCCCCTCATGAACGTCTCCGCATTCGGCGACCGCGTCCCCCCGCACGAGAACGTGCGCCTCTCGCAGGCCAAGGTCGAAGACGTGCTGCTGGCTCCGCTCGCCTGGTGCCCACACCCTGAGAACATGATCAGCGTGCATGTTGCCGGCGACTCCATGTTTCCGGTCATCCCTTCCGGCTCGATCCTCTTTATCGACACGGCCGTCACTGAGCGCAGCCAACTCAATGAAAAGCTGGTCGTCGTTGCCCATCGGGATCTCGGCTTCAAGGTAGCGCGCCTGCAACGCCTCGTCGGTTCTGACCTTCTTGTCTCCGCGAATCCCAAGTACCTTCCTCTCGACGTCAGTAACGCCACAAAATGGAAGATCTTCGGCGAAGTCCTCTGGTGGATCTCCAAGGACGCCAAATACGACTCCTGATTCCCAGCGGTGACATTTCGCCTCTCACAGGCGATCATCTAATCAATTGATGCCGTCCTCCGTTACCGACGAGTTCTCTGCCGCCGTCTCACGCCAAGATCTCGAGCGCCATATTGAAGCCGCACAGGCACGCGTCAGGAATCCCATCGAAGGCGTCTTCGGTGCGGACTCCGCCACCTGGCGCGTTAGTCGTGAATCGGCCCTCTTTCTCGGCGCCGGACGCGCGGCCCTGTTGCAGCTTGCACATCCCTGGGTGGCAGTTGCCCTCGATCAGCACTCCTCTCTGCTCGCGAAGCCCATTGTGCGTTTTCACAGCACTTTTCGGGTCGTCTTCACCATGGTTTTCGGCTCGGCTCCGCAGGCCTTTCGCGCCGCTCGCTCGCTTTATCAACGTCACACCGTCATCACCGGCGAACTCCCCGGCGATGTGGCCAGCTACTCCAAGGGCTCACGCTATCAGGCACTTCATCTCCCCGCGCTGCTCTGGGTTTACGCCACGCTCATTGACAGCGCCGTCACCGCATATCAATCGGTGCTTCCCCCGCTCGACGACGCCCAACTCGCAGCCTATTACGCCGAATCGAAAATCCTCGCCGGCCTCTTCGGCTTGCCGCCCGAAGCTCTACCCGCGGACTGGCCGTGCTTCCAGGTTTACGTCAATGAGATGACCGCATCGCAGGCTCTCGGCGTCGACGATCGCTCCCGCGCGATGGCACAACGCATCATGACCGGCGCAGGTTCCAGCATCCCCATTCCTCGCTGGTATCAGGCGCTCACTGCGCAGTGGCTGCCGCCGCGTTTCCGCGAGGAGTTTGCGCTACCCTTTGAGCCTGAGGATCAAAGACGCGCACAAAGAGCCATGGACTTTCTCCCACGCATCTACACGAAACTTCCAGCCTTCCTGCGCTACGTCGGTCCCTATCGCGAAGCACAGGCGCGCATCGACGACCGCGCCGCCGGTTTCATAACCCGTCGGAGCAACCGCTTCTGGATCGGCCAGCCTCGTATGCCCTTCGCGCCGAATACAACGGACTCTGCCAACCATTAACGGTTATTCATCCACCTGTTTATCCGGCACAACGGAGCGATCGCAGGCACAAGACTGCTCAGTCTTTTGCGGCGCGCATGATTTTGGTGGTGAGGCGCTGTTTGGCTGCAGGCATCTCGGCCCAGGGATCGGTGTTGAGACGTTTCTTCCACGAACTGAAATCTGTGACGTGGAAAGTTGGGCGGAATTTGGTGTTGAGTTCCTTCCAATCGAGCGGCAGTGCTACAGGGGCGCCGGATCGGGCTCGCGTCGAGTAGGGAGCGATGGCGGTTGAACCACGATCGTTGCGGAGATAGTCAAGGTAGATGCGGTTTTTGCGGATCGCCTTGGTCATCTTGGTGACGTAAAGGCCTGGGTTCTTTCGCTCGATTCCAAGAACAACGTTGTGCGCGAACTCCTTGATGGCGGGCCACTCGTTTTCGGGGCGAATGGGAACCACGACGTGCAGACCTTTGCCGCCGGTGGTCTTAAGGAAACTCTGGAGTCCGAGGTCATCGAGGCGGGTACGGAATTCCTTTGCGGTTGCCGCGAGCACCTTCCAGTCGATGGATTCGTCAGGGTCCAGGTCAAAAATGATGCGGTCTGGTTTTTCAAGGGTGTCGTTTTTGGATCCCCAGGGATGGATTTCGAGCACACCCATCTGTGCGAGGCCGACGAGACCTTCCGGCGAGTTGAGGGTCAGGTATTGTTCGGTTGGCCCGCCCTTTTTGTCGGGAACGGGTACGCTGCGGATGCCGTGGGGAACTCCCATGCCGATGTGCTTTTGAAAAAAGCAGGGCTTTGCAGCGCCATCAGGGCAGCGGAGAATGCTGAGGGGGCGATCGGAGACGTGGGGCAACATGTGATCGGCCACCGCAACAAGGTAGTTGGCGAGCATCAGCTTGGTCATCCCGGATTCAGGGTCGAGGATTTTGTCGGGATGGGTGATGGGGAGATCAGTCTTCGACGCGCTCACGGCTTTGACATGCGTGCTACGGCCTTTGCTTGATTCCGGTGCAGACTTTGCTGGATGTGTTGGGGACGATTTCGTTAATTCGAGCGGCTCGGCTTTTTCGCGGGCGACTTCCTTGGCAGGCTTGTCTTCGCGGAGGCCTTTGAATGCGGCCTGGCGGATGAGGTTGTCGCGGGTCCAGTTGGAGAAGGATATTTGCGCGACCAGTTCGGGTTTGACCCAGTGCACACCACGCGAGACGCCCTTCGGTATATCGGCGAAGGGTGACTTGGTTTGCACGAGGTCGTTGAGTTGTTTGTGCAGGGTCTGTTGGGTCTTTTGCGTGAAGCCGGTGCCGGATCGGCCGGCGTAATGTAATTTGCCGTTTTCGAAATATCCGATGATCAGGGCGCCGATGCCGGTGCTGCCATTGGAGGGATCGGTGAAGCCGCCAATCACGAATTCCTGTTCCTGAAAGCACTTTGACTTGATCCACGAATTGCCGCGCGTGGATGAGTATGGAGCCGATGCGAGCTTGGAGACGATGCCTTCGGCACCGAGATTGCAGGCTTCGTTGAAGACCTTCTTGCCGTCCGCTGCAAAGTGTTCGCTGAAACGAATAGGATCGTCGTCATCGAGTCCGGCGAGGAGCTTTTCGAGGAGATCTTTGCGGTCGAGCAGCGGCAGATTGCGCAGGTTGTGGCCGTCGAGGTGCAATAGATCGAAGGCGAAGTAGGTGAGGCTGACGTTTGCGCCTTCCTGAAACGCCGCCTGCAGATCCGCGAAACTGGTGGCGCCTTTCTCATCGAGGACGACAGCTTCTCCATCAAGGACGGCGCTTTCGCAGGGCAGTTGCTCGGCGGCCCGCGCGAGGGTCGGCATGCGATGCGTCCAGTCGAGGCCTTTGCGCGTGAGGAGCGAGACGCGTTTCTTACGCGAGTCGCCAGCGGGGCGGACCTGGATTTGAATGCGATATCCGTCGAGTTTGAGTTCGTGGACCCAGCCATCGCCGCTGGGCGGAGCGGTGGAGGCCCGGGCTAACTGCGGGCCGATGAAGTTTGGGAATTTTTCCTTTGGAGCTGACTTGAGGGATGCCGTGAAGGACGGTTTGGACTTCGTCTTTTTTTTCTGAGACGTGGGCCGCCTGGTTGCCTCGGTTTGCTGGTCAGCGGGCCGATTGCTGTGCCAGACGCGGTCGCTGTCTTTGCCGATCTGCTCGATGGTGCGGTTGCTGATCGCGCTGTCAGGGAAGCGATCGGTGAGGGAGGGCTGATCTTCGGTGCGGGCAAACTCGTCGCGGTCTTTGATGAGGAGCCAGTTCGGTTTGCCGGGACGTGCATCGTGGGTGTGCATGCGGACGAGAGCCCAGCGGCCATGCATCTTCTGGCCCTTGAGGTCGAACTTGAGATGGCCTTCGGCGAGGGCACGATCGACGTCGGCATAATCCTTCACCGGCTCCCACTCGCCGAAGTCCCACAGCATGACGGATCCGCCGCCGTACTGGCCCTTGGGGATTGTGCCTTCAAAGTTTCCGTATTCGATGGGATGATCCTCTACCTGAACGGCGAGGCGCTTGTCGGCGGGGAGATCGCTGGGGCCTTTAGCGACGGCCCAGCTTTTGAGCACGCCATTCCAGGCGAGGCGAAAATCGTAATGGAGCCGGGTGGCTGCGTGCTTCTGAACGACGAAGGGCAGCGCACCGCTTTGGGAGGCAGCCTGGATTGCGCCTTTGTTTCCGCGGGGCTCGGCGGTGACGTTGAAGTCCCGCATTTCCCGGTATCGCTTTAGCTGGTCTTCCAGCACACTGGCTGGATCTTTCTTGCGAGAGGCGGTCTTTGCCTTTGCCATGGTTATGCGGCCTTACGCGAGCGTTTACGAGACTTGACTAGTGTAGGGCCTTTCTTCGAGGAGCGTGAAGACGCAGAGGATTTAGGATGTTTCTGCTCGCGGCCCGACTCGCTGACGCTGCGTTTCAAAGCGTCCAAAAGGTTGATGACCTTGGGTCTGGGTTTGGACTCGGCGACAGGCAGAGGCGACTTGCTGCGCCTGGCATTGATGAGTTCGTGGAGCGCGGCTTCGTAGTCGTCCTTGAAATCGTCGAGATGGAAGGGCGCGGATTGGGCGCGGATGAGATCGTTGGCGAGAGCCAGCTGCTTTTTGTCGACGGCGTGTTCTTTAATGCTGCCGAAGTAGTCCCTGGCGTCGCGCAGTTCCTCGGCATAGCGCAGGGTGTAGGCCATAAAGCCGCGGGCGTTTTTCCCGGGCGCAGGGGCAATGGCGACCAGGTGCTCGCGGCCGCCGAACGCGACTTCGCCGATGGCAACTTTGTCGGCCTGCAGCATGGCAGTTCGAACGACCGCAAACGCATCGAGGGAACCCTTGGGGTCAGGAACGACGAAGTAGGGTTTTTCGAAAAGGGCTGGGGGCAGTTCCCTGGCGTCGACAAATTGCGCAACGTCGATCGTATTCTGTGTTTCGAGGCGAAGCTTCTTTACCTCGTCGGGTTCGACGATCACATATTTGCCTTTGCTGTACTCGTAGCCTTTGACGATGTCAGAGTTATCGACCGGCTCATCGCCGTTGATGACGTTGAGATGGTGCACGCGCTGATGGGTCTTGCGATCAATCTGATGGAAAGAGATTTCAGATGTGGCACTGGTGGCAGGGAAGAGTTGGATGCCGAAGGATACGAGTGAAATTCGAAGTTGCCCAGACCAGAATGGACGTCCAGCCATGCCTGCCTCCTGGGTGCCCGCACCGGTAGTGAGCATTCGGCGATGCCCGGTTCTCGCACCCTAGGTCGTTCGATGTAGCGGCCAAAAGGCAAGTTGTCTTAAGGCTGGCTTCGATAGGCTGTCTGCGGAAGAACGATTTCAGGCAGCGAGGACTGACGACTAACGCATCATAGGTCGCATGATTCGTAAACTCAAATCCGGAGAATTTCGTTTGTATTCGAAGAAGAAGGATGTCTCCACAGGAAAGAGGCGCAACCTCGGGACATTTTCAACGCTGGAGAAGGCGAAGAAGCACGAGCGCGACGTTCAATATTTCAAGAGGCATTAGGGAGCGCGCATTGATTACGAAAACAGAAAAGCGCAGGTCTGGAGCAAAGAAGCGCGGCTCTGGAGCCGGGTCAAAGCGGAAGTGGGTGAGCAAGGTCAAGACGGTTTCGACGTATCCGCAGGAAGGCCTGTTCACGAAGGATGCTGAGACGATCGCACGGCAACTGGCGTCGAAGAAGGTTTCGCCGAAGGGGCCGGGGTCGGGAATGCGGATGCTGACCTATTTCATCAATCGGGCCGGAAAAGGGCTCAGCAAGTCGCGTAGAGCGGAACTGGAAAGGGCGAAGAAGCTGCTTTCGAAACGCGTGAAAGCCGCCCGGGAGAAGGCCAGGTCGCGCGCCGATTAGCAGCGCGCAGATCGGTTGCTGTTGACGCGAGACGCGGGTGCGATGCTTTACCATGCGCTTGTAGGTGCCGAATACCTCCCCAACGACCGCAACGAATTTGCTGAACGGCTCAGTTCTTGTGCTGATCCAGTTTGACGTGTGCGAGGAACTGCGCCTGGATCTCCTGAGGAACGTGAGGGAGCGGACGGTTCAGCAGCAGCCGAGCATGAAGCACGGTGCGCCGGCGTACGTGCGCTATGAGCGGCCCCCGGTGGTGGAACCGCTGGAGGCGCTGCAACTCGACAGCGGAGAGCGGTTGGAAGGCGTAATCAAGTACTACGATTATGGCGTGGTCAGCGTCGTGTTTCAGCTGCCGTTCTCAGGCGGGTGGGACAACCTGGTGCAACTGGCGAGCCGGTGGGTGTGGGATATCGATTTTGCGTCGCGAGCCGAACCGCTGGTAAGGGCAAGGCTGGATCAATGTGCGGCAGCGATGATTCGGCCGGCTGCGCGGTGGCTGAGCGAAGACTACTTCATTTTTCATGTGAGCGAGGCGCCGGGAGGACCGCCGGCTTCGGACTTGATTCGGGACCACGGGCTGGAGATTGCGCAGGTGGTTCGCGGAGACCGTATGCAGCTGTCTGCGGGAGAGTGCAACGAGGTTCTGCATTCGCAGATTTCGTATTATGCGAACGATCTGACGGTGATTGGTTGGAATGCGGCGTTTCTTTACGACAGCTCGGCGGGCGCGGAGACGGCGATTCAACTGCTGGAGTATGCGAATTCGCAGCTGCTGGAGTTTCGGCATTACGACGAATTGCTGACGGCTATTCTGGACAAAGCATACGCGCTGCTGGAGCAGCGGACGGGAGTCTTTGCGCGTTGGCGGATGGCGAAATCGGCGCGTACGCTGCACACCACGCTGTTGGATGTGGCGGAGCTGACAGAGCGGGCGGATAACGCAATCAAGTTTTTGAGCGACATGTTTGCGGCGCGGCTGTACAGGCTGGCGGCGGCCAAGGTGGGCGTTCCGGACTACAAGGAACTGGTATCGCGCAAGGTGAAAACGGCCGAGGACCTGTACAACTATATGGTGGATCAGTTCAATCAGAGCCGGGCGTTTTTTCTGGAGTTTACTGTGGTGCTGATTCTGCTGATCGAATTGTTTTATTTGTTTCGGGGGAAGCCGTTGTAGTGAGAATGCAAGGGCTGAATTGATCGATATTTCTCTATGACATTGTTGACGTTTACGGCGCTTCTTTTTATTGGTGCACTGCTGGCGGGCCTGCTAGGGGCGCTCACGGGGCTGGGCGGCGGCGTGGTGCTGGTGCCGTTGCTGACGCTGGGATTCCATGTGGACATTCGCTATGCAATTGGGGTGTCGCTGATCTCGGTGATTGCGACGTCGTCGGGGGCTGCGGCGGCGTATGTGCGCGAGGGATTTTCGAGCGTGCGGATCGGGATGTTTCTGGAGGTGGCCACCACGCTGGGGGCGATCCTCGGAGCATACCTGGCGACGGTGGTGCACACGCAGGCGCTGGCGATCATCTTTGGTGTTGTGCTGCTGTACTCCTCCTATTTGTCGTGGCAGCAGGTGTGCAAGCCTGTTCCGCCATTGACGAAAGGAAGCCCGTGGTCAGACAGGCTGAGGCTTTCCGGCGATTTTCCGAGGAAGGATGGCTCGCGCTGCAAATATGAAGTCGAGAATATTCCAGGCGGATTCAGCGTCATGTTTGTTGCGGGAGCGCTGTCGGGGTTGCTGGGCATCGGATCGGGAGCGGTGAAGGTGCTGGCGATGGACCGCATCATGAAGGTGCCCTTCAAAGTTTCGACGACGACGAGCAACTTCATGATCGGGGTGACGGCAGCGGCGAGTGCGGGGATCTATCTGCATCGTGGATTGATCACGCCGGGACTGGCTTTTCCTGTGATGCTGGGGGTACTGACCGGTTCGCTGATCGGCGCGCGCTACCTGGTGCGGGCGCATGTTGGAGTGCTGCGCGTTGTGTTCACGTTCGTGGTGCTGGCTTTGGGGGTCGAGATGATTATCAACGGGGTGACGAAGTGGTTCTGAGAGAGAAGCCGTTGCCGGAACGACGCGAAAGCCATTTCAACGACCGCACGATGGAGACGATCATGGGGCGTTTGCTCCAGGTTGGGGTGCTGTTGGCGTCGTTTGTGATGCTGGCGGGCGGAGTTCTGTACGTGCGGGCGCATCATACGGCGACTCCCGATTACCGGATATTCAAGAGCGAGCCGCAGGCGCTTCGGCATGTCGGGGGAGTGCTCAAGGGAGTAGTGGCGGGCGATTCCGCGGCCGTGATTCAACTGGCTGTGCTGCTGCTGATCGCGACGCCGGTGGCGCGGGTGGTGTTTGCGCTGATTGCATTCGGAATCGAGCGGGATAAGCTCTATATTGCGGTCAGTGCGGTGGTGCTGGCGGTGCTGGTGTTCGGATTTATTCGATCGCAATGAAGTGGTGACTGCGGGAATGCCGTAAAGCGGTCATAGATGTCAATGCGCGACATCGGAAAGATCAAAGGTCACTGCTGGTTAGATCGTGCTTTCCCACCCAAGCGGAGCTTGGATGGGGCACCCCTCGTTCGTGCCGATGTCTGAATTTTCACGGCGGATTCTTCCCTCACCACCCCCAGGTTCAGAGCTTTCGTAAGGCAATCAGCGCCTTTCCGTTGATTGCGCATCTAATGCCAAGAACAGGCATTCTTTTCTCTTGGTTTGGGGGAGCGATGAAGCGATTTCAGGGAAAGGTCGCGATTGTTACCGGCGCGGGTTCGGGGATCGGGCAGGGAATTGCGAAGCGGCTTGGCTGCGAGGGCGCCAAGGTGATCGTCGATTACGTGGGAAATCCCGACGGTGCCAGAGAAACGGAAGAGGCAATTGAGAAGGCCGGCGGCGAGGGCAAGATTGTTCTGGCCGATGTTACCCGCATCAATGATGTGGAGTGCCTGGTGGATACGGCATGGAGCCAGTTCGGTTCTGCGGACATCCTGGTAAACAATGCAGGGATGGAAAAGAAGTCGGACTTCTGGGATACGGCGGAGTCAGAGTATGACCAGGTGATGGCGGTGAATTTACGCGGGCCGTTTTTTCTTACGCAGGCGTTTGTGCGGCGACTGCGCGATGCGAAGAAGCCGGGGCGCGTGATCAACATCAGCTCGGTGCATGAGGACATGGTGTTTCCGGGGTTCGCTTCCTATTGCTGCAGCAAAGGCGGACTGCGGATGCTGATGCGGGATCTTGCGGTTGAACTGGGCCCGCTGGGCATTACGGTGAACAATGTTGCGCCGGGTGCGATTGTGACGCCGATCAATAAATCGCTGCTCGAGGACAAGCCCAAGCTGGATGCGCTGCTCAAGAATATTCCGCTGGGGCGGATGGGCACGCCGGATGATGTAGCGGGCGTTGTGGCTTTTCTGGCGTCGGACGATGCGGCATATGTGACGGGCTCGACGTTTGTGGTGGATGGCGGACTGATGCGCAATTATCGAGAACAATAAACCGAGATATGGCTTCCAGGATTGAAGATTACGCATTGATTGGCGATTGCCAGACGGCGGCGCTGGTGGACAAGAGCGGCTCAATTGACTGGCTCTGCTGGCCAACGTTTTCGTCTGAGGCGTGCTTTGCGAAGCTGCTGGGCACGGACGAGAACGGCTATTGGAAAATTGCACCATGCGACGGTGAATGGAAGACGACAAGGAAATATCGCGAGCACACGTTGATTGTGGAGACGGTGTTTGAAGGCGCCGAGGGCGCGGTGCGCCTTACGGACTTTATGCCGGTGCGGAACGCGCACTCCAATGTGATGAGGATCGTGGAGGGGTTGCGCGGGACGGTGCAGATGGGAATGGAACTCTCTCTTCGGTTCGATTATGGGCGGACGGTGCCATGGGTGACAGCGCTGGAAAACGGAGTTCGCGCGGTGGCGGGACCAAATCTGGCGATTCTGCGCGCTTCAGTCGAGACCCGGGGCGAGAATCTGAAGACGCTGGCGGAGTTCAAGGTTGCGGCCGGGGAACGTGTCCGGTTCTCGCTGGCGTATGGGCTCTCTTACGAGGACGATCCGGGTGGCAAGGATGTAGAGGGTGCCTTGCGGGAAACGGAGAGCTTCTGGCAGGAGTGGACGGAGGTTCTGCAATACGAGGGGAAGTATGGAGAGATTATCGAACGGTCTCTCATTACGCTGAAAGCGATGACCTATATGCCCACGGGAGGAGTGGTAGCGGCAGTGACGACGTCGCTGCCCGAGTGCATTGGCGGGGTGCGGAACTGGGACTATCGCTACTGCTGGCTGCGGGACACGACCTTTACGCTGCTGGCGCTTTCGAATGCAGGCTACATCGACGAGGCGGAGGCTTGGCAGGATTGGCTGCTGCGGGCGCTGGCGGGGAGCCCCGACCAGGTGCAGATCATGTACGGTCTGCGCGGCGAGCGGCAACTGCTGGAGTGGGAAGTTGGCTGGCTGCCGGGGTACGAAGATTCCAAGCCGGTGAGGATCGGCAATGCGGCGTCGATGCAAGTGCAACTGGACATCTACGGGGAGGTGCTGGACTGCTTTTTTCACGCGCAACACAAGGTGGGAAGGCATTCGGAAGATGACTTCAGGGTGCTGGTGCAGCTGCTAAAGCATCTGGAGACGATTTGGCAGGAGCCGGATGAGGGGATATGGGAGACGCGCGGAGGCCCGCAGCAGTTTACATATTCGAAGATGATGGCATGGGTGGCGTTTGATCGCGCGGTGCTGCTGGCGGAGCAGATGAACTATAAGGCGCCTATTGAGCAGTGGAAGTCGATACGAGACGCGATTCATGCGCAGATTTGCGAGAGTGGGTTCAACGCAGAGCGCGGTTGTTTTGTGCGGGCGTATGGATCGAATGAGTTGGATGCATCGCTGCTACAGATGCCTCTGGTGGGTTTTCTGCCGGGATCGGATCGGCGAGTGCAGAATACCGTGGAGGCAATCAGGCGCGAGCTGATGCGGGACGGGTTGGTGCTGCGCTATGACACCTCGAAGGCGGACGATGGACTTCCTCCGGGAGAGGGTGTCTTTCTCGCTTGCAGTTTCTGGATGGTGAGCAGCCTGAAAGCGGTTGGGCGCGAGCCGGAGGCAAGGAAGCTGTTTGAGGATCTGCTGAAACTGACGAACGACCTGGGATTGCTTTCGGAGGAGTACGACACGGAAGGGAAACGGCTGGTGGGGAACTTTCCGCAGGCGTTCTCGCATATCGCGCTGCTGAATGCGGCATTCGATCTTGAAGGTATGGCGGGCGTGGGCAAGCGTGCGCGTCGGCAGGGCCAGAGTTGAGAATCGCGGTGGGCCCGGTTTCGGCGAAGTGGATGGCGTTCGCAGCTTCGTTTCTTGACCCTGCGTCCAATCCTTCTGCAGCGAAGGGGGGATCATCACACGCGCTTCGCTGGTTGATGCACCTGGGTGCCGTGGGGATATTCGCGCTTGCGGTGGTTGATTCGTCGGTAATCCCGATACCGCTGCCGGGAAGCACGGACCTGGTGCTGCTGTTCTTGACGGCGTTTCGGTCGCAGTCGGCTGGCTCGCCAATCCTGTTTGGTTCATGCGCGTTTGTGGGGTCGGTCATTGGCGGTTATACCACCTGGGCTGCGGGGAAGAAGGGAGGCGAAGCCGCGCTTGATCGACTGGGGAAGGGGCGCTTTGTGCGTAGCGTACAGGGCTGGGTGAAGCGGAATGGATTGCTCTCAGTAGCGCTGGCCTCCCTGCTGCCTCCGCCGGTGCCGTTGATGCCGTTTCTGCTTGCGGCCGGGGCGCTGGGATTTTCACGCGGACGTTTTCTGATTTCGTACTGCACGGCGCGCGCAGTGCGCTATGGCGCGGTGGCATGGGTGGGCTACAAGTATGGGCGCGTGGTGATCAATTTCTGGCAGAAGGATTTGAAGGGTTGGAGCATGCCGATACTCGTCGGCTACATTTCGCTGCTTGTGGTGGGAGCGCTGTATGGGGTGTGGAAGTATCGGCGAGGGAATCGCGTGAAGAAGTAGCTGGAAAACGGAATGCAGGGTGGACCGGGATTCCCTGTCTTTGTTGTCTCGCGGAACGCAGTTTGGAGTTGAGCCAACCGGAAATTGGGACAAGGCCGGTGGACTTCGTGTCGCTTTCGCGGTGTGAGGAGGAGGTGCAACTGCAGGTTCCTCCACTCCCGTTGGTCGGTCGGAATGACAGCACTAACACAGGCTACGTTGGTGGGAATGACAGCGCTAGCGGGCTATGCCCGCGCGTGCCTGAGCATGGGCGCTGTGGGCTGTTTGGTTGCAAGGTAAGTGTCGACGGCTGCTGCGGCTTTGCGGCCTTCCGCGATGGCCCAGACTACGAGCGACTGACCACGGCGCATGTCGCCGGCGGCGAAGATGCCATCGACGGAGGTCATGTATTCCGCGTTGGTGGCGATGTTGCCGCGCTGGTCGAGGGCGACGCCCAACTGCTCGATCATGCCGCCTTTGACTGGACCGAGGAAGCCCATGGCGAGAAGCACCAGATCGACGTCGAGGGTGAACTCGGAGCCGGCGATGGGCTCGAACTTCGGTGGCGGACCAACGCGGAGGGCATGAACCTGTTTCACATTGCCGTTCTCATCGCCGGTGAAGCGGACGCTGTTGATGGCCCAGTCGCGAATACCGCCTTCTTCGTGCGCGCCTTCAGTGCGCAGTTGCAAGGGCCAGAGCGGCCACGGCGTTGACGATGCGCGGGTCTCGGGCGGCTTGGGCATGATTTCAATCTGGTGCACGCTCTTTGCTCCCTGGCGATGAGTGGTGCCGAGGCAGTCTGCGCCGGTGTCTCCGCCGCCAATGATGAGCACGCGCTTGCCCGCAGCGCTGATGGAGATGGCCGGATCAACGTAGTCGCCTTCGTTGCGACGGTTCTGCTGGGGCAGGAACTCCATGGCGAAGTGAATGCCTTTAAGTTCGCGGCCGGGAATCGTGAGATCGCGCGGATGCTCGGCACCGCCGGCGAGCAGGATGGCGTCGTAGTGTCCGGTGAGAGATTCGATGGGAACGTTGCCGCCCACATGCGCGTTGGTGAGGAAGGTGACGCCTTCGGCGCGCATCTGCTGGAGACGGCGATCGAGGACGTGCTTTTCAAGCTTGAAGTTGGGAATGCCATAGCGGAGCAGGCCGCCGACGCGATCGTTTTTTTCGTAGACGGAGACGGAATGGCCGGCGCGACGGAGTTGCTGGGCTGCGGCGAGGCCGGCGGGGCCGCTGCCGACGACGGCGACGCGCTTGCCGGTGTTCTGCTCAGGCGGCTCGGGCTGGATCCAACCTTCATCCCATGCGCGCTCGACGATGCTGCGTTCGATGAGCTTGATAGAGACTGCGGGCTGATTGATGGCGAGTACGCAAGAGGCTTCGCAAGGTGCGGGGCAGATGCGGCCAGTGAACTCGGGGAAGTTGTTGGTGGCGTGCAAGCGGCGGATGGCGTTTTGCCAGCGGCCGTTGTAGGCGAGGTCGTTCCAATCGGGGATGAGGTTGTTGACGGGGCAGCCGGTATGGCAGAAGGGGACGCCGCAGTCCATGCAGCGGGCACTCTGCTCGCGCTGCTTTTCTTCAGGGAATGGCTGATAGATTTCGAACCAGTCCTGCACGCGTTCTTCGATGTTTCGGCGTGTCGCCTGTTCGCGTTCGATTTCGAGAAATCCTGTGACTTTACCCATGCTGCACCTCTTGGGCTGCCGCCTCGGCCTGAGGCGCTGCGTTTGTTGGCGGACAGTAGATGGTGTCGACGCGTTCGACACCGAGCACGCGTTTGTACTCGTGCGGGAAGACCTTGATGAATTTCGGCTGCGCGTCGGCCCAGCGCTCGAGAATCCACGCAGCGCGCGGGCTGCCGGTGTAATCGCGATGGCGCTCGAGAAGGGCGCGGACTTCGGCGATGTCCGCTTCGGTTTCAAGCGGCTCGAGATCGACGCTGGCTTTATTGCAGCGGCGCGTGGAGAAGTCGCCCTGATCATCAAACACGAAGGCGCGGCCACCGCTCATGCCCGCGGCGAAATTGCGCCCCGTGGTACCGAGCACGACGACGGTTCCGTTGGTCATGTATTCGCAGCCGTGATCGCCGACCCCTTCAACGATAGCGGTGGCGCCGGAGTTGCGGACGGCGAAGCGCTCGCCGGCAATGCCGTTGAGGAAGACTTCACCGCTGGTGGCGCCGTAGAGAACGACGTTGCCAACGAGGATGCTTTCTTCGGGCAGGAAGAAAGAGGTCTTCGGCGGATATGCGATGATGCGTCCGCCAGAGAGGCCCTTGCCGAGGTAGTCGTTGCTGTCGCCTTCGAGTTCGAGGGTGACGCCGTTGGGAACAAATGCGCCGAAGCTCTGGCCGGCCGAGCCTTCGAACTTGAAGTGGATGGTGTTATCCGGAAGCCCAGCTGACCCGTAGCGGCGGGCGATCTGGCCGCCCAACATGCCGCCGACGGTACGGTGGACGTTGCGGATGGCGAAGTTGCCGGTGACGGGTGTTTTTGACTCGAGGGCGGGCGCGGCTTTCGCAATCAGGGCGTGATCGAGAGCCTGATCGAGGCCGTGATCCTGCGCCTGTATCTTGCGACGTGCCACGCGCGAGGGAACGGTGGGCGCGTAGAGGATCGAGGAGAGATCGATGCCTTTGGCTTTCCAGTGAGCGTCGGCGAGTGAGGCTTCGATCTTGTCGACGCGGCCTACCATCTCGTCCATGGTGCGGAAGCCGAGTTTAGCCATGTGCTCGCGGACCTGTTCGGCGATGAAGAAGAAGAAATTAACGACGTGCTCAGGCTGGCCGGTGAACCGGGCGCGGAGAACCGGGTCCTGCGTGGCGATGCCGACGGAACAGGTGTTGAGGTGGCACTTGCGCATCATGATGCAGCCCATGGCGATGAGGGGCGTGGTGGCGAAGCCAAATTCCTCGGCGCCGAGAAGGGCAGCGATGACGACGTCGCGTCCGGTCTGGAGTTTGCCGTCGGTCTGAACCTTGATGCGGCCCCGGAGGTCATTGAGCAGCAGCACTTGCTGGGTTTCCGCGAGGCCGAGTTCCCAGGGAAGGCCGGCGTGCTTGATGGAGCTGAGCGGAGATGCGCCGGTTCCACCATTGTCACCTGAGATGAGCACGACGTCGGCGTGCGCCTTTGAAACACCGGCAGCCACGGTGCCGACGCCGACTTCAGAGACGAGCTTGACGGCGATGCGGGCTTTCGGATTGACGTTCTTGAGGTCGTAGATCAACTGCGCAAGATCTTCGATGGAATAGATGTCGTGGTGCGGCGGCGGCGAGATGAGTCCGACACCGGGAATGGAGTGGCGTGTCCTGGCAATGACATCGTCAACCTTGTGACCGGGGAGCTGGCCGCCTTCGCCGGGCTTTGCACCCTGCGCCATCTTGATCTGCAACTCGTCAGCGTTAACGAGGTAGTTGGTGGTGACGCCGAAGCGGCCGCTGGCAACCTGCTTGACGGCACTGCGGCGAGAGTCGCCGTTGGGATCGGGAGTGAAGCGCGATTCCTCTTCGCCGCCTTCGCCGGTGTTTGACATGCCGCCGAGGCGGTTCATCGCGATGGCGAGCGTTTCGTGGGCCTCCTTGCTGATGGAGCCGAAGCTCATGGCGCCCGTGGTGAAGCGCTTGACGATTTCCTTGGCGGGCTCAACTTCTTCGATCGGGATGGGCTTGACGGCGTACTTGAGTTTCAGCAAACCGCGCAGGGTGCAGAGGGTGCGGTTCTGGAGATCGAGGAGGTCGGTGTACTCCTGGAAAGTGGTTGCGCTGTTGGCTTGAACCGCATGCTGGAGCTTGCTGATGGTGAGGGGATTGAGCAGGTGATACTCGCCGCCCTCGCGGTACTGATAGTGGCCACCGACAACCAATTCGGTCTCAGAGTCGGTGAGGGGCTGGAAGGCGTAGGCGTGCTTCATCTGCGCTTCACGAGCGAGCACGTCGAGTCCGACGCCTTCGATGCGTGATGCGGTACGCGGGAAGTAGGTCTGGATGAGGTCGTCGTTGAGGCCGATGGCTTCGAACACCTGGGCGCCTCGATAGCTTTGCAGGGTGCTGATGCCCATCTTGGAGAAGGTTTTCAGCAGGCCTTTGTTGATGGCTTTGATGAAGCTCTTTTCCGCGTGACCGGCGGAGACGTTATGGGGCAGGAGACCACGGCGCTTGAGGTCGTGCAGCGTCTCGATAGCGAGATAGGGGTTGATGGCACTGGCGCCGTATCCGATGAGGAGGGCGAAGTGCATGACTTCGCGAGGCTCGCCGCTCTCGATGATAAGGGCGACCTGGGTGCGGGTCTTCTCTTTGACGAGGCGGTTGTGCACAGCGGCCATGGCGAGGAGGCTTGGGATGGGCGCGTAGGTGGGATCGACGCCGCGGTCGGAGATGATGAGCAGCGTGTATCCGGAAGCGACGGCATGCGCGGCGCGCGCGCTGAGTTCCTCCAGCGAGTGACGCAGGCCGGGTTCGCCATCCTCGGCGCGGAAGAGAGCGGGAAGCGTAGTGGCGAGCAGATCGCCGGAGGAGACGCGACGGAGCTTTTCCAAATCTCGATTGGAAAGAATCGGGTGCGGCAGCTTGAGCGTGTGGCAGTTTTCGGGAGTTTCGTCGAGGATGTTGCGCTCGGTGCCGATGTAGCTGATGAGCGACATGACGAGTTCTTCGCGGATGGGATCGATGGGCGGATTGGTGACCTGGGCGAAGAGTTGCTTGAAGTAGTTGAAGAGCGGTTGCGGGCGGTCTGACAGGCAGGCAAGTGGCGTGTCCGTGCCCATCGAGCCGACAGGCTCTTCGCCGCGTGCGCCCATGGGAGCGAGCAGCAGACGAAGGTCTTCTTCGCTGTAGCCGTATGCGCGCTGGCGGCGCAGAAGGGTTTCGGGATTCGATGCGATGACGCGCGACGGCTCGGGCAGGGAATCGAGCGAGACCTGTTGCTCTTTGAGCCAGTCGGCGTAGGGCTGGCGTGCGGCGAGGCTCTTCTTGATTTCGGTGTCGGAGATGATGCGCTTCTGGACCGTGTCGACGAGGAACATGCGGCCCGGCTGCAGGCGGCCCTTCTTGCGAATGTCTTCAGCGGGGAGGTCGAGAACGCCGGCTTCGGAGGCGAGGACAACGAGATCATCTTTCGTGACGAAGTAGCGGCCGGGGCGGAGGCCGTTGCGGTCGAGTGTGGCGCCGACGACGCGTCCGTCAGTAAAGGCGATGGCGGCAGGGCCATCCCATGGTTCCATCAGCGATGCGTGGTACTCGTAGAAGGCGCGCTTGTCTTCATCCATGTCGGGATTGCCGGCCCATGCTTCAGGGATGAGCATGGCCATGACGTGGGGAAGGGAACGTCCGGACTGGAAGAGGAATTCGACGGCATTGTCGAGCGAGGCGGAGTCGCTGCCCTCGGGCATGATGACGGGAAAGAGTTCCTTGATTTTTTCGCCGTGGAGCGGGTTGTCGAGAATCGACTGGCGGGCGGTCATCCAACTGACGTTGCCGCGGATGGTGTTGATTTCGCCGTTGTGGGCCACATAGCGGTAGGGATGGGCGAGCTTCCAGCTTGGGAAGGTGTTGGTGGAGAAGCGCTGGTGGACGAGGCAGAGGGCGCTGGTGACGAGGGGATTGGCCAGCTCGAAGTAGAACTTTTCGATCTGCGGCGCCAGCATAAGGCCCTTGTAGACGATGGTGCGGCAGGAAAAGGAGGGGACGTAGAAGTCGTCCTTGCCCTCGATGTCGGAGGCGGCCATCTCGTTTTCGGTGCGGCGGCGGACGAGGTAGAGCAAGCGCTCGAAGGTGTCCTCATCCATGCCATTCGGACAGCCAACGAAGAATTGTTCTATGTACGGTTGCGAGGCACGGGCTTCGCGGCCGATGGCGTCTCCGTTGACAGGTGTGTCGCGCCAGCCTAAGACTTTCAGGCCTTCCGCGGCGGCGATACGCTCGAAAACTCCTTCACACTGAAGGCGGCTGTGCTTGTCAACCGGAAGGAAGACCATGGCGACGCCGTACGCGCCGGGGCCGGGGAGCTGGATGCCGAGTTCGCCGCACTCGCGCGCGAAGAAGACGTGAGGGATCTGGATGAGAATGCCTGCACCGTCGCCAGTCTCCGGATCGCAGCCTGCCGCGCCGCGATGGGTGAGGTTGATGAGCACCTCGAGGCCCTTGCGGATAATGTCGTGGCTTTTTTCGCCCTTGATGCTGGCCACGAGGCCCATGCCGCACGCATCGTGTTCATTGCGTGGATGGTAGAGGCCCTGAGGTTTGGGAAAGCGATGGCGTTGATCCGATATCTGCATGGCTACCTTCTTATGAATGATGTCGCTCTGCGTTTTCAGCGGTCAGGAACGGCAAAGACACAATCAGCGAGGCGTTTTCCAATGGAATTCGCCGGGGTAGTTCTGAGGGGCCCGTCGTGGCAGGCCCAGACACATGGGGATAGTGCTGAACTCTCTACTATATCTGAATTCCGATTCCGTTATTCCCGAATTACGGAATGGGCCGAATTAAGGCTTTGTTTTCCACACGCGTGGAAGGGCAACGGATGCAGGGGCTGGAAAGCCCCGACGCATATTCGGCTGCAAGCCCGGTGCGCGCAACGTCGTGATTTCGCTCCCCGTGGAATGATCAGAGTTTGCAAATGAGGAGTTCGCGCTCATAGATCATCTCTGGGGGGAGATGATCGTGGAGTTCGATGAACAGCTCTTCGTGGGCGATGACTTCCTTGCGCCAGGCTGCGCGGTCGACGGTCATGAGAGCGTCGAAGGCTTCGCGCGGAAAGTCGAGGCCGGTCCAGTCGATGTCTTCGTAGCGAGGTACCCAGCCGATGGCCGTTTCGCGACCACGGCCATGGCCTTGCACGCGTTCGACGATCCAGCGGAGCACGCGCATGTTTTCGCTGAAGCCGGGCCAGAGGAATTTACCGTTGTCGTCTTTGCGGAACCAGTTCACGTTGAAGATGCGGGGAGTGACGTCGAGGCCGCGTTGCATTTTGATCCAGTGACGGAAGTAGTCGCCCATGTGGTAGCCGCAGAAGGGAAGCATTGCCATGGGATCACGACGGACTTTGCCAACGGCGCCGGCAGCGGCAGCGGTGGTCTCAGAGCCCATGGTGGCGCCGAGATAGACGCCGCTGGACCAGTTGAAGGCCTGGTAGACGAGGGGGAGAGTATGAGAACGGCGGCCGCCGAAGATGATTGCGCTGATGGGAACGCCTTCAGGAGACTCCCAGGCAGGATCCATGGTGGGGCATTGCGAGGCGGGAGCAGTGAAGCGTCCATTGGGGTGCGCGGCGGTGGTGCCGTTCTTTTTCCCGATGGCAGGTGTCCAATGCTCTCCGTGCCAATCGAGGCATTCGGCCGGCGGCTTGTCGGTCATGCCTTCCCACCAGACTCCACCGTCGGGAGTGAGCGCGACATTGGTGAATATGCTGTTGCGCGCGAGTGCCGTCATTGCCGAGGGGTTTGTTTTCACGCTCGTTCCAGGAGCGACTCCAAAGAACCCGTATTCAGGATTGATGGCTCTTAAGCGGCCATGGGTATCGGGTCTGATCCACGCGATGTCGTCGCCGACTGTCCACACCTTCCAGCCGTGCATGGACTTGGGTGGTATGAGCATGGCGAAGTTGGTTTTTCCGCAGGCGGATGGAAAGGCGGCGGCGACGTAGGTTTTTTCGCCATCGGGACTTTCGACGCCGAGGATGAGCATGTGTTCGGCCATCCACCCCTCGTCGCGCGCGATGTTTGACGCGATGCGGAGCGCGAAACACTTCTTGCTGAGCAGGGCATTGCCGCCGTAGCCGGAACCGTAGGACCAGATCTCGCGGGTCTCAGGGAAGTGGACGATGTACTTGGTGTCGTTGCAGGGCCAGGGAACGTCCTGCTGGCCGGGCTTGAGCGGCACACCCACGGTGTGCATGCAAGGAACGACACGCTTTTCGTCCTTGTCGATCTCAGCGAAAACGGGAGCGCCGATTCGAGCCATGATGCGCATGTTGACGACGACATAGGCTGAGTCCGTGAGTTCGACGCCGATGCCGGACATGGACGATCCTACCGGGCCCATGCTGAAGGGGAGCACGTACATGGTGCGGCCCTGCATGCAGCCCTTGAAGAGCTGCTTGAGGCGGCGGCGCATGACGTAGGGGTCTTCCCAGTTATTGGTGGGACCGGCGGCGTCGCGCGAGAGGGAACAGATAAACGTGCGGTCTTCGACGCGGGCGACGTCGTTCGGAGCAGAGCGGGCATAGTAGCACCCCGGCCATTTTTTCTGATCGAGGCGCGTGAAGGTTCCGGCATCGATGAGACGATCGCAGAGGAAGTCGTATTCCGCCTGGGACCCGTCGACCCAATGGATGGAGTCGGGGCGGCAGAGCTCGGCCATCTTTTCGACCCATCGAATCAGGTGCTTATTGGTTGTTGGCGGTGTTTGGAGAGCGGCCGGCTCGTGGTTGAGAACGGATTGCTTCATATTGATATGGTTCTCCTGCGCTGCCTGTCTCTTACAGGCTACAGAAACTATAGCTTGAGTGAAAGTGGAAGAATCCCGATACCTTGGACGCAACAGTTTATCGTAGTGCGCCGCAGGGAATTAGTGATCTAGAATTCGTGGTGGTGCCGGTCAATGACTTCGGCAATGGTGTTTGGCTCCGGATTGGCGGCTTCAGCCTGGTCGCGGACCTTGGCGACGGCGAGCCAGTTGTCCTTGTGGGGATGCTCGGTCATCCAGGGTGGGAGTGGCATGCACAGCTGTTCGCTGAGGCCGACGGCATAACCCTCGTATAGGGCGCGAAGATCGCGGAGACGTTCATAGGATTGGCCGTCGCGGCAGACACTGACGCCGCTCTGGCAGAGCAATTGATAGAGCTGTTCGTAGCGCTCGCGCGGCAATCGGTCGGGAAAGCTCTGGTTTGGCTTGATCGAGAAGACCTGGGCGAGATCGACTATGGCGTGACGAGCCATCGCGAAGGTGAGTTGCGCCTGTCGGGCTTCATGTCCTTGAACGCCCGCGATGAGCAGAGCAGATGTGTCGAGCATGGTGGTGAGTGCGCTGAGCCAGCTTTGGTTGGTGTGCTGCGACCGGAAATAACAGAGCAGGGTATAGGAGATATGACTCTCAAGTAGTTCAGCAGACCATCGCTCCCATTCGGAAAGAAGCGTGGCGAGAGCGTTTTCTGCTCCATCGAAGGAGTGGCGACGCATAAGTTCGGCAGCGGTTGGTGGGGAACCGGCACGGGCATCGAGGAGAGAGATGCTGACTTCGCGCCGCGAGAATGCGCCGTAGAGGACCGGGAAGTAGCCCATGACGATGGCGAGAAAGCCGAAGCCTGTGCCGGCTTCACAGGTGGAGAGGACACGCGCGATCAACGCATGTGGAGTGACATCCCCGAGACCGAGCGTGAAGAAATTGGTGCCGCTGACGTACAGGTCGGTTAAGTATCCGATGGGACGGGAAGAGTCAGTGAATGGACTGCCGAGGGCGTAATAGACGAGGGAGAAACCAAAGACCATGCCGCAGGCCCAGACGACGAGAAGAAAGATGAGTGAAAGCGGACCGTAGAAGCTGAGGGCGGTCTCGCGCTTCCGCGGGTGCTGGATGCGGACGGCAATGAATCTCCAGGGAATCCAGGTAAGGATGTAAAAGATGCGCGTAAGCCGAAGGCGTCCCGCAGCCCGGCGCGGCAGGATGATGGTTTGAAAGGCATCGAGCAGGACGACCAACAAACAGAGAATGCCCACAAACATGGTGAAGATTTGCATTGACCTCCTTCGGCGGCGCTCTTCCCGGCGCCCGATTGCGCAACGTCCGACTATCGTATCCTAGCCGAGTCAAGGCCTCTCCGAGCCCTATGGTTGAACTTGGAAAAGCGCTTCTCGGCCTCGGTCTCCTGCTGCTTGTAATTGGAGCCGCACTGCTGATTGCGGCACGCCTCGGACTGCCGCTGGGTCGGCTGCCTGGGGATTTCTCCTACCGGGGAAAGAACGTGACGGTCCTCTTTCCCCTTGGGACCTCGATATTGATCAGTGTGGTGCTTTCCATCCTCTTCTATCTGATCTCTCGATTTCGCCGCTGAAACGCCCCTTGATCTCGAAACAAACGGCCGGGTCGTCGCTCCTCGATACCTACTTCCCAGGGATCTCAACAGTAAACGCTATCTGTTGATAAGACAGGTACATGCAACCGCTCGCGCCATTTCGAAATGGGTGCAATGTGAACTCTCGACCATTGATCCGTGACGATCATCACACACCCTCACACGGCCATTAGCGATAGCGTGGTTGACGGTCTACTGAAACGATTTAGCCGGGCTTTTCTTAGGGCCTAGCCATTGAGCCTTTCGGCTGAGAAATATTTCGGCAGGGCCATTTGAGATGTGTGAGATTGCGTCGCTTTGTATGCGGGCAGCCGATCAATGGCATGAGCTCAGGAGATGAGCTTAAAAAGCCAATCGCCAGTAAGGGCCTAGCGCCACCGAGGAGAGTGCGGCTCAAACGAAGGAACTTTCAAGATCGGTGAAAAGCCGAGCCTTCGGAATGAGCAAAATCAGAAGACCCTCTCACGGGCTGAAATTAACAAGCATTACCACTGGAAATAGGAGAGTCATATGGACGTGAAAGCAAAACGCACGAGCTACAGGTTCATTCTGTTGCCGCTGTTTTTTGCATTGGCATGCGCGGGAGTTTTTGCGCAGGCCAATTCAAACATCACCGGCATCGTTTCGGATCAATCTGGGGCTGTCATCGCGGGAGCGAGGGTTGTTCTTAGCGATCCAGCCACTGGCGCATCAAAAACTGCGATTACCGGCGAAACGGGTCTGTACGAGATTGCCGGCCTGAATGCAGCCAACTACAACATGACGGTTACGGCGAAAGGGTTCCAGACATTTGTGCAGAGTGGAATCGTCGTCAATGTATCCGCCACATTCCGTGTCGATCCCAGGCTGACGGTTGGTTCGGAGTCGACGACGGTGACTGTGAGCGCAGATGCGCTGACCGTCCAGAGCGATTCAAACGTGGTGAGTACGCTGATCAATGAGCAGCAGATCACCGAACTAGCAACAAACGGCCGCAACGTAGTTGCACTTGCTACGCTAGGCCTCGGCGTGAGCGGCAACCTTCCCGACATGAATATGCCGACGTCGGTGGGCTCGAGCTTCGCCATCAGCTTCAACGGCCTCAACCAGGCTCACAACATCTGGTTGGTAGACGGCGGCGAAGCGTATGACCGCGGATCGGGCGGCAAGTCGTCCATGATGCCATCTCAGGATGCATTGGGCGAGTTCCAGGTAATGGCCAGCAACTATCCTCCGGACTACGGCATCTCTTCGGGCGGCACGGTTTCGATGTCGATCAAGAGAGGCACGCAAGCGTTTCACGGCGAATTGTTTGAATTCGACCGCAACGATGCTATTCAGGCGCACAACTACTTCGACGCGCCGGGAGCTACAAAGCCTGAGCTGCGTTTGAACATCTTTGGCGGCAACATTGGCGGACCGGTCTACATTCCGCACGTTTACAACAACAACAAGCAGCGGACATTTTTCTTCTACAACGAAGAATGGCGCAAGATCATCCAGGGTAGTGCTCCTGCTGGTATTCACACCATTCCTGCTGCGAACTTCATCACCTCTCCGCAGAACCTGACCTACGTGGCTCCGGCATTCAATGCTGGTCATCAGATCGTGGTTCCGAATCCAGCTGAGGGCACAGCTCTTGCGGCCGCGATCGCCTCTTATAACGCGGGTGCGTCGACGAAGCTGGTTCCCGGACAGGCGTTTCCTGGAAACGTAATCCCGGCAGCCCTGTTTGTTGACAATGCCGCGCTGCAGTTCATGGCAGTCGGCGCGATTCCGAAGGCGAACAGTGCGGGCGACCTCACTTCACACTCCGCGAAACAGCCGACCAACGTTCGCGAAGATCTGTTCCGCATCGACCACAACATCAACGACAAGTGGCAGTTGTTCGGCCACTACATTGGTGACTCGGTGGGACAGACGTATGCCACTTCTATCTGGAGCGGCGACAACTATCCGACGGTTGGCTCAAACTTCAGCAACCCCTCGTGGAGCTCGGTCATCAAGCTGACCGGTTCTCTGACGCCCAACGTTCTGCTTGAGGCCGCCTTCAACTTTGACGGCAACAAGATCAGCATTCTTCCTTCGGGTAATGCATACGTGAAGCCATCCGGCTGGACTGGGCAATCGTTCTTTGGTCAGTCGGCTGATGCACTGAATCGTCTGCCCAGCGTGAACCTTGGTTCGTATGGTACACAATTCGATCCGTGGTCTCAGCCCTGGAAGAACGCCGCGTTTGATTATGCAGAGGTGTTCGGTCTCTCGGTCACGCACGGTAAGCACAGCATGAAGTTCGGCGGCGGGTACAACCGCTATATCAAGAACCAGCAGCTATTCGGCAATACCAACGGCTACTTCAACTTCAGCGATAACTGGGATACCACCAAGAACGCCCCGACCACGGCGAACCTCACTGGCGACTCATACATCGACTTCCTGTTGGGGTTGAGCACCGGCTATTCGCAGTTGCAGAACCAGGACATCCGCCACTATGTAAACCAGACGGTATCTGGGTATGCAGAGGACAACTGGCATCTCTCAAGCCGCCTGAGTGTGCAGTACGGCATTCGTTATGATGCTTTGCCGCATGCGTGGGAACGGAACAATCGCCTGGCAAGCTTCGATCCGAAGCAGTACCAGGCAGGGCTGGCACCGACAATCGACCCTTCAACCGGTGCGTTCTGCACGGCGGTTACGGGAGGGTGCGGGAGTGTTAGCGCAGGACTGCAGACCTTCGATGGCGCGCAGTTCTACCTGAACGGTGTAACGATTGCCGGCCAGGGCGGAACACCGAGCGGCATGACCAAGAACTTCTACAAGACCTACATGCCGCGCGTTGGGTTCTCCTATGACCTGACGGGAACCGGCAAAACCATCCTCCGCGGCGGTTTTGGCACGTTCTTTGAGCGCATGCAGGGCAACGATGTATACAACATCGCGACGGCGGCACCGTTCTCGAATACGCCTAGCCTGAGCAATGTAAACTTCGCGAATCCGTTCCAGAGCTGGCAGACCGGCGCATCATTATCTGCGTCTCAGTTGCCGGTAGTGCCGCAAGGCATGACAACGATCGATCCTCGTTATCCCGCACCAGGTGTTGCGCAGTTCAGCTTGGGCGTGCAGCGTGAAATCGTTCCGTCACTCATCCTCGCCAGCCAATATGTTGGCAACGTGGGATGGCATCAGAACGTGATTTTCCCGATTAACGCGTTCCCGTTGAGCACCCCGATGGCCACCAGGAAAGCGGCTGGCGCGGGTAGCCTTACTGGAGCGCAAACCACGATGCTGAGAACCTATCAGGGCTTCAACGGCATCAATGAAGAGTCGAACATTGCGACGACTTCCTACAACAGTCTGCAGGTTGGACTGCGTCAACAGAGTCGTCATGGCCTGAGCTTTGAAGTCGACTACACCTATTCGCACCAGATTGATGATGAAGTGGGTAGCTCTGACTTGAACACGTCAACCAACCCCTTCAACCTCGAGTATGACAAGGGTTCCGGATCGCTGGACCGCCGTCATATCCTCAACATGAACTACGTGTACCAGCTCCCGATCTTCGCTCATTCCACCGGTTTGGCACATAGCATCCTTGGCGGATGGGAGATCTCGGGTACGGTTATCTCGCAGTCTGGTCTGCCTTGGGCCGGTAACAACGCCCCGAGCGATGGTGGATCTGACACCGTCGGTTTGGGCGGCAACTACACCATCCGTCCCAACTTCAGCGGCAAGGTGAGCTATCCGAAGACGAGAGATTCAAAGAGCGTTTATCAGTGGGTCTCTCCGGCCGGATTCTCGCAGCCGGCGGCAGCGTGGAACGGCGGCCCGAACCTGGGCTTCGGCAACGCAGGCAGGGACGTCGTCGTAGGCCCCGGCCGCACCAACTTCAGCACCAACCTCTACAAGTCGTTTGCGTTTACTGAACGCACACGCTTCGAGTTCCGCGCTGAGACTTTCAACACCTTCAACCACACCCAGTTCAATGGCTTCCACAACAACATCACGGGAAGCGACTTTGGCGAAGTGAGCGGTGTGCAGGATCCGAGAACCTTCGAACTCGCAGGCAAGTTAATCTTCTAGTTCGAACTTGAACATAGGGCGCGGTGGCTTCGGCTGCCGCGCCTTTTTTTCTTTTGACATGAAGATTGCGGACAATCTGACGACGCCGACGCATGTGTAAATCAGAGTGAGGCTTCAAAATTCCGAACGAATGATGGAAGCACATTCCCAGGCAATTCGTGGACAGCGACTATTCAGGATACGGTTCGCCGGCGTGTACCACGCGAATGTAGTGATCGGTGAACTGCGCATGGCCACCGGGTAAATCCACCTTGGGCATATGGCAGCTTGTGCATTTGTCTTTGGCTACGGGGCAGGACTTTGCATTGGGAGGCATCGATGCAACTTTGGCCCCAGCGTGGCAGGCGAGACATTTCGCGTCGTAGGAAACAGCGTCGTGGTTTACCGGCTGATGCGGATTATGGCAGGCCACACAGCTGATGCGCGGGTCATTGCCGATGAAGCATTTGCTGTTTTCGAGACGATAGGGTTGAAATCGCACGAAGGCGGGACCGTGCCATTTGTTGCGCATCACGGTGTCCCAGGTGCGATGACACTGTCCGCAGAAGTCGGAGATCTGTTCGGCATCGAGGTGTTTGAGAGATGGAGGGACCGTCTTAAAGTTCTCCTGCGCCGCGTCGGCCATGTGCTGCTGGGAACCGGCATGGCACCGCTCGCAATCCAGTCCAGGTATGACTTTCGCGGGGACGAGCTTTTCGCCGGGAGTGATTCCACTGCCGTGACAGTTGAAGCAAGTGCGTGTTTCCCAGAGGGGAAGTTGACGGCCCATTGCTTCGGTCAGATTGTGGGGAGTGATGATCTGGTCTCCGGGCGTAATCGCGAGGCCGTTGGCACGCGGAAAGTAGCTGACGAGACTCTCATAGAAGTGGCCGTTTTTTTCGAGCACCCAGGTTTGCGAGTGCTGCCCGAAGATCCATTTGATCGGGACGGTGAGCGTGCCGTTTCCATCGGAGACGGTGTAGGTGCTTTGGCCGTTCCTGGTCTGAACCGCGTACGTATAGCCACCGATCTTGGTGGCTAAATCTGGGTGTGCGTTCAAAGCCGGGTTCACGCCTTGAGGCTCCATGGCATGCCGCATGGGCGCAGTTGCGAAATCGGTTGCAACGCCGTTGTGACAGGTCGCGCAAGTGACGGGAGCACTCGATTGCTTGGCGCGCTGAGCGATGACAACATGCGGCGCAGCCAATGTACACAGCAACGCCATTGCAGCTGTAGAACAGGCGAACACCGTCTCCGGTCGTGCGCTATTTTGCCAGATCACGGCAGACCTTTCGCTCGTGCGCGGCTTCTTCGCGGTTTCCGCTCTGGGAGTAAATGGAGACGAGCCCGAGGTGGGCTTCGAGGTTATTGGGATCGCGTTGGATGACTTGATTCAGCCAGTCTCCGCCACGTTTGATATCGCCGGTCTCTGCGAGCGACCGGCCAAGGGCGAGCTGGGCCATTTCCATGTCGGGGGCATTGGCATAAGCGCGCTGCGCCGGGGCGAGAGCGTCAGAGAAGCGGCCCGCGATGACGAGCGTCAGAGCGAGCAGCGCATTGGCAGTTTCGTTCGTGGGATTGACGGCTAACTCGGTGTGGAACTGATCGATGGCGAGCGAGGGATCGTGCGGAAAGAGGAGGAATCCGTAGAAGTAGTGAAGATTTCGCGTAGAAGGGAATTGAGCGAAGAGCTTTGTGAAGAGATCGTCGGCCTGTTCATTGTCGCCAGAAAGGAAGACGTATCCAGCGTTGCCCGCGGCTTGATACATTTCCCTGCCTTGCGCGGCGATGTCGCTTGGAAATGAGGCGACGCGCATTCCGGCAAGGGCAATTCCGATTTTCAGATCCGGAACGTCGGCCACCTGGTGTTCGGCGAAGAAGTGGTATTGGTCGAGCGCTTCCTGGAAGCGGCCGGCGTGGGCAAGCAGGAGTGCCAGGTGGTAGCGAATGATCTGTTCGTTGCGCGGCTGATTCAGGGCTCCGTGAGCGACAGCCTGCTCGAGGTCGCGGAGCGAGTCATCGTAGGCGGCGGTTTCAAATTCGCAAAGACCGCGCAGCGCCATAGCAGGGACGGCCGTAGGCACGAGCTGGAGGAGATGGGTGAAGGCATCGATTGCGCCAGGGTACTGATTGGAGCTGTACTGCAGGATGCCGAGGTACCACCAGCCCTCCTGCCAGTCGGGCTTGATCTGCTCGGCCTGAGAGTAGAGCTGAATGGCGAGGGGCAGGTTCTGTTGGTCGCGGGCAGCGGCGGCGCGGGCGGCAATGTCGTCGAATTGCGCGGGCGACTGCAGGGCAGATGTGTCCTGCGCGACGGCAATCGCACGCGTGAAGGGAAGCGTGGGAATCAGGAAGAGGAACAAGAGGCCGCGGGCGGCCGCGCTGGGGAAGACGGAGATTGCCACGTTCTCCTGGGATGCCCTGCAAAGTCTGTGATGTAGGACGAATGGGGAGCAAAACCATCGCCAGCCGCGAGGAATTTCGCACCACGAGGGACATGGTAGCAGGTGATAACGCCGACAGGTTTGCCGAGGGGGATCACTAAAGTGGATGAGGATGGGTTGGGAATATGAGACTATGCATGCGGAAATGCGTGCAAATGCTTGACTAATAAGCCTAAAGCTTGGCGCTTTCATCTTGGGGATGTGCAAAGATGGAGCACCATTTAGGATCATAGGTGGCCCAAAGAGTGCTATCGGCATAGGTCGAAGGGTGTATTGGCTTTCCTGGGATCGGACCTAGGCTATTGATAGAGCAAGTGTTTGCCTTTCGGCTTTGAGTGGCGCTTTGCGGCGTCACCTGCATTGTTTGAAGCACGTGTTGCTGTTTGTAAGCCCGCTAATCGGCGGGCTTTCCTTTTTTTAGGGGGGCGCGTAGAGGTTGGGGAGTTCGGACGGAGACCGCAGGACGCGGATCACTGTCCGAGATGATTGCCGCAAATTATTTGCTTTCAGCGGCGTACGAGGAACTCGCGAAGCATTACCAGCCCATTTCGCGCATCCGTTCAAGAATAACCGCACTATATCGATTCATGCGATCGGGCCGTCGCTTCAGGGGGGCCGGCAGGATGGCAGCGAGGCGCGCGGCCTGTTCGCGGCCAACATTGCGGGGCGCGGTTCGGTCGTAAGTTCGGCACGCCGCATCCGCACCATATATCCCAGGACCCCATTCAATGACGTTGAGATAGAGTTCGAGAATGCGTTGCTTGCCCAGAATGAGTTCGGCAACTGGCACGAGTGTGAATTCCGCGCCCTTGCGGAAGATGGAGCGGCTCGTGCCGAGAAGCAGGTTCTTCACGAGTTGCTGCGTGATCGTAGACGCGCCGCGCATACGGCCGCCCTCCATATCGTCTTCGGCGTCGATCTGGATCTGGTGCCAATCGAACCCATGGTGCTGGTAGAAGCGCGCGTCCTCTGCAGCGACGACAGCGTGTTGGAGATTGGGCGAGATCTGATTGAGGGGAACAAACCTGTAGCGTTCGTGATAGGGCGTATGGTGAATCCAGGCCTGCAGGCGACGCTCGATGTGGACGGCCGTTGTGGGTGGGTCGATCCACCGGACCACGAGAAGCATGAGCACGGCAAACGACCAAACTAGAGCGAAACCGAGGCCAAGCACGAGAACAAGGGACCTGAGAAGGCCGCTCCGTGTCGGGGTTTTGTTTCGCAGGGCTGGTTGTGCGGGCACGAATCAGGATAATAGCCGAGGCCGTGTTGGCGCTCGTGCGGCGATGCTGGAAGCGGCCGCTTCGGCTGCGGCTCGAAACGTTTGAGATGCTAACCTGTTGATAGTTTGTTTGTGCGCAGTGGCCCCGTAGCTCAGATGGATAGAGCATCGGTTTCCTAAACCGCAGGTCGGCCGTTCGAATCGGCCCGGGGTCACCATTCTCTGCGATTCCCCTTAATTTGATGATGAGATGGGCGCGTCAAGGTCATCGGCGAGCAGGAGGGAATCTTTGGTTTTGCGAGGGTTGTATCTGACGGTCAGCTGTTTGCAGTTTGCATAGTTTTCAATCCATTTATCCGCACGACCTTTCAAGATGAACCTTTGGCGAAGAGTGCCGGGATAGTTCTGGCCGGCGACGACATAGGAGTATCGGATCTCGGCATAGTAGGCGGCTGATCCCGGTTGTGCTCCGCCGGATCTCAAGGTTACCGAGGTTGCAGCGACGGCTCCAGTTGCTGTCGGCCAGGAGCGGGCCTGCTTCATGCGCAACCGCTTTCGGAGCCACAGTGCAGCTACACCAGTCAAAAAGAGGATGGAAATCGTGAACCAGAACATGTTTTGCGCTTCCAATTCACCCCCCTCGGTCGCAGTCGCCTGACATTCTCTGTGTGAAAGATGGATCTACTGACTGTTTCAGCCGTCGGGTTGGCCTAGCTCCCGCTATGCGGTGTGAGCGTTCCAACGGTGCAGTGGGCATTGACGGGCACGAAGTTGTGAACGCCGTCGTTGTTGTCGGATCGAACGATACGGCGGCCCGCAATTTCGACTGAGCCCGATCCGGCGAGCGTTCCGTTGGGCTGAAGAGTCAGAACTAGGGGAGTCGCGCCGTTCTGTAGTTTGACGGCGAAGTCGTTTCCGGCGGGAGCCACCCAATAGGCCTCCGCGGTGTGAGCCTCTCCGCATTCCACGGTCGCGGAATCATCGCGAAATTCGATGGTCAGGCCGCCCGGCTGAGCGTAGGTGCCGGTGAGTCGGAGTCCGGGCGCGGTGTTTGCAGACTTGCTGGCCTGGGTGCCGAAAAGCTGCGTGAGCGCGCTGGAGATTTTTACGGTGGAGCCGGTCGGCGGCAAGGTCGTCACGTTACAGCGTTCGGTTTTGGGAGCAGTGGGCACGCTGTAATGATGAACGGGAACCGCGTTATAGGATGTCGAAGTGACAGGCGTATCGACGGAGTATTCCATCCCATTCTGGTGAACCGAGTCGGCGGAGTAGTTCGCCACGTCATTGGCGTCGATTTGTCGCTGCTGCGTGGTGGTTTGCGTCTGGGCTTCGTAACTTGTGTTCGTGGTGGCAACGGCGCCGCCGGCGACAACGCGGCCCGCGACATCGATTGTGCCGGGGCCGGCCAGTCGTCCGTCCGGCTTGAAGGAAAGAACGAGGGGCCGTGGCGAAATGGGAATAGAGATTGCGAGCTGGGTTCCGTTGCGCTCAATTGAGTACAGGTAAGGTTGCTCGATCAGGGTCCCGCAACCCACGCTGACGGATGACTGGTCGAATTGCACATTGAAAGTACCGGCTGCATATACGCCGCTCAAGCGGAGGCCAGGTTTCACTTCGGGCAGAATTCCGGCCAGGGGATTTCCGCCGTCGAGATCCACGAGCCCGACTTTCATTCCTTCACCGAGACACTCCATATCGCTTCGGCCGGACTCCATGCATTTGCGCATCGCCACGGAGCCGGCGTCCTTGGGCATCGGCTTCGCAGCGGCTTCAGCGGCTTCCATGTCAGACTTCAATCCCTTCATTGCATTTTGCCGCTCGACGGCAATTTTCGCGTTGTAAGTTGGATTGTTGCCGCCGACGATTTGAGCGAATTGCGATTGCAAAGTTGGAGACAGAAATGTCACCCACACTGAGATGCCTTCGAATCCGAATCGCGGATCGGTGCGATTAAAGTGATATGGATTCGAAGCGAGGTCGAGTTTCTGTCCGGGCAGTTCTTTCGCGCCTGCGGTAATGAGATTTGAGGTGGCCTTGCTGTAGGTATCGAGCAGTTTCTTTTCGTCGGGCAGAAGGCCTCCGCCGCGCTGTTGCGCGAGGGTTTGAATGACCTCGCTGAGTTGATAGAGCGCGCCGATTGAGCGCGGGACGGTTTCACTGGGGGAGCCGGCCATCATGCCCTGGATGACACGGTTGACATTGGGAAATTCGCTGAGATACGGAGGATTGAGTGTGGCGCCTGCCTGGCAGGATTTGAGCTGCTGCTCGGCCTCGCTGCGCAGCTTGGGAACCTGCATGAGGAATTTTCCGTTCTGCTCGACCTTGACGAAACAGTAGTCCTGGCCATTCTCCTTCTGACACTGGAAGAGCGTGAGCACGAGTCCGCCGGCGCACTGGTAGGGCGTGTTGATCTGCAACCCGGAGGATTGCTGCGCGCCCGCCGGGGAAGCGGGGGACGGTTTTCCGATGACCGTGCAAGTGCGAAATTGATTTTCGACCTGCGAGCGAGTGTTGTAGCGCTCGGAATCCTGGTTCCGCTGGTAAAAGCAGGCTTCGAACTTCGGCCCTTTTTCGCACTTGTGAATGACGTAGGTTGCTCCGTCCGGGCATTGATAGGGGACATTGAACTGCAGCACGCTTTGTTGCGACAACATGAGCTGGGGAAAGCCGAGGATCATCAGCAAAAACATCCTGCCGCCGAGAAACGAAAGAAGTCGCCTCATTTTGAGAAGTCTCCGAAGCCAGTTGAAGTCGTGTCCCAATTACTTTTGCTTGCGCAGCATAGGCATAAAGCTTCCCGGTGGCCCTGTCAACGAACCGTCGTCGTGAATGGTGAAGACCGTCGGGTCCGCGTCTCCCTTGCAATTCAAGTTGATCGTCTTGCCACTCGAACTATAGGTGCAGTCGGCCACCTGCCCGCCGAAGGTGAGGTTGGCGCTGCCTCCCGCCTTCAACTCGAGAATGACTGCGCCCATGGTGTCAGAGTACGTGCCCCTGACACCCGAAGAACAACCTGAAGAACAGCCTGATGCAGCGAATACGGTGCTCACTGCGGCGACGGCCAGGAACGAGATGGACGATCTGAACTTCATGGTGCAACCTCCTCTTTCGGTTTTTGAAATCGACGGTGGCGACGGCGCCTATTGGGGAGGCTGCAGTGTGTTCGCAGCCCTGGCAGCAAGAAATTGTTTTGCTGCAATGGCTGCCAGATAGAGGCTGACCAGGAGCGAGAGATACGCCCCGAAGCCAATCTTGATGGCGCTCATCATTTCATCCTGTGCCTGGCGCTGCATCTCGGCCAACGGGCCGTCGACAGAGCCGCCGGTCATGCTGTGAAGGCTGCTTCGCACCATGATTCCAACGAACATCATGAAGAGGAGAGGCAGGAGGCCTGCGAGGTGAGCGCGCGCGTCCTTCCAGAAGAAGCGAACAAACGGACCGAGCAGGGCGATGATGGCGAGGAATCCGTAGAGTCCGGCGCTTGGTCCGCCTTGGCCCTGCAACACCGCCTCCAGGGCATTATTGCTGTTCAGGAACCCAAGCATCTGCCAGAACGTAAAGCTGATCTTTCCAAACATTGCCTCAACCGATACCGCGCTGAGGAAGAACCAGCCCACAACTAATAGAGCGGTTGCGATAAGGAGCGGGAGTCCGAATCGGGCGATTGCCGAGGACACTACAGCTCCGCCTTTTTCGCGGGCGGTGTTCATCATGGCCTCAGCCTGCTCTTTGGCTATCTGCGATTCACTGACCGGTGTAACGGCAGCCACGCCGCCCTCTGTGGCGAACTCTACATCCACGGTCATGCCGGCGGCAGGAGGCGTTGCCGATCGCCATTGCGCACCCAATGAAAACGGGTATTGTTGCTGTTCGACCCAGACCAATCCTGGTCCGGTACTTGTATCACGCAGGATCTTTCCACGTTTCGTCACGATTCCCTCCTGGAGAAGTGTCGTCAGGCAGCGGGGCAAGGAATTGCCTTGCATGCCCGGAAGCCGATTCAATTCCGATATTTGTGTCGCCGGCCTTCTGGATGTGGCAGAATGTCTCAATCCAGAGCAGCCCTGATGGAACGCAAGCCTGCACTGGTCTCCCCTCTCGTGTCCTGACGGAATTCTCAAGAACTCTAAAGAGGAGTTAACCCCGTGAATCTCAAGGGCCCTGCGGTTGGACTGGAGGAGAGTACAGCGCGCCTTTGGCGATTTGCCGACTGCGAATTCGACGAGCTGCGCCGGGAATTGCGCGTGAAAAGCAAGCCGGTCGAACTCGAATCGAAGCCGCTCGATTTGCTTCTTCAGTTGCTTCTCCATTCGGGAGAGGTGGTAACGAAGGAGGAGTTACTGGATTCAGTCTGGCCATCGGTGATGGTTGTGGACGGATCGCTCGCGACTGCGGTTTCGAAGTTGCGCAAAGTCATGGGGGACGAGCAGGTCATCCTGACGGTGCCGCGGGTTGGCTACCGCCTGGCCGTGCCGGTGTACTGCAAGACGGTTGCGGCGATGTCTGGACCGGAATTGGGTTTCCGGGCGGGAGATCTTGTACCGCGGAGGGAACAGTGGCGGCTCGCACGCGCCTTGGAGCGCTCTGGATCGAGCGAAGTCTGGATCGGCGAGAACCCCAAGACGCGGGTGCAGCGCGTCTTTAAATTCGCCTCGGACGGGATTCGTCTGAGAGGACTGAAGCGAGAGATCACGATCTCGCGGTTTCTGCATGAGTCCCTGGGGGAACGGCCGGAGTTCATTCGCATTCTTGAATGGAATTTCGAGGCTTCCCCCTACTTCATCGAGAGCGAGTATGCCGGGCCCAATCTCGCTGAATGGGCCGAGGGGCAAGGTGGTTTGAGGGCGGTGCCGCTCGCTATGCGTTTGCAGATCCTCATCGACATCGCCAGGGCGGTTGCGGATGCGCATGGAATCGGGATCCTGCACAAGGACCTGAAACCGGCCAACATCCTGATTGTGCCGTCGATTTCGGGATCGTAAGCTGGCGGAAGCACGTGCGCGCACACCATGGGTTGTGCTCGCGGGTGTGGCGCTGATTGCGGGGTTGGCAGTGAGCCTGATTCTCTACCGGGGCGCAGCGCGCGAACGCGATCACGCCAACCGGCAGACTGCAATTGCGACGTCGATCAACCAGTTTCTGTCGGATGATTTGCTGGGACGGAGCAATCCATTCCTGAGCGGAAAAGCAACGGAATCGCTGACCGATGCGATCAAGCAGGCATCGCCTGGAATCGACCGCCAGTTCAAGGACGAGCCGATGGTAGCGGCGCGCCTGCATCAGACGATTGCGCGCGCACTGGATAATCGCACCGCGTATGCTGACGCTCGCCAGGAATACGAACACGCGGCAACCCTTTTTCGGCAGAGGCGATGGAGAGTTATCGCAGGATGCGATCATTGTGGAACTTCAGCGCGTCACGCTTGAAGCGCGCAGCTATGAAAAGGGTTCGCTTCCACTCGCAAAGTCGATACTTGCCGATCAACAAGCATTGCTCGCGAAAATTCCGCGTCCCCGTCCGGAGGCGACTGTCTGGCTCACTTCGGCGCAGGGGATGGTTGCACTGATCGACAACAATGCCAAAGCGGCCGCGGAAGATTTTCAACTTGCGGTGAAGGAGGCTGACGCGCTGCCCGTGTTTGATGAGGCGGCCCGCCTGACATTCAAGCAGCGTCTTGGATTCGCCTACATTCGTTTGGGCGATGGGGCGAAGGCGGAGCAGACGTTCCGCGAACTGATTCTCGAGTTTGCGCGCGTCACCGGACCGGAGAGTCCCAGTGTGCTGCGTGTGCGTTTGAATCTCGCGCAGGCCTACATGATCCAGAACAAAAATGCGGAAGCGGTGAAAGAGGCGAACGCGATCTACCCGGCCTTTGTGGCCGCACTCGGTCCCGACCACGAACTCACGATGCAGTTGCTCACCACCCGGGCTCAATCGGAGGGAAGCCTGGGAATGTGGAATGATGCAATTCGAGACGACATGTCGATCTACGATCTGGCAGTCAAGAAGCAAGGCCCGCTTTCATTCTTCGCGGTGGCCACCCTGTCGGATGCATCGCTCGCCATGTGCCGGTCTGGCAGATTTCCCGAGGGAGTTGCCGACGCTCGTAAAGCGTTCGAGGCTTCAAACAAGGCGTTTGGGCCTCGCGCGGGACTGACCGGAGGAGTGGCATCCACGCTCGCCGCATGCCTCATCGGAATAGATCAGTTGGACGAGGCGAGCAAGCTGCTCAGCCAGATTGATATTCCGGTCGTCGCTCAGTTGGCGGGCGACCCGGACTGGGGGGCGGGCGTAAAGCTGCTGCAGGCCCAGATCGCGTATCGTCACGGTGACTACAAGGGTGCAGAGTCGTACGTGCACGATGTGACTCCCGTCTTTACGCGACCGAATGCGGAGCAATACCAGCGACAATCGCTCGAGTCATTGGTATCTCAGCTTGACCGCGCTCCGAAGTAACGATCGATCTGAAGGAAAACAGACAGAGTCACCCCATCACTGCATCAGGATTGCCAGCCGCCGCCAAGCGCGCTGTAAAGCTGGACGAGGGCGAGGGCCTCACCTTGCTGAGCACTCACCAGAGTCAGTTGGGCAGCATAGAGATTTGAATCGGTGGTCAGAACTTCAAGGTAGCCGGTTGATCCGCCCTGGTACCGAATGCGAGCCAGGCGCGTAGCGTCTTTTGCGGCTTCAACGAGCTTTTCCTGCTGCTCGCGATAATCGCGCTGCTTGTTGAGAGCGATGAGTGCATTGGAGACATCGCGGAATGCGCCTGAAATCGCCTTTTGATAGCTGAGGACCATCTCCTCCTTGGTTTGTTGTGAAAGTTGTAGCTGGCCGCGCAGCTTTCCGCCCTCGAATAGCGGTTGCGTGAGGGTGCCGATGCCGTAGATGGTTTTCCCGGCCGGGTCAAAGATGCTGGAAAGACTGTCGCCCCCTACGCCCCCGGAGCCGCTGATGGATAAGTTGGGGAAAAACTGAGCGCGTGCAACGCCGATTTGAGCGTTGGCGGCGATGAGGGTTGCTTCGGCCTGTTGAATATCGGGGCGCCGCTCAAGCAGACGCGAAGGCAGACCGGTAGGAAGATCCTGCGGTGGTGGCGCCAGCGCAGTGGGATCGGTGTGGGCGATGGGGCCAGGGTTTTCACCCAGCAAAAACGCGATCGCATTTTCCTGCTGCTGAATCTGCTCTTCGAGTTGAGGCACCTCGGATGTCGCAGCGTAGAGGAGTTGTTCGGCCTGGCGTACGTCGGAGAGCGGGACCGAACCTCCACTCTCGAGAGTCTTGGTGAGAGCAACCGAGTCCTGTCGAACCTTGATGGTTTCGCGGGTGATCTCGAGTTGAGCGTCGAGCGCGCGAATCTGCAAATATGCCGTTGCCACTTGCTGTACGAGTGTCAACTGGACTGCGCGCTGGGCCCAAACCTGCGACAGCAACTGCGCACGGGCTGCCTCGGTCTGCCTGCGATAGAGACCCCAGAAATCTGGTGTCCACGCCGCTGAAACATTGATCGAACCGTTCACAAGAGGGCTTGGGATCTGCGTACCGAGGGAAGACGGCAACGTTGCCCCAATGGCCGTGCCTCCGACGGTAGCTGTTGGAAACTGCTGCGAACGCGTGATCCCGACCTGGGCCTGCTGTTCGAGGATTCGACGGGCAGCGATACGGACGTCGTAGTTGTTGGCGAGCGCTTTGCGAATCAATTCCTGAAGCTCAGGCTCGTGATAGACAGCGGCCCATTGTTCGTCGCCAAAAGATTCCTTGGCGTCGGTCGCGACCGCGGCATTATCCGCACCGCGATAGGCCGGTGGCGCTGTGACACTGGGGCGCACATACTTAGGTCCAACGTTGCACGCGGCCAGAAAGACGGTTGCAGCGGCGAGCAAGCCAATCTTCGATAACTTTGAGAATGTAATCATGCCTGGCCTCCTTCCGTGCCGGGCTCAGTACCGATCTGCGCAACGGCTTGGCCCGAAGATACGCCGGGGCCACACATCGAATCCATTGTGGTGCCCCGACCACCTCGGACGAAGCGATGCGAAAGGAACTCGACGACCGCGAACGTGACGGGGATGAAGATCAGGCCGAGGATTGTAGACAGCGTCATGCCTCCCACGACGACGGTACCGAGGATCCGCCGGGAAGCAGCACCTGATCCGCTTGCAACCCACAAGGGGAGACAGCCGACGATGAAGGCGAGGGCGGTCATGACGATGGGACGGAAGCGGAGGCGGGCGGCATCGAGCGCTGCATCACAAATACTCTCGCCGCGCTCGTAGTTCATTTTCGCGAACTCCACGATGAGGATGGCGTTCTTTGCGGAGAGTCCGATGAGCATGACAAGACCGATGGTCGCGAAGATGTCGTTCTCGAAGTGCCGCGCGTGCAACGCCAGATACGCACCGAGGATTGCAACAGGCGTGCTGAGTAGAACGCTGAAGGGTAACGTCCAGCTTTCATACAGCGCGGCGAGAATGAGAAACACGAATATCAGCGAGAGACCGAACACGGCCCACGATGGCACTCCCTGTTCCGCTTGCTGCTCCTGGAACGACATGCCGGAATAGTCGAAGCCCGCGCCGGGCGGCATGGTCTCTTTGAAGACTTCCTCCAGGGCCTTTCGTACCTGGCCTGAGCTGTATCCAGGCGCGCCAGTTATGTTGAGCTGCGCCGCGTTGAACTCGTTGAATCGGTAGATGAATTCTGGGCCGGTGATCTGCTTGACATTCACCAGCGAGCTGAGCGGGACCTGGCTGCCGTTGGCGCTTCGCACATAGAACTGATCGATGTTTGCGATGTTTGTGCGTGAAGTACCTTCAGCTTCGACGTATGTCTGCCACTGGCGGCCGAAACGATTGAAGTAGTTGACGAGGTACCCGCCCATGAAGGTCTGCATCGTGGTGTAGATGTTGGAGAGATCGACCTGCTGCTGCAGCGCCTTTTCCTTGTCGACATCCACGAAGAGCTGTGGCACCGCGGGCTGATAAGAGGGGATGGCCGCGGCGATCTCAGGCCGTTTTGAAATCGCGCCAAGGAATGCGAAGACATTCTTGGTGAGCGTAGTTGGATCGTCGGAGCCGGAACGATCTTCGAGGATCATGGTGACGCCACCGGATGTTCCGATGCCTGGAATGGATGGCGGCGGAAATGCGAATGCGATTCCATCGGGATTGCCAGCGAGTTGCTTTTGCAAATTCGCCTGAATGTACTCGAGCTGTTCCTGCTTGCTCTTGCGGACAGCCCAGGGCTTGAGATTGACGAAGAAGAATCCTGCGTTAGTGCTTTGGACCTGCGTGAGGAGCGAAAAGTTGGTGACGGCGATAACGCCCTCGATGCCGGGTGTCTTGAGCAATGCGTCCGTGATCTTTTGTTGTGCAGCATCGGTGCGCTGTGCCGAAGCTCCATCAGGGAGTTGCAACGCGAGAAACATATAACCCTGATCTTCAGTTGGAATAAACCCGCCGGGAAGGCTGCTGCCGAGATAGACAGCCGCAATGCCAACCAGCACGAGGGCGAGCATGGCGATTGCAGATTTGTGGATGAGGACGCGGGACGTACCGACGAAGGCGTCTGTATTGCGGCGGAAGAATCGATTGAAGAGCTCGAACCCTCTGCCGAGCAGGCCGGGCTTGCGTTGCGCGTCTCGTGGCTTTAAAAGCAGTGAAGCTAGTGCTGGCGACAGCGTAAGCGCGTTGAAGGCCGAGATCAGAACGGAGATCGCGATGGTTACGGCGAACTGCTGATACATGCGGCCGGTGATGCCAGGAATCGCGGCAGTTGGAATGAAGACAGCAGCGAGGATGAGGGCAATGGCGACCACGGGACCGCCCACCTCTTCCATCGCTTTCTCGGTCGCGGCCTTTGGATCCATGCCTTCGTCGATGTGGTGCTCAACGGCCTCAACCACGATGATGGCGTCGTCAACCACAAGGCCAATGGCGAGCACGAGACCGAAGAGGGAAAGAGTGTTGATGGAAAAGCCGAGCGCCGGAAAGATAATAAACGTGCCGATAAGCGAGACCGGAACCGCGAGTAGTGGGATGAGAGTGGCGCGCCATCCCTGGAGAAAGACAAAGACGACGATCACGACGAGGCCGAGCGCTTCAAGCAGCGTATACACAATTTCGCGAATGCCCGACGTGACAGCCTTTGTGGTGTCGAGCGGGACGCTGTAGGTGATGCTCGGCGGAAAAGTGGCGGAGAGTTCCTTGATGCGTTTGTTTACGGCAGCCGCGGTCTCTACTGCATTGGAGCCGGGCAACTGATAGATGGCCATGACGCCAGCGGGCGCCTGGTTGTAGCGGCCTGAGATTCCGTAGGCCTGATCGCCCAACTCGATTCGCGCTACATCTTTCAGGTGAAGGATGGAGCCATCTGGGTTGGCGCGGAGGATGATGTTCCCAAACTCCTCGGGCTTGACGAGGCGCCCCTGGGTGCGAACCGTGTAGGTGAATTCCTGTCCTTGCGGAATGGGCTCACCGCCGATCTGTCCGGCGGGATTGACGTTGTTCTGGGTTTGGATGGCGGAGATTACATCGGTTGCGGTAACGCCCAGCTTGGCGAGTTTGTCAGGCTGCACCCAAACGCGCAGCGCGTATTGGCCACCAAAGACCTGCACGCGGGAAACGCCCTTCACGCGCGCAATCTGATCCTGCAGGTTGATGATGGCGTAATTGGTAAGAAAGTCCTGGCTCAGCTTGCCGCCGGGAGAGCTGACGGCGATCAGCATGAGCGGGGAAGTGAGCGCCTTCTGCACGGTGAGGCCGGCGGTCGTCACCTGCGCGGGAAGTTGCGATTGCGCCTGGTCGACGCGGAGCTGCGCAAGCACCTGGTCGATATTTGGATCCGTCTTGACGTCGAAGTCCACGAACAACTGAACCACGCCATTGTTGGCACTGACGGAGTTCATGTAGATCATGTTGTCGACGCCGTTCATCTGCTGCTCAATGGGCGTGGACACAGCCTGGCTGACCGTTTTGGCGTCGGCGCCAGGGTAGGTAGCCGTGACCAGAATTTCTGGGGGAACGATGTTGGGATACTGCGAGATCGGCAGCGTGAGCATGGAAACAACGCCGATGACGACCGTGAGGATCGCGATGACAATCGCCACGATCGGGCGACGGATGAAGAATTTTGACATGAGTTACCTGCCCGACGGTTGCGGCGGCGCTGATGCGCCGGCTTGCGTCAGCGAAATCTGCGGATTGATCGGCGCGCCTTCGCGGAGTTTCTGAAGATTGTCAACCACGACGAGGGAGCCAGCGGGGAGGCCGCCTTCAATCACCCAGTTGTCGCCATATTGCGGACCAAGTTTTACGTTGTTCACGTGAACTTTGTTGTTCGCGGCCACGGTGTAAACCTGTTCCTGACCCTGAAATTCGGTCACTGCGATTTGCGGAATAAGGATCGCATCGTGCAGCGTTTCGGTTTCGGCTCTTACGCGGCCAAACTGGCCTGGGCGGAGGATGTTGCCGGGGTTCGGAAAAGAAGCCGCAATGCGAATCGCCCCTGTCTGTGAATTCAGCTGCCGGTCGACAAAAACAACGTGACCCTTTTGCTGATAGACATCGCCATTGGAGAGCGTCAGAGTGAGCGGGATCTTTGACGCTCCGTGAAGCAGGTCGCTGCCTCTGACGCCTGCACGCTTCGTCAACGCAAGATATTCGCTGTCGCTGATGGAGAAATAGACCTTGATGGGATCAAGTTGTGAAACCGAGGTGAGAATCGACTGGGTGCTGACGAGGTTGCCGACCTGGGTTGTCGCCTGGCCTGCTACTCCGGTAATCAGCGATCTCACTTTCGTGAATCCAAGATTGAGATTTGCGGTTGCCACCGCGGCTTCTGCCGTTTTCACGGCTGCCTGCGCCTGGGCCTGCTGCTGAACCTCGTTGTCAAGCTGGCTCCGGGCAATTGCTCGAGCATCTGCCAGGGGGGTGTCGCGCTTCACGTTGATCTGGGCGAGAGCGTACTGTGCCTGCGCCTGTCCGAGTTGCCCTTGTGCCTGCTCGAGTGCAGCTTGAAATGGGCGTGGGTCGATCTCGAAGAGCACCTGGCCCTCCTGGACCTGGGAGCCTTCGCGGTAATCCTGGCGAATCAAGTAGCCGTTGGCCTGCGGCTGAATCTGGGCATTCACGTAACCGTCGAGAGTGCCAACCCACTCGCCGGCTACCGGCACATCGGTCTGTTTCGCCTTCACAACCGTAACCTTCATGGCTTGCGGAGCACCGGTTGATGCGGCGTTGGCACCGTTGTCGCAACCTGAAAGCAAACTCGCGCCAATCGGGAGCATGCCCAGAAAACTTATTGCGATTGCAGTAGGTAACGAAAATGCGCCGATGCTGCGGCGTTGCCACACGGTCATGCCAAGACTCCGTTCACGTTTGAAATGTGCTCTCTGATGGGGTCGTGCGCGTCGCATCCAGTACGTATGCGTGTTCAACTTCGATGAAGCTATCGCGACGGCGGATTCACAAAGGTGGGCGGATTGGAACTTCGCATAGCTTGTCCCTGGCTGGCGGGTAATCGCCTCGGATATTTCCGAGATATATTTGCACCGGGATAGCAGCGTACTGCATCAGCGCAATTCGACCGAAGCATGCGAGCCATGCACGACAGCGTCCTTGTCTTCTTGCAGGGATCGTTGACGGTTCGAATTCGATAGCCGCGCAGTTCGATAGCAGGGTCTTCTTTGCAAGGCTTCAGTTTTGACTTCGTGCCCTGATCCATTTATAAAAGTTGATGTCATCGAAATTGTGTTCGTGACATCATCATCGGCTCTGACCGTGGGGCCGTGCAGTCAACAACCGCAATCGTCAGGATGCTCGGGAAGGCGGTGAGACTCCGCCACTGCCCCGCAACTGTGAGCGCCTCTGGTTCGACTGACGTCGAACGAGGAGACCAGCCAGAGTTCTTCGCCCAGATGGGCGAAGGCTCTCATGAGACCACTGGAGCATAGCTCCGGGAAGGTGGCTGGAGGCCGGCCAACGGCGAAGACTTGTCGTTGGAACCCGGCGTGGCGCGAGTCAGGAGACCGGTCCTGTGCGCTCAACCCGCTTGCGTTCCGAGGGGAACGGAGGAGCCATCATGTCATTTCTTACGCTACAGCGCTTGATTTCCGGTCGCCAATTTGCCCTGCGTGTCGGGGCACTGATTCTTTTTGCGTGTTTTGCAGTTGCGGCACATGCTGCGTCGATCCGCGGTGTGGTTTCCGACGCTTCCGGCGCCAGGGTGACCGGGGCCACGGTCGACCTCCTCGCAAACGGACAGGTCGTGGGGTCCGCGGTTTCAGGGGCTGATGGCAGTTTTCAGATCATGACCGGTCTGCGCGGCCGGTTCTTTCTGGTGGTTTCGGCCACGAAATTTCGCCAGCTTGAAACGCCAGGCTTCTACGCCGGCCAGCTTGACAGTATCGAACGCAATCTCGTGCTTGAGCCGGAGTGGGTGCACGAATCGATCGTGGTGACGGCCACGGGCACTCCGACGCCGCAGGCACAGACGGGCGCAGCAACAAGTGTGATCGGTCCGAACGAACTGGAGCTGAACGAGGACCTGGTGAGTGCGCTCAGGCTGATGCCGGGAACGTTTGTAGCGCAGGCGGGACAACGCGGCGCGCAGAGTTCGCTGTTTGTGCGCGGCGGAGACTCGGACGACAACCTTGTGCTGATCGATGGCGTGAATGCCGGTGATCTCGGTGGGCGATTTGATTTCGGTCCGCTGTCCACAACGGGCGTGGAGCGGAGCGAGGTCTATCGTGGGCCGAATTCAAGCCTGTACGGAGCAGATGCGGAGAGTGGTGTTGTAAGCATGACGACTCCGCATGGGACGACAAGTTTTCCTTCGCTCATCTTTCATGGGGACTGGGGAAATTTTGAGAGCTCGCGGGAACGACTGGAAGCGGCGGGGACCTACGGCAAGCTCGATTACCTGGGCGCCTACAGCTGGCTGCAAACGGCAAATGACCTGCCGCACGATGAATATCACCTGGGCACAGCGGCAGCGAATGTGGGATTTCAACCGACGGGCTCAACGCAGCTTCGCGGCACGCTCCACTACGGTGTAGATGGAACCGGCGTTCCGGGCACATGGGAATTTCACCATTTGGCGGACAACGCCACGGAGAAAGATCAGGATCTGTACATCAGCGGGTCGATCGATAACCAGACCACCGCAGACTTCCACAACATGGCTCGTTACGGCGCAACCCGCAAGCGCGAGCAGTACAACCTGTGGGAACAGACCGGTGCTGGCGTCTTCGATACGTTCGGCGACAGCTTTGGCGACCTGGTGACGATCACCGGCGCTAATGGATACGCGGTGACCGGGCGCGCGCTGATGGATTTCGCGGGAACATATCCGCAGGGATTCCAGCTTGTGTCGAACCGCGATGCTTTGGTGTATCAGGGAGACTACACGGTCACTCCACATCTGACTGCGCAAATTGGATTCGGTTATGAAGACGAACGCGGGTCGGAGCCGGGAAGCGCGTTCTACCCGCCGGTGGAGCGTCGCAACTACGACTATCGTGCGGCAGTGCACGGCGACTTCAAGAATCGACTGTTCTACACGCTGGGCGGAGACTTGGAGCACTATTCGCTGTTCGGCGTTCAGACCACGCCGCGGGCAGGTGTTTCGTTTTATGCATTCAGGCCGAAGAAGGGCGTGCTGAGCGGGACGCGCCTGATGTTCAACTACGGCGATGCCGTGCGGGAACCGTCGCTGACTGACCAGTTTTATTCGCTCTACAGCTTTCTTGCGCAGAATGGCGGGCAATCGACGATTCAGCAGTTGCACATTACGCCGATCGGCGCGCCGACCGCACGGACCTATGAAGGCGGAGTGGAGCAGGCGTTTTTCAGCGAGCGGCTGATCTTCAAGACGAGCTTCTTTCACAACGAGTTTGGCAAGCAGATCGAGTACGTGGGGCTGGACCTGATTCCCGCATTGCTGCCCAGCCTGTCGCCAGCGCAACAGAACCTGCTGGAGCAGCAGTTGCAGGCGGATGGAGCGTTTGAGCTTACGTTGAACTCAGAGGCGTTTCGTGCCATGGGTCTCGAGACGACGGTGGAGAGCGGGATAGGGCGGTCCATCTTTCTCCGCGGCGGATACACATACCTTGACGCGGTGATTCAGCATTCATACACAAACGACGACGTGAATCTGCTGGGACCGGTGCCGACTGCTAACGGCATTCCGGTTGGTTCGGATTCGCCATTGCAGGGCGCGCGGCCATTCCGGCGGCCTCCGCACACAGGGTTCTTTACGGCGAGCTACTCGCATAGCTGGCTGACCGTCTTGTTGAACTCCGCATTCGCGAGCCGTTCAGACGATTCTGATTTTCTGGGCGGCCTTGACATGAACGGCGGCAACAGCCTGCTGCTGCCTAATCGCAACCTCGACCATGGCTACGCGAAGCTTGATTTTGGAGGCAGCATTCGGCTGCGGGATTGGGTCGGCTTCTATGCGCTGGCAGAGAACCTGACCAACAATCAGCACATTGCGCCGATCGGCTACGTAAGCCTGCCGGCCAGCGTTCGGGTCGGGTTGAAGTTCCAGTGGGGCAAAGAAAAGCCGAATGTCACTCCGTCTGCCCGGCGGTAGAAAGAACGCGGAAAGCCCTGCCGCTGAAGCAAGGTGGGGCTGCGGCGGCAGGGAAGAGGGCCTCCACAGGCCTACGATTTGGCAGTTGATTGACCCAGCTTTTCCACAGAATGGGTCCGGAATCCTCGGTTGTCACCCGAAATTCTCTTTCAAAACACGCCCGCTTGTCACAAACTATTCCTAATCTGATCTTTCCCCTCATAGTTCTATTAGCAAGTCACAGTTCTCAACATCGGAGGCCCGTTGCGGCGTCGGTAGCGCCGCTTTCCCCTTAACAGACCAAACACAAACTTTGCGTGAGGACCAAATGAATCGACTTTCTTGGAGGAGTGTCGCTCAATTCGGTCTGGTGTGCCTGACCGTGCTGATCTGTTCACAGCATGGAATAAGCCAGCAGACACTTGGATCGTTGAACGGAACCATCGTCGACCCGTCGGGAGCGGCGGTGCCGGGGGCAACCGTGACGGTCACGAACCCGGCCATCAACTACTCGACGACAACCACGACCCAAGGCACCGGGTTCTTCCAGGTATTCAATCTGCCGATCGGCACGTATTCGGTCAAAGTAAGCCATGCCGGGTTTGAAACCACTCAGCTGAGAGGGGTGCCGGTTCAAGAGGCGCGTGCGACCACGGCGAATGCAACGCTGAAGGTCGGCCAGGTTTCGGAATCCGTGGAAGTGACGGCAACGCCGCTGCTGAATGCGACGGATGCAACGAACGGCTATACGCTGGATAGCGCGCAGATCGATCTGACTCCACTGGCAACAGGCAGCTTTACGCAGATTGCCGTTTTGTCGCCGGGCGTGAATGCGGAGTTGCTTTCGAATCTCGATTCGAATGCGGGCCTTGGCAACCAGCCGATCTGGGCGAATGGACAGCGTGACACATCGAACACCTTCCAGGTGAACGGCGTCGACTCGACCAACCTGTTTAACGGCAAGAGCTCTTCGGGTTCCAGCTCGCAACGTTACAACTTCAATATCGGCAGTGCGCCTACGGTGGGCGGATCATTTTCAGTAGGCACATCGGTTTACGGTTCGAACGGCAATAGCCTGCCTTCTCCTCCGCCGGAGTTCACGCAGGAATTGCGTGTGAACGCTTCAGGGTACGACGCGCAGCAGGGCGCCACGAGCGGTGCGCAGATTGACGTGAATACCGGGACCGGCACGAACGATTGGCATGGACAGTTTTACGGCGCTTACGCTAACAACCTGATGAATGCTTCGCCGTTCTTCTTCAACCAGGCCTATCAACTGACCCAGCAGGGAATCGGCGTCTTCCCGAAAACGCTGGTCAATCCGTGGCTCCGCCGCTGGACTGGAGGCATCACGGCGGGCGGTCCAATCATCAAGGACAAGCTCTTCTTCTTCGCTGCCTACCAGCGGAGCATCAATGAGGACCAGGGTACCGGTCTCTCCGAGATGACGGTTCCGAGCGGCCTGACGGACGATCGCAGCACGACGGGGCTTGAGAATGCCGATGCTTCCTGGGGAGGCACCGGAACTGTCGCGATCGATCCAGTTGCGGCCACACTGCTGAACACCAAACTGTCGAATGGCCAGTTCCTGATTCCTTCGGCTCAGTCCAGTTCACCCTTTGAATTTGGCGTGCCGAACGTCATTCTGGTTGGGACTGCGCGCTTGAAGTCAGATCTCGCGACGATTGCGCTCGACGACGACCTGACCAAGACGGATCGTATCTCGGCGAAGTACTTCTACCAGAACGCACCGGTGACCCGTCCCTTTGGATTCTCAGAAATAGCGGGCTTCCCCGTTACGCAACATAACGGTTCCCAGGTCTTTTCGCTTGGCAACACCATTCAGCTCAGTCCGAGATTGAATTGGGAACAGCGCCTCGGATTTGTTCGGATGGGCTCATTCAGCAACTACACGCAGGCATTTGCGGGCGGCAATCTCGGTGTCTCAGGAGCGCAAACAGATAATCTTGTGGCAAATCTTATGCCCGGACTGCAGGTGAATAACTTCGCCTTCAACGACCAGTACGCCCCGCCCATGTACGCCGGCCCGGCCGGAGTGCCCGGCGCCTTCGTGGATATGGGTTACTACCAGAACCGCCTGAATCCTTCCACAAACGTTATCTTCACGGCCGGCAAGCACACCATTGTCGCCGGTGGTGGATACAGCTACACCCAACTGAACATCACGAATAACCGCACCGGTCACGCACAGGTTGTCGTAAGCGGATTTGATAATTTTTTGCAGGGCACAGTGAAAAGCGCAACTGTCGTGCAGAGTATCGATCCCGTTACGAAGCGCAACAATGCGGATCGCTACTACCGTACCAACGAACTCAGCGGTTATGTGCAGGACAAGTGGCAGGCTATGACCAATCTCAGCATCACTGCCGGTGTCCGCTATGACTACCACGGCGGCATGACAGAAAAGTTCGGCAATATTTCCAATTTCGATCCGGCGCTGTACAACGTAACCGGCACTACGACAACAGGATTCACCGTTAACAATTCCGGATTCGTCATTGCCGGCAACAATAAGGAGAACCCCACAAAGGGCATTTCCGACTCAACGCTGAACGGACGGCAGTGGGGCATCTCGCCTCGCATTGGTTTCGCCTGGTCTCCCAAGGCCTTCAACAGCAAGGTTGTTATCAGTGGTGGCGGCGGTTTGTACTATGACCGCGGCGAACTATTCACCTATCTCTCGCAGCCGGCGGGTGGTTCCATCGGCGGCCCCTTCGGTGTGACAGAATCTTCTCCCCTGGTCAGTGTCGCTACCTCGAATTCGGATACTGGTCTAACGCTCGCCAACCCCATGGGAGACCTTGCCTTCAACACTCCGGCGCAGGGTGGCATCTACACGCCGCCGGGCTCAAACCCAAATGTTGTGGGTGCGGCCTTGCAGGCTCAGTTGAATGAGATGACCGGACAACCCACTTCGGGCCATTTCGCCCAATTTGGCAAGAACTGCAGCGGTGTGCAATCCCAGGAGGGATTCTTCCTCTGCACCTCACCGCTCAACTTCGGCATTTACGACAAGGGGAACGTGCTGCCGTACACAATCAACTACACACTGAACGTGCAGTGGCAGCCAACGAACTCCATCGCTGTTTCTCTTGGATATACAGGTAATCGCGGCCGTCATTCCGTGATCCCGATTCCGATCAATGAGCCGGGCATCGCTACAGCGACCAACCCGATCTGGGGCGAGAATTCAAGCTACGGTATGGAAGTCATGAACCAGAACGAAGACAATGGTCCCCCTGATTTTGACTATCTCCCGATCTCCGTTGAGCCCTGGAACACGTTTGACGCCGGAAACACGGACTTCAGGACGCCGTTTGTGGGCTATAGTCCCAATGCCGCGGACTTCAAGACCGTTGGCGTTTCGGCCTACGACGCCCTGGAGGCACACGTAGAGAAGAGGCTCTCGCACCACTTCCAGGTCGGCGGCAGCTATACGTGGAGCCACTCCCTCGACGAACAGAGCGATATCGGTCTGTTTTTCACAGGCGACAACCCGACGCGTTTGCGCGACTCCTGGGCATCGTCGGACTTTGACCGTACCCAGGTATTTACCGCCAATTTCCAGGTGGACGTTCCCAATGCCGTCAAGACGCACAACTTTGCATCCTACTTCACAAACGACTGGCACCTGACGGGAATCACTACTCTTCAGAGCGGCGAGCCGTATTCGCTCTATGAGTTCTATGGCGCGGTAGGAAGCATCAACTTCGGAAACTTCCCAACCCTGATGAACCCGGTGATGGGCATCAAGGACCCGAAGCATCCCAAGACTGCATTCACCGGCAACAAGGGGCCCTTCCGCGGACCGGGCGGCACCTATATTCCAACCCTTGACCCCTCGCAGATCGCGATCAACTACCTACAACCGGGTACGAATGGTATTCCAATCTCAACCGGGAATGATCCTTCGGACATCTACCAGACGGCCTTCAACGTGGGACAGCGCAATATCTTCCGGCAATCGCCCCAGAAGCGTCTTGATCTTTCTGTCCGCAAGGGGTTCAGGATCACGGAGAAAATCAGGGCTCAATATGAACTCAACGTCTTCAACCTCACCAATACGACCAGCCTCGATGTCCCGCAGAATCAGGCACAGTTTCGCCAGAATAACGGGTGCTCTGCCAGTGCGATTGCCGCTTTTGGCGGTGATAATAACTGCGGTGCATTCCGCGGGTTCCTTGGATTCGGTCAGGTTGTGACGTCGAACAATCCGGGGGATCAACAGACGGCATTGGCCAACCTGGATGAGGTGCCGTTCGCATCCGGCTCTGGGAAGTCGACGCGGCTTCCTTTAACTCTGAATAACGGCGACTCCTACTGCAACCCAAATCTTTACATTACGGGTACAACCGCCTGCCCGAACAATGCCGCCAACTGGGGTTCGGTTACCGGGACTATCGGGGGTGCCCGCGCCTTTACCATGGGTATCCACATCACCTATTAACCCGCAATTCAACGGGATCATGCGGATCGGGGGCCTTCGGGCTCCCGATTTGTTTTGGGCCCGAAGGAGGGCGGCCGAGGAAGCGGGCCGAACAGAGAGACCGGATTCACCCATTGTGCGAGAGGCTCGTAAACAACCGTCGGAGGGCAAATCCTGAAGGGTCCGATGAAAACCCTGCCAAAAGTTTTATCCAGTGCACTATTTTTGTTGCTCTCAGGTCCGAACCCGAATTAGAGTGGGTTTTTCCACAGGTCAACAAATTTCTGGGGTGTCCAATGGTTTGTCCCAAGTGCAAGTCCGGGGCCCTGTCCACGGTCCCTGCTGAAATCCGGCTCTATCGCAACGCTCCCCGTACGATGAGCCATCCGCCCATGTCCCCTCAGCCCGACGTTCAGATTTGCCTGGACTGCGGATTCTCGGAGTTCGTCGTTCCGGAGAAATGGCTCTCGGCCGGATGGCTTCAAGCTGCGCGGCCCAAGGCGACTCCGGTTAGTGTTCCGACGCCGATCAACGAAGTTCGCCGCCAGATCGCCTGAGGATTGGGGATGCTCGATGGCGGCTTCGGCTGCCAGGAGCGCCTATTGAACCGAGGATTCTGAAACAAAGAGGCCCCCAGCCGAAGCTGGAGGCCTTTTGAATTTGCTTCGAAGTCGATGTCCCCGGGTCCCGGTGACGTGTCTTCGTCGCTGGGGTGGTTTAGTACATGCCATCCATGCCGCCACCGTGACCGCCGCCTGCCGGAGCCGACTTCTGCTCCGGAATCTCGACGACCAGGGCTTCGGTGGTCAGAAGCAAACCAGCGATCGAGGCCGCGTTCTGCAGGGCAGTGCGGGTGACCTTGGTGGGGTCGATGACGCCGGCCTTCACCAGGTCTTCAAAGACGCCGGTCGCAGCGTTGTAGCCGTAGTGTTGGTCTTTGGACTCGAGCACCTTGGCAACTACGACTGCACCTTCCTCGCCGGCATTGGCAACGATCTGCCGCAGCGGCTCTTCAAGCGAACGGAGCACGATCTGCGCACCGATCTTTTCGTCGCCTTCCAGGGTCTTGATGAGGGCCTGCACCGCGGGAGTGGCACGAACCAGGGCGACGCCGCCGCCCGGGACGATGCCTTCTTCGACGGCCGCACGGGTCGCGTGCAGAGCGTCCTCGACGCGAGCCTTCTTCTCCTTCAGCTCGGTCTCAGTGGCAGCGCCAACTTTGATGATGGCAACGCCACCAACCAGCTTGGCCAACCGCTCCTGTAGCTTTTCCTTGTCGTAGTCGGAGGTGGTCTTCTCGATTTGCGAACGGATTTCCTTCACGCGGCCTTCGATGTCGGATGCCTTGCCGGCGCCGTCGACGATGGTTGTGTTGTCCTTGTCGATGGTGATGCGCTTTGCCTTGCCGAGATCCTCGAGCTTGACGCCTTCGAGCTTGATGCCGAGGTCTTCGGTGATGGCCTTGCCACCGGTGAGGATGGCAATGTCGCCCAGGATGGACTTGCGGCGATCGCCGAAGCCGGGAGCCTTGACGGCTGCGACGTTCAACGTGCCACGCAGCTTGTTGACCACGAGGGTTGCGAGAGCTTCGCCCTCAACATCCTCGGCGATGATCAAGAGGGGCTTGCCGCCGCGAGCAACCTGCTCGAGGAGGGGAAGCAGATCCTTCATCGCGCTGATCTTCTTTTCATAGATCAGGATGTAGGGATCGTCGAGAGCCACTTCAAGGCGCTCGGCGTCGGTGACGAAGTAGGGGCTGAGATAGCCGCGATCAAACTGCATGCCGTCGACAGTCTCGAGGCCCGTGTGCATGGTCTTCGATTCTTCGATGGTGATGACGCCATCCTTGCCGACAACCTTGACGGCGTGGGCAATAATGTCGCCGATTTCCTGGTCGCCATTGGCAGAGATTGCGCCGACCTGGGCAACGGAACCTTCATCGACGGGCTTGGAGAGCTTGCCGAGTGCACCGTGGTCGATGAACTTGCCATCCTTGTCGCGGGTGCCGATGATGGCGGTGACCGCCTTGTCGATGCCGCGCTTCAGAGCGGTGGGGTTGGCGCCGGCGGCAACAGTCTTCACGCCTTCGCGGAAGATGGCCTGGGCCAGAACGGTTGCGGTGGTGGTGCCGTCGCCGGCAACGTCGGAGGTCTTGGAGGCGACTTCGCGGACGAGCTGCGCGCCCACATTTTCCATCGGATCCTTGAGGTCGATTTCCTTGGCAACCGTCACGCCGTCCTTGGTGATGGTAGGGGAACCGAACTTCTTTTCAATTACGACGTTGCGGCCCTTGGGGCCGAGCGTCGCCTTCACGGCGTCTGCGAGCGTGTTGACGCCGCGCAAGATCGCCTGACGGGAATCTTCACCGTGCAGAATCTGCTTTGACATGCGTTTCTCCTAAAGAACAGTGATCAGTGTTCAGTGAACAGTGATCAGTATTTGTCTGCGTAATGCAATTTGATAGTGGAAGCCGTTGGTCAGAGCAGAGTGCCAAGAGTCGGTTCACTGTGCACTGTTCACTGACCACTGGACAACTACTTCTTGATGATGCCGAGGACTTCTTCTTCACGCATGATCAGGAACTCTTCACCGTCGATCTTGATCTCGGTGCCGGAGTACTTGCCGAAGAGAATCTTGTCGCCGGCCTTGACGTCGAGAGGGAATACCTTCCCCTCATCGTTCGACTTGCCTTTGCCAACGGAGATGACTTCGCCTTCCTGGGGCTTCTCTTTTGCGCTGTCGGGGATAATGATGCCCCCGCGGACCGTTTCTCCCTCTTCCACACGGCGGACGAGGATACGATCATGGAGCGGGGTGAAGGTCGTGGTAACCGATGTTGCTGCCATTGCTTCGCTTCTCCTTCACCCGCGAACGGCTATCTGCCGGCCGCGGACTTGGTTGGATTGGGTGATAGGTTCTTGGAAACGACGGCCTCACAGGAGGCCAATTTGTGAGACGAGCACTTGAATGAAGCGGGTGCTAGCACTCACTACTTCCAATTGCTAAAGATAGGAGCGCTTTGTCCGTTTGTCAAGAGGAGGATGCGTTAAATCTTAGTGAAAGTGACTCAAATCTCGTAGAGTATGGCTCAAAATTCATTATTCGCAAGCAACTCATTGATATATTAGCTACTTCGCCCATCAAATGGACCGGAAAACATCCCGGGAGTTGCCCATCTCATTCCCGTTTAGCACGATTTTCGGTTGTCAAAAATTGTCGCCACTACAAGAAATTCACGCGGGAGTCGGACTCGACGGAGCCTCGATGCAGCAGAGGCGAACCCACTGGCTTTGTCGCGCTCAGGGACTGTTGGGGGCCTGATCAGCGCAGTCTTAACCGTCAGACTTTCCGCTTTTCGGAGTGCTGAGAAAGAGCCACAGACCGGTGATGGAAGCCTTAAACAGGACACGCCAACCGCTGGTTACGATCTCACCGGCCTCTTGCGGATCGCGTGGCCAGTCGAGCGGTTTGCGCCGAAGACGCCGAATAAGAAATCGGACTAGATCCATTCGCTGTCGAGGAAATTCGCTGAACAGCAGAAGCCAGTAGGTGACGGAATTGCGCGCTTCGTGCTCAATGGTGTCGCGGCTCAAGCGAGGATGAAAGACAACTGCGGACGGAAGGTAAGCGGCCTTGTGGCCTTCCGAGAGCAGTCGGGCGAAGGCATAGGATTCCTCTCCGATTTGAAAAGGTGCACCACGGCCAAGGCGCACATCGAACATGGTTCGACCATTGCACGCACTCTTGCGCAACGCCATGTTGCTGCCAAGACCCATGCCGCCAAAAGTCGTGATTTCGAACCAGTGGGGATCGTTGTTGCTGAGGATGCGCGCGCTCTCTGGCTTGTCGCAGTCGGAGATGGGGGTAACAACCCTGCCGGTCGAAGCAGCTGTCCGCTCATTAGCGAACGGTTCCATCAGGATGCCGAGCCAGTTTGGCGCGGGGATGGCATCGTCGTCGAGATAGGCCACGATGTCGGTGTTGCACTCGGCCAGACCGCGATTGCGAGCTCGGCTCAACCCCACGACGGGCTCAATCGTGTATCGAGCGCCGAATTCCCGGGTCACTTCTTCGGTTTCCTTGTTGCCTTGGGAGTTGTCGACGACTAGAACCAGATCGGGCTTTGGATTCAGCCGAGCGACGGCCCGAAGACATTCCCGCAACATGCCAGGGCGGTTTCTTGAGCAAATGACAACAGTTACAGTCAGTGTCGCTTCCTTGCAACAGGGAATAAGCGGGCTTTGAGCGAGGCCACTCGCTGGAGCGTTCAATCCACAGACCTCAAGTTCCAATTCCAAGCGCTCTTCTGGCCTGGCCGTGGGGTGCTCTTACGAGACGGCATACGAAATTTCGAAGAACCTCGCACAACTCATTATCTCAAAGAACCTGAAAGGATTTGCGTATTCGCAGCTTCTGGTGCCGGAAGAAACGATCCGGGCGTCCGACAGAACTCAGGGGCGGTGTCCTGATCGTGCACGCGAAGTGATGGGTCAGATGGCGAGGGATGCCAGAAGGGCGAAGCCTAAACCCGCGAAGGAGATGATCGTTTCGCAGATAGACCACGACTTTATGGTTTCGGTGACACTGAGGTTCAGGTATTCCTTCACCAGCCAGAAGCCGCCGTCGTTGACGTGCGAAAAGATGAGGGAACCGGCCCCGGTGGCGATGGCAAGCAGTTCGGGGGAAACGCCTGGCGTTTGCAGCGCGATGGGGGCAACGATTCCGGCTGCGGTGGTCATCGCCACGGTAGCAGAGCCGGTGGCGAGGCGCATAAGGGCGGCAAGCAACCAGGCAAGGAGCAGCAAGGGAAGGTGCCGCTGCATCGCGATGTCGATCATGGCGTGAGAGACGCCGCTGTCCTGGAGCACGCGACCGAAGCCCCCGCCCGCGCCGACAAGGAGCGTGATGGTGGCTGTGGGTGCGAGGCACTCGTTGCTGAAGCGAAGGATTGTTTCCCGGGTTACGCCGCGCATCACTCCGAGCGTGATGAAGCTGATGAGAACGCCGATGAGGAGGGCGATGTCGTCATTACCGATGAAGCGAATGGCTTCGTTTGCAAGGCTGCCTTTTGCCGCAAAGACATCGGCCCAACTCCCGATGAGCATCAATGCGACGGGAAGAAGGATGCTGCCGATGGTGAGCCAGAATCCCGGGAGAGTGCGTTCCGGGTTGTGATCGGCAAAATCATCGGCCATCGGATTTTCGGTTGGCACCTTGATCCAGGGGGCAATGACTTTTGCAAACAGAGGTCCAGCGAGCGCGGCGGTCGGGATGGCGATGAGCAGAGCGTAGAAAATGGTGCGGCCCACGTCAGCATGGTATGTATTGACCGCAAGCAGGGCGGCGGGATGCGGGGGCACCAGGCCGTGATCGACGGAAAGAGCGGCGACAAGGGGCAGGGCGACGCGGATCAGCGGGGTTCCGGTGCGGCGCGAGACGGTGAAAGCGATGGGGATGAGAAGGACGAATCCGACTTCGAAGAATGCGGGAAGGCCAACGATAAGGCCGATCACCATCATCGCCCAGGGGAGTCGTTTTTCGCCGAAGACGCGGATCAGAGTGAGTGCAATAGCATCAGCGCCACCGGATTCGGCCATCATTTTACCGAGCATGGTGCCGAGCGCGACTACAACAGCGATGTGGCCAAGAGTACCGCCGACTCCGGTTTCAAAAGAATGGATTACGCCGGACATCGGCATTCCCGAGACGATTGCGAGAGCGAGGGAGGCGAGGAGCAGACTGAGGAACGGGTTGAGTTTGAGGACAGTGACGAGCAGGATGATTCCGATGACGGCGCCCAGCGCGCTGAGCAAGAGAAAGATACTGTGAGGATCGATCATCGGCAGGCCAATTCCCGCGCTTCATTGGAGCCACTCGGTCGCGCCGCGAGGAAGAAAGCGGCCTGCGCGATTTCCGGTGAGTCCTTGAGCAGTGTACGACAGCATGCCGTTGACCCAGACTCGTTCGATGCCGCGGGCGGGGCGAATGGGATCGGCGAAGGAAGCGCTGTCCTCAATGGTGTGAGGATTGAAGAGAACGAGGTCAGCCCAGTAGTTTTCCGCAACAGCTCCACGCTGGGCGAGACCGAAGCGCCGGGCGGGGAGGGTGGTCATCTTGTGAATCGCCTGCGGAAGCGAGAACAGTTTTTGGTCACGGCAGTAGCGGCCGAGGACGCGCGGAAATGCGCCCCAGAGGCGGGGATGGGGGTGCTGGTCCCACGGCAGACCATCCGACCCGATCATGGTAGCGGGGTGTGCGAGAATGCGGCGCATGTCGTCTTCGTCGATGCTGTGATAGATGGCGCCGGCCGGTTGGAGACGTCCTGCGGCATCGACCTGCGAAAGGTTCCAATCGGAAGCGATGTCGGCGAGCGTCCGGCCTGCGGCTGTGGGGAAGGGCGTGCTCCAGGTGATTTCGATCTTGACGTCCGGGTCGACCTGCCTGAGGTCGAGTGTGCTGGATCCAGCGGCGTAAGGATAGCAGTCGCAGCCGATGTGCTGAGAAGTGCGCGCACGCTCGAGCGCGTCGAGGACCTCGCTACTGCGGCCCCAATTTGCAATGCCGGCGCATTTGAGATGCGAGATGACGACGGGGGACTGGCCGGAGCGGCCGATGCGGAAGGCTTCGTCCATCGCGTCGAGGATGGCGTCGGTCTCAGTACGCATGTGAGTGACGTAAATGCTGTGTGCACCGATCAGCGTGCTTGCGAGCGCCATCAATTCATCGGTGCTGGCGGCGTTGGCTGATGAGTACGCGAGGCCTGAACTCAAGCCGAGAGCGCCGGATGCAAGAGCTGCGGCAAGTTCGGCGCGCATCTGCTGAACCTCTTCGTTGGTTGCAGTCCGGTCGAGACGATCCATACAGTTGTTGCGCAGTGACGTATGGCCGATGAGGGCGGCAACATTGACCGATGGGCGCGCGGCTTCGAGTGCGGAAACATAGTCGGCGAAGGCCGGATAGCGGAAGTACTCCCGCTTCCCAAGCAGGTTCATCGGATCGGGCAGGTCGGCCTTGAGGTGGACAGGCGAGGCGCTGATGCCGCAGTTTCCGACGATGACGGTGGTGACGCCCTGCGAGATTTTGGGCAGCATCGCGGGTGTCTCAATGACGCTGGTGTCGTCGTGGGTGTGTACGTCGATAAAGCCGGGTGCGAGGCAGAGGCCGTCGGCCTCGATGATGTGCGGTGCGTTGCAATGGAGGTATGCGCCGATTTCAAGAATGCGGCCATCGAGCACCGCAACATCAAGGAGCAGCGGGTCGTTTCCGCTGCCGTCGAGCACCGTCGCGTTGCGTATGAGTGTGTCGCAATTCAGCATCTAGGCTGACTCAGAATATAGACTATGGTCGCGGGTGCGGGTTCGAGATGCCGCGTGCAGAAGAGGTGAGTCATTCCCGAAAACATGTCACAAACGCACGCGGAACCGCGAATCGGCTGCTTGAACAAGGGGCTGGGCTCGATGAAGGCGGATTCCTCGGCCGAAGAAGTTGTGCGGCTTGGATGGAATCTGCTGCGCGAGGACCTGAGCCTGCCGTCAGTGGTGCTGTACCGCGATCGGCTGGAGCACAATCTCGCGTGGATGCAGCGCTTCATGGACGCGTACAAGGTTCGGCTGGCGCCGCACGGGAAGACGACGATGGCGCCGCGGCTGTTTCAGATGCAGCTAGATGGCGGCGCGTGGGGTATCACGCTGGCCAGCGCGCACCAGACAATGGTGGCGCATGCGCATGGAGTGCATCGCGTGCTGATGGCCAACGAGCTTGTGGGGCGGCAGAACATGCAGATGATTGCGAATCTGCTTGGTGATGCAGAGTTCGAGTTTTATTGCCTGGTGGATTCGGCGGCCGGTGTGGAGATGCTGGGGAAATTCTTCTCCGCTCTCGGGCTTCGACTGAATGTGCTGCTGGAGCTTGGCGTGATCGGCGGCCGCTGCGGTGTTCGCGACGATGCGCAAATAGAGCAGGTGCTGGGTGCCCTGGCCCAATGGAACAACACGATTCAACTTTGTGGCGTGGAGCTTTACGAAGGCGTACTGAAAGAGGAGAAAGACATTCGCGCATTTATGCAGCGAGCATGCGACGTGACCCGGTCGTTACTGGAGCGGAAAGCATTCGCGCGCGGGCCGGCCCTGCTTTCGGGAGCGGGATCGGCATGGTACGACGTGGTGGCCGAGGAGTTTGCCGCGGCGGGCTTCGGCGATGCGGTGGAGATTGTGCTGCGGCCTGGCTGCTACCTGACGCACGATGTGGGCAACTATGAGACGCAGCAAAAACGCATTCTGGCTTCAAATTCGATAGCGCGGGAGATGCGGTCGGGGTTGGTGCCGGCGCTGCATATATGGGCGTACGTGCAGTCGACTCCCGAGGACGAACTCGCCGTTGTGACCATGGGCAGGCGCGATGCGGCATTCGATTCCGGACTACCGACGCCGGCGCTTCATTTCAGGCCGGGAAGGGATGAGCCCATTGCGACTCCGACGCACTGGGAAACGACGAAGATGATGGATCAGCATTCATACCTGAAGATTGCGGCGGGAGACGATGTGCGCGTGGGAGACATGGTCGGGTTTAACATTTCTCACCCATGCCTGACATTCGATAAATGGAGGATCTTGCCGATTCTGGACGAGGCCTACAATGTTGTGGATGTGGTGCAGACGTATTTCTAGAATTGGCCCATTGTCTTCTGTCCGATTCAAGTCGCTTCTGGTCCGGACCGAAACATCTCGATTGGCAGCCACTGGGCTTCTCGGGCAAGTTAGATGGCGTGGAGGTTCTGGCGCAGCGCGTTCCAATCGACGCCGGAGGAAGCTGTTCAATCTCTTCGTGAGTGCGTTGCCAGGCCGCGGCGCTCCAGCGGCTTCAAAGCCGCGGTGAGGGTGGTTCGATCCATTGCCAGAAGGGAAGCGACCGGGCCCACGGGCGAAGGCTCAGGGCGATTGAGCGCCATCAGCAAGGATAACTGCCCGTCGGTCAGATCGAAGGGGCGCAGTTCCTGGTGGAAACGTCAAGTAGTACGATGTGATCGAGTCCGATTCCCCTCGGAGGTCTTCACGAATGTCTTTTCTGCATGATCTTAAGATTGCTATCCGTTCCCTGCGGCGCGTTCGCGCTCTTTGGTTCACAGTGGCGCTCACTCTGGCCTTGGGAATCGGCGCTAACGCGGCCATCTTCAGCGTGGTGCGCGCGGTGCTGCTACGGCCTCTCGCGAATCGCGACGAGGACCGCCTGCTTTACCTGCGCCAAAGCGCGCTGGGACTTGGCCAGACAAACGCGACCTTCTCCATCCCCGAGATCAGCGATATCGGCAGCAAGCTGAAGACGATCCAGGAACTCGGTACCTTTTCAGAGATCGACTTTACCGTGGTGGGGCTGGGAACACCGCGGGAGATCCCGGCGGGTGTAGTCGATGGACACTACTTTGAGGTGATGGGCCTGAAGCCGGTCCTGGGTCGGCTGCTTGGCCCCAATGACGACGGACAGAACGCTGCGGGTGCAGTGGTGTTGACGTATCACTTCTGGAAGTCTTCGCTTCACTCCGACCCCAGCGTACTTGGCAAGCAAGTGCGGCTTGAAGGCGTCATGGGCGCCCGTTCCGCAACGATCGTTGGAGTGCTTGAGCCGTCGGTGCCGTATCCGGTGGCAACCGAGATTATTGCCAACGTGGTGACGAGCCCGCATCATCTGTCGGCGACGATGGTGACCGGCCGCGAGCACCGCATGACCGAGGTTTTTGCGCGGCTTGCTCCAGGGGCAACGGTGGATGCGGCGCGGGCTGAGTTGCGTGCTGTGTATGCGGCGATGACGGCGGCTCACCCTGAGGTATACAAGGCCGAGGATCACTACCAGATCGACGTGACACGGATGCACGACCAGATCAATGAGCGGGCGAATGCGATTTTGTGGATATTGTTCGCGGCTTCCGGATTGCTATTTGTGATTGCGAGTTCGAATGTCGCCAACCTCGTACTGGCCAGGACCGTACGGCGTGAATCGGAACTCGCAATCCGCCTGGCCCTTGGCGCAAGCACGCGCGCCATCCGGCGATCACTTCTGGCCGAGGGGCTGGTGCTATGCGGCAGCGGGGCGATCGCGGCCGTTCTGCTCGCGATTCCAATGGTGAATGTGCTCGGCCGGTATGCCGCGCGATTCTCGGTGCGCGCCAATGACCTGACACTGGATTTCAGCCTGGTGTGGTTTGGGATCGCGCTGGCACTGGTGGCGGCAGTCTTTCTAGCGTATGTACCGCGGCTGCCTTCGCCGAATGGCGCGCAGGGAGGACTCTCGGCGCGCGGCGTAAGGGTGGCGGGTGGCAGCAGTCGAAGGCTTCGCGTCTTCGCCGTAACGCAAATTACGGCGTCGTTTCTGCTGCTGGCAGGGGCGTGTGTGCTGATGAAGACGCTCTTCGTACTCGAAGAAACGCGACCACCCTTCGACTCCGCGAATGTGCTGGCGGTGAATCTGCCAGTGCTGTCGTATGGCAAAACGCCGGAGCAGGTCAGCGAGTTTTATCGCGAAGTGCAACGCCGGGTCGGTGCGCTGCCGGGAGTGGAGCATGCTTCTTCCGGATTTGTTGCGCCGTGGCGCGATGACCAGGGGCTGAACATTGCTTTCACCTTTGCCGCGCAGGGGGCACGGCGCAATGATGGGCAGGACTACCGCGCCAAATTCCGATCGGTTTCTCCGGGATTCTTTGCGACTTTCGGCCTGCCCGTTGTTGCGGGGCGCGACTTTAATCCCGGCGACAAGGAAGGAGCAGAGCGCGTGGTCATCATCAGCCAGAGCCTCGCCAATTTGCTCTATCCAGGGCAGAATCCGCTGAACCGCAAGCTGTGGTGGACCGACGGCGTGATGAAATTTATCGGCATCAGCACTGAGCCGCGCCGCATCATCGCCGTTGTGCCGGATTTTGATGACGAGAACATTATTCCTTCGCCCGCGATGACCGTATATCAGCCTGTTGAACAAGAGGGCTGGAACGGTCGGCTCTTTGTGCGCGCGCACGGCGATCCCTACACGCTGCTGCCCGCAATCAGCCGCACCATTCACGAGGTGTCTTCAGACCAGCCGGTGGAAAAGGCCAGTACGCTGGGCGACGTACGTGCCGAAGTGCTGACTCCGGATAAATTGAACGCAGTTGTCTTTGGCGGATTCGCCGCGGTGGCGCTGCTGATTTCGGTGGTGGGCGTTGCCGGTGTGCTGGCGTTCTCGGTAAGCAGCCGCACGCGAGAATTCGGAATCCGCATGGCTCTTGGCGCCCAGCGGCGCAATATTCTCACCAATGTTCTAGTGGAGGGATTGGCGATTGCCGCGATCGGTGTTACGGCTGGCGTGGTGCTTGGTTTCGGTCTTTCAGCGATTGCGGGAAAATATGTAGCGGAGATTCATCAACCCGGCGCACTGGCATTTGTGGCCTCAGCGTTTACCATCCTGGCTGCTGCCGTGATCGCATCCGCAGTGCCTGCGGCTCGTGCGGCAAACGTCAACGCGGTCGAGGCGCTGAGGGCGGAATAGGGCGTGCCGGCGGTCGGGTCTGTTGTATCCCGGCAGCCGGCAACGCGCTTATGGATTCGTGATTCTGTCGCAAAACGTGAGTTCAATCAAACTCAGCCGTGAGAATGCCGGGTTGCTTCAAACAGGAACCAGCCGCGGCGCTGTCCCTGGTCAATCCAGTTCTCAAGCAGGCTCGCAGTGGCCACGTCTCCCTCATCATCGCAGAGGGTGTGTACCGAACGCATGCTGAGAGTGAGCGCCTTCTCGTCCTCATGCAATTCTGCCAGCATATCCTCGGGAGTTACGAAGTCGGCGTCATTGTCGCGAATACGTTGCAGCCGCGCGATGTGGCCGATGGAGCGAATCGTTGTACCCCCAATCTTGCGCACCCGTTCCGCAATGTCGTCGGTCATGGCAAATAACTGATCTCCATGGTCGTCGAGCAGCAGATGATAATCGCGGAAGTGGGGTCCGCTCATATGCCAATGAAAATTCTTGGTCTTCAGATAAAGGCTGAATACATCGGCGAGCAGTGCGTTGAGTGCGCCGGTGATCTCTTTTACAGCTTTCGGATCAATGTCGGAAGGGGTGGTCAGCGGAGCCTTCTGGTGCTCCACAAGTGCCGATCTTGACGTCATTTTCAAATCTCCTTCTTGTTTTGAGATGTTTGCCGGGGGGTGAAGGGTGCAGAAGCCTGAACGGCAGTTTTCAACAATCTCGCATCATAATCACGCGACGTGACGCTACGATAAATCCGACGTCTGACGGCTTTCAAGAGGTCTGGATAGTTCGGGAGGTTTGAGATGGCGCAGCATTTTGATTCGATCGTTGTCGGCGCGGGCCAGGCAGGGCCTTCGCTGGCCGCTCGTCTGGCAAAAGCCGGGCGAAAGGTGGCGCTGGTCGAGCGGCATCTGCTGGGCGGGACGTGCGTGAACACGGGATGCACTCCGACCAAAGCGCTGGTGGCGAGCGCCCACGCGGCGCATCTCGCAAGGCGCGGGGCGGATTTCGGAGTGAAAACGGGACAGGTAACGGTGGATTGGCCTGTCGTGAAGGCACGCATGGATGCCATCGTGTCCAAGTCGCGGTTTGGCCTGGAGAAGTGGCTCGGAAGTACACCGAATTGCACCGTAATCCGAGGACAGGCCCGGTTCACCGGGCCACACACGATGTCCGTAGGCGAAGAGGACTACAAGGCAGAGCAGATCTTTCTCAACGTCGGTGCGCGCCCCGCAGTGCCGAAGATGTCTGGCGTCGATGTCGTCCCGTTCCTCACCAGCACGAGTATTCTTACGCTCGATGAGTTGCCGGAGCATTTGGTCGTGGTCGGCGGCGGTTATGTCGGCCTGGAGTTCGCGCAGATCTTCCGACGCTTTGGCTGCCACGTCACCATTGTGGAAAAAGGCGAGAGACTCGCAGGTCACGAAGATGAGGACGCATCGGGAATTATTCAGGAGATCTTCGCAGGGGAGGGCATCGACGTCAGGCTCAACGCCAACTGCATTCATCTCGAACGGCGGGACCGCGGTGTCACAGTGGGACTGGAGTGCAGTGTGGGCGCCCCCCACGTGAATGGTTCGCACGTTTTGCTGGCGGTGGGCCGCGTGCCGAACACTGACGATCTGAATCTTACGGCGGCTGGAATTGATGCCGATGAACGCGGGTACATTCGCGTAAATGACCAATTGCAGACCAATGTTGAGGGCATCTACGCACTGGGCGATTGCAATGGGCGCGGCGCCTTTACGCATACCTCGTACAACGATTATGAAATCGTCGCCGACAACCTCCTGGAGGGAGCATCGCGGAAGGTGAGCGACCGGATTCAGGCATCGGCAGTCTATATCGACCCGCCACTTGCGCGGGTAGGCATGTCGGAACCCGAGGTTCGCAAGAGCGGAAAGCCGGCGCTGATGGCGGTCCGTGCGATGACTCGAGTAAGCCGTGCGATTGAAAAAAGCGAGACCGCCGGCTTCATCAAAGTGCTGGTGGATGCAGAATCAAAACAGATTCTCGGGGCCACGGTGTTTGGGGTGGGAGGCGATGAGGCGATTCACTGCATTCTGACCGCGATGTATGCTCGCCAGCCCGCGGAACTGCTGACGCACTCAGTGCATATTCACCCCACGGTGGCGGAACTGATTCCGACGACCTTCGGGGAGTTGAAGCCGCTTGCGTAGTTCGAGCGCATTGAGTTTCACTTTTGAGTTGCGGTCTGAAGCGCCAGTTGGCCGGAGTCAACGGTCACACCGGAGCGAGCGATGGCTTGGAAATACATCTGGTCGCCATCGACTTCGACGAGCATGAAACTGCGGTCGGTATCGAGATTCACTACATCGAGATCGCAAGAGGTCCTGATGTTGTGGTAGCGCAGCTCTCCGGATTCGCCTTCGAGAAAAAAGTAGATACCCTGTTGCGGTTTCAAGTGCTCATAGACGTGTTCATGGCCGCTCCACACTGCATTCACGCCGTATTTCGTAAAAAGCGGCATGAGCTCGTTGCGAAGATCAATGTCCGGGCCGTGGTACTTTGCACACGTGAATAAGGGATGATGAAAATAGGCGATCTTCCATTTTGCATTTGAGCTTTTCAGCTTGTCTTCGAGCCATGAGAGCTGCTGTGGAGTCATGTAGTTGCTGTCGAGCACAAAGAACTGCACGTTCTTTTTCTGGAACGTGTAGTAGCGGTTGCCGTCCATGCTATAGGGCTTGTAGTTGATTTCAATCTGCGGATCATCGTGATTGCCGAGTGATGCGTAGAATTTCACATTCTCATCGAGCAGAGTCTTGTACGGCTCTTCGAACTTCAGCTGGAAGTCGCGGGGAGAATGACCGCCATAGATGTTGTCGCCGTCCATGGTAACGAAATCGAACTTGACAACGGACCAGTAGCGTTGCATCTGCTTGGCAACCTCGAGCTCGGGGCGCTCGCCTGTGCCGTTGTCGCCTATCACCGCCCATCGCACAGAGCCGTCTTTCAAAGGAAGACGAACATCGGGCGCATTAGCTGCTGTCGGCTGAGAAAGCAGTGGCGGCGTTTCATCGCCTGGCAATCCTGGATAGAAAGCAACGAGAAGCGCCAAAAAAAGAAATTGTGCGATACGCATCGGAGTGTGAACCTTTAATTCAGGGAAGCGCATTGGGTAAGAAATCAACGACTAAATTAGCGCTCGAATCGCGCAGCGCCAATGTAGTTCCGGCGATGCAATATTCCATTTCCTTCGGTAATGAAGGTAAAGCTTTCAACACGGTTGGCGGAACAGACTGGATCGGCTGGCCATCCTGGTTGGGGAATTCGGCGTTTACGCGGAAGTCGGCCGGAGCGCCGGGTTCAGCGTGATTCAGGCTGGACTTTATTTTCCCGCTATCGGGACCTTTCAGGACAGCGGCAAGGAGCTTGCGGAAGGTTTTCGCCGCTTCGGGCGTAAAGAAATCGCCCTGCTTTGCATTGGGACGGGATTGCTGCACGGCATCGCGCAGTTGCTTGCGTTGCTGTTCCAATTTGGAAACGTCAGAGGTCGGCTTCATCTTGTCGGCCGCGAGGGCGTGTTCTTTGCTGATGTAGTCTTTTGCCTGCTTGCTGAAATCCGATAGGACCTTCTGTTCAGAAGGAGAAGCCGAAGCCGTTTGCGCGGCCATAGCCTTATCAGGCGTTATGGTCAATGCCGCCAGGGCGGTGGCGATTTGAAGACAGAAACGAACACTCCGAACCATATGTATCCCCTGCAGATCTACTTACCTTTCTCGGCGGGTTTGGCGGCCTCGCTCATCGCCGCGGACGCGACCGCGTCTTTGAGCGCATCTTGAACGGCGTCCTGCACCTCGTCGTGAAAGGCTTCGCGCACGGTTTGCGCAACTTCTTCGGGCTCGAAAGGCGTTGAATCCTTGGCGTCGATGACTTTGTCGAGCACCTGCTCGAGGACAGGTTTGATAGAGATTTGCCTCGCAACCTCCTTGGCCACCTTTTTAGCGGGCACAACGAGCGCGGAGGCGAGCTTTGTGTCCTCGATAACGGGCTCGGAACGTTTCCAGTCTTTCTCAAACACCGCTTCCATCTGTTTGACGATTTTCTTATCGCGGAAGATAACTCCGATCTCGCGCCGTGCTTCGAGTTCCAGCTTGCGCAGGCTCTGACTGCCAAGGAAGGCTGAGTTGCCGTCGCGCAGAATAGCGCGAAGGTGCAATCGCGCAGGAAGGCGGCGCACCGGGATGTCGCCGCCCTTGGCAGAGGCACGCGACAGAACCCGCACTTCGGCGCCGGCTGAGATTTTTTTCTGTAATAGTTTGAGGAAGTCGCGATCGCTGATCTTCATCTCGTAGATCAGGAGCCTCTTTTTGGTGCCGGCGATAAAGTTGGTGAGCTGCTTGCGTGCGTTCACCGGACTTACAACCAGGTCGTCCTTGGCATTCTTATAGGGTCGGCGCTTGGAGTCGCAATCGAAGAGGCGAATGGCTTCTTTAACCACACTATTCTTTGAGGTGACGATGCCGAACGAACGACTGAGGTCGACGTCCATGTGCGTGAAGTTGAAGCCGAGCAGATAAAGCACCTTGTCATCGATGATGATCATTTTGCCGTGATAGCGGACGAGGTCATCGGCAGTACGCGTGACAGTGACTCCTTCGCCGAGTAGCCGCATCTCAAGCCTGCGAAGATTCTTCTCTTCGCCCTGATTGGTATGTGCGATCAGAGCCTGAACGGTAACGCCACGGCCAACGGCAGCGACCAGCGCCTTTTCGATTTCAACACGATCGAAACGGAAAATCAGGATGCGGATACTTTTTTTGGCTTTTCGCAGACCGTCGAGGAGGGGTTTGATCCCGTTGTCCGGTTGGATGAGCAGCTTCACTCGGTCTCTCCTGGGGATGCTGCAACAGATTCTTATTACTGGAGATGCAGATTGGGCCCAGGAGGATGTTTTGAAGCGGGCGGGCAGCCTCTGAATCGTTCGGACGCTTCTAACGGCAGAGCGTAGTTGCAGCAAGGAGAGAAAGAATGAAGTGCAACCACGGTTTCCTGAGCGAAATCACGATCCTGACCCTGTTTCTGCTGCCGGTCCACGGAGCGCGGGGCCAGTCGGCTGACCAGCCATCCGCACAGACTACCAGCAATCTCACCCACGACAATGACAAGCCAGTGGACACAGCAAGACTGCACAGTCCGGTGTTGTGGCATGATCCCGGAGCAATCGCGGCGCTCGATCTTTATGTAGGGCAAGGTGGCAAAGAGGGGCAGCCGGCAGCACCATTCAAGTTCGAATCAGAAGACATGAGCGGCACCAATCCCAAGTTTGATGCACGCGATGCAAACGGCACGAAATGGCGCGTGAAGCTGGGCGATGAGGCGCGGCCCGAGGTTGTTGCCTCGCGGCTGTTGTGGGCAGTGGGCTACTTCGTGAACGACGACTATGTGATAGGCACGGCGCGTGTGGAAGGGCTGCATCTTGCACGCGGGGGAAAGCACGCCAGGGATGGGGAGATCAAAGATGCGCGCTTCGAAAAGAGGCCTGACCAGGAAAAGAAGATTGGGACATGGATGTGGAAGGAGAATCCATTCACCGGTTCAAGGGAATTCAATGGGCTGCGCGTGATGATGGCAGTAATGAACAACTGGGATCTCAAGGACGTAAATAACGCCGTCTATTCCGATAAATCATCGGATCGGGAGATCTTTCTCGCCAGCGACATTGGCGCGACGTTTGGCACCAATGGATTGAGCTGGACCAGGGATCGTTCAAAGGGAGATGTGGACACATTTCAGAGATCGAAGTTCATTACGCATCAGACCGATGGCACGGTCGACTTTGGATCCCCGGCAGCGCCGACGAAGATCCTGGCTGTGAAGGCGAGGCAGTACCAGATGCGGCGCGATCTGGAATGGATTGGCAAAGGCGTTCCCATCGCTGATGCGCGATGGATTGGTTCGCTGCTGAAACAGCTGAACCACCAGCAGCTGGTGGACGCATTCCGCGCGGGTCATTTTCCGCCCGACGAAATCGACGCATATGTCGGAGTGGTTGAGGAGCGCATCCTGGAACTCGGGGCGTTGTGACTTCCGATTAAGCAGACACTTCCGCAGGCGCCTCATCGAGGCTGGCCTGAATGTCGTGAAGCTTCTTGTAGACCCCGTCTTCGCGTTGCAGCAGCTCGTCGTGTGTGCCTGATTCCGCGATGGCGCCATTGTCAATGACGAAAATGCAGCTGGCGCGCCGAACGGTGGAGAGCCGGTGAGCAATGACGATGGAGGTCTTGCCTTCCATAAGTCGATCGAGAGCATCTACGACGAGCTGTTCTGACGCTGCATCCAGGCCTGAAGTCGGCTCATCGAGAATGAGGATCGGGGTCCTGCGGATAATGGCGCGCGCAATCGCAATGCGCTGACGCTGGCCGCCCGAGAGGGTCACTCCTCGTTCCCCGACGGCGGTGTCGAATTTCTGCGGCAGTTTCTCAATGAACTCCATGGCATTGGCGGTTTCTGCAGCCTTGACGATCTGCGCCTGGGATGCGTCAGGGCAGCCGTAGGCGATGTTGTCCCAAATCGTCCCGCTGAAGAGAACAGTATCTTGCAGAACAAAACTGATTTGGCTGCGCAGAGATTTCTGCGTAAATGTGCGGACATCCTTGCCATCAATTTTGACTACTCCGGCGGTTGGGTCGTAGAAGCGGGCGATGAGATTGATGATCGTGGTTTTGCCGGCGCCCGTGGGCCCTACAAGCGCCACCATCGCGCCTGCGTCGATGTGCATGTTGACGTCGGTTAGAACAGGCTCGCTTTCCTTGTAGGAAAACTCCACATGCTCGAAATCGATCTGGCCCTTAAAGGTAGGTGCCTTGCGTGCGTTGGGTTCGTCGTGAACCTCATCGTCGCTGCGCAGGATCTCCTGGATGCGCTCGAAACCGGTCGAGGCCTTTGAATAGGCATCGATGGTTTTGGAGATGTCCTGCATGGGCTTGTACATTTTGCCGAGATAGAAGATGAACACGACCATCGACCCGGGAGCCAGATGGCCGGACATCGCGAGTTGCGCGCCGAACCAAAGCACAGCGCACGTTCCGATAGCCGTAACGATATTAACGATGGGAACCAGGCGTGCTTTGAGCGAACGCGCTGCAAGAGCAGCCTCGACTGCCTCGAGACTCTCGCCCTCGAAACGGCGGATTTCGTAGTCTTCGCGTGAAAACGCTTTGACGACGCGGATCGAAGACACTACCTCGGATACAAGCGAAACCATCCGCCCTTCTTTTTTGCGGACTTCCCGGGACGCCCTCTTTACCTTGCGCGTGTAGGTATTGACGATGAAAAAGAGTGGCGGAACGACCGCCAATGCTATCAACGTGAATTGCCAGTTCACGCAGAACATGACAACGATCATGCCGATCAGCGTGAGGGAATCGACCAGGATTCCGAGAAGACCGGAGACAATGAAGGTCTGGATGGCGTCGATGTCGACGGTTACACGGCTGATGAGATCCCCAGTCGGTTTCTGATCGTGATAGGCAAGGGAGAGACGTTGGACATGCGTGTAAATCGTCCGCCGCAGATCGTGGGCGATCCATTGGCCTACGTTCGTGGTGAGGTACTTTTCAGCGTATGTGCACATCGCGTCCGTGACGGCAATGACAAGGACAGCGATGCAGGCGAAGATGAGAATGTTACGCGGAGCGGATCCTGCGGTGGCTACAATTAATTTATGAAGCCAGCCATGCTGGTTCTTGCCCTGGAGCAAGTCATCGAGAACGATCTTGAGCGGCCACGGTTCAAGGAGGCCGGCGATGCTTTCTCCAGCGATAGCGAGCAAGCCCAGCCAAAGCTCCCGCCGGTGCGGACGTAAAACTTCTAGGATGCTCAAGCCTGGCTTTCCATCGAGCGCCTGAGAATTCATAAATAATTTGGATGCGCAAAGGTCAAGATCCGACGTTCTGCCTGGCTTTTGGCGCCTGAATTGTGGCGTTTGGCTGGACGCTTGGACTTGGCGGGAAGAAATTCTGGCGGAGAGGGGGGGATTCGAACTCCCGGAGCCCGTAAAGGCTCACTCGCTTTCGAGGCGAGCGCAATCGACCACTCTGCCACCTCTCCGCATTTTGTAGCCCGCATCTCAAAGACGACGCTTGGGCCCGGCGGCCGGCGATCTATGGCGAGAAGCGGCAGCGATCGCATACGGTCGGATTTCGCAGGCTGGGACACTCCCCAGCAACTAAGTCGCGGCTGCGATGCGATTGCGCATCCTAAGTTTACCGGTGTCGATGCCGAGGTGGCAATACTGGAGCCGCTCCGCGTTCGATTCCGCGCCGAATGAAGGATGCGGATCGCGGATGTTTTGCGGACGACAGGCAATCGGGATAGGGACGGTTGCGCGAGCGCGGCATTGAGCAAGATAGGTTTACAGGATTGCCGGCAGCCATCGGTCGCCGCGAGATGTTACTTTACTCTCTGGCCTCGTTTGACCCGGCAGGATGGCTCGAAAAGCCACGGAAAGAACAGCCTGCGGGAATTCACATTGCACGTCTTGCACGGCATTTGCTGGGGAACTGAAACTCAGATGATGGAGTTCCACATCTCGCGAAAGGCCCGGGAACGTTACAGGTTCGCGGAGTCGCTTTTCTCCTACAACGGCAACGTGGTGTTTGCCAACGTGGCGGCCTGTCGCGCCTTTGCCCACCAGATGAACCTGGTGCGCGAGGCGGATAAGCATCCGGATCTGGCCGTGCACGCCGGACAGTTGTTGGCGATGGGATTAATCGACGAGGCGAGCCATGTGCTGATGGCGCGCTACCGCGAGCAGTTTGATCCGGAAGTGATGACCTCCGCGCTCGACTGGTTTGCCGGCCGCGTAGGATCGCGCGAACTCGACACCATGCTGCTGACCTTTGTAGAGCATTTCCCCGGTCAAAGCGTGATGCGCGGGGAGGAGACTCCGCGGCAATGGCTGAACGGCAAAACCGGCATCACATCGCATCGCGAGGCAGCCCTTGAGGAGTTGCTGCTCCTTTGGTCGGCTAATCGCAATGAGGCTTTCAAAAAGTTTGAAGAACTGTTTGAAGACAAGCCGCTGGCCGAGAAGACAGTCTATCGGCAGGTGACGCAGGAGCTTCCGCAGTACTTCGCCACGCGTCCGCTCATTCCGGTCGAGGGAGCGACGGCGATCAGCCTTTTCGATTTGCTGCGCGCTCCGGCGAGCGGTGCGCCGGCTTCGCTCAGCGAGCAGCTGGCGCTAATTCGCAAGCTGTGGCGGCCGCTGCTGGGCGACACGATGGATCGGCTGCTGATGATGGGCGGCGAAGTTCTGCACGAAGAAGAGCTGGCCATCTGGATGCAGTTCAATCCCGATGCAGCGCGAGCCCGGACTGCAGCCGAAGAGGCCGCACGCCGTCGGCGCGAGCAGGGAACGCAGCAATGGCCATCGATCGTGAGCGAGTCCCAGGTGCCGACATTTGGCGATCCCGCGCATGAATATGAGAAGTTCAGCCCCGATACAGCGTGGATGCCTAACACCGTCCTGATCGCCAAAAGCACTTACGTGTGGCTCGCTCAGCTCGGCAAGCAGTACGGCCGTCACATCCACCGGCTCGATCAGATCCCGGAAGAAGAACTGGCCACGCAGGCCCATCGCGGTATCAATTCGCTATGGCTGATCGGCGTGTGGGAGCGCAGCCGCGCGTCAAAGACCATCAAGCAGCTTTGCGGCAACCAGGACGCAGTAGCATCGGCCTATTCGCTCTTCGATTACAAGATTGCCGAAGACCTGGGCGGAGAGCCGGCTTACATCACGCTGCGCGACCGCTGTTATCACAAAGGGATTCGTCTCGCCAGCGACATGGTGCCAAACCACATGGGCATCGATTCGCCGTGGGTAATCGAGCATCCCGAGTGGTTCATCTCGCGCAACGAGTCGCCGTATCCGGCATACAGCTTCAACGGTCCCGATCTGTCGCATGACAGCCGTGTCGAAATCAAAATCGAAGACCATTACTTCGAACAGACTGACGCGGCCGTCGTCTTTCGTCGCCGTGACAAGTGGACAGGCGAGACGCGTTTCATCTATCACGGCAACGATGGCACCAGCTTTCCCTGGAACGACACCGCGCAGCTCGATTATCTGAATGCCGCCGTGCGCGAACAGGTGATCCAGACCATTCTTTATGTGGCGCGACTGTTTCCGGTAATTCGTTTTGACGCCGCCATGACGCTGGCCAAACGACATTTTCATCGCCTGTGGTTTCCGGGGCCGGGGTCGAGCGGCGCCATTCCATCGCGTGCCGAGTACAGCATGAGCCAGGCGGAATTCAACAAACACATGCCGCATGAATTCTGGCGCGAAGTGGTCGACCGTGTGGCCGCCGAAGTGCCCGGCACGCTGCTGCTCGCCGAGGCTTTCTGGCTCATGGAAGGCTACTTCGTTCGCACCCTGGGCATGCATCGGGTCTACAACAGCGCGTTCATGAACATGCTGCGCGACGAGAAGAACGCCGAATATCGTTCCGTCATCAAGAACACCCTGGAATTCGACCCGGACATCATGAAGCGTTACGTGAACTTCATGAGCAATCCTGATGAAAGAACAGCAATTGACCAGTTCGGCAAAGGAGACAAGTGCTTCGGCGTGACGGCTCTGATGGCCACGCTGCCCGGGTTACCGATGTTCGGCCACGGCCAGATCGAAGGCTTCACCGAAAAGTACGGCATGGAGTACTATCGCCCGCGTTACGATGAGACGCCAGACCACTGGCTGGTGGAACGCCACGAGCGCGAGATCGCTCCGCTTCTGAAGCGCCGCTGGGTCTTCGCCGAGAGCCACAACTTTCTGCTCTACGATTTCTTCGAAGCATCCGGTTCTGTGGACGAAAATGTCTTCGCCTATTCCAACCGCACCGGCAACGAGCGTGCGCTCATTGTTTACAACAATCGTTACGGCGAAACGCAGGGCACCATCCACAACTCCGCCGCCTACGCCGATAAAGGCAACGCACAACTGCGTCAGCGCAGGATTGGCGATGGCCTCGGATTTGCGGGAGACTCCGGCGCGATTCTCGCTTACCGCGACATGCTTACGGGTCTCGAATACCTGCGCCGCGCACATGAATTCGACGAACGTGGCCTGACGTTCCATCTGCATGCCTATCAGTGCCACGTCCTGATGGATTGGCACGAGAAGTGGGCAACGGCCGAGCATCCATGGGACCGTCTGTGCGATCAACTCAATGGCCGCGGAGTACGTAGTCTCGAAGATGCGCTCATCGACATGGAATTGCAGCCGATGTACCAGGCGCTGCGGTCTCTCCTCGATCAGGACACGATTCGCCTGTTGACGGACATGGCCGAACATCCGCGCACCACCGCAGGGAACGGCAGCGTGAGCGCCGCCATCGATCGCAAGGCGAATCGCAAGCGCAGCGAACTCTTCAATGTCGCATGGAAGCGATGTGAGGTCTTCGTGCGCATCGCGCAGCAGGCGTGGCGGACACGTACCGGTAGGCAAGCGGAGTTGACCATGCCGGGACTGCTGGGTCCGGCGTTCCGCGAACGGCTCGCAGCGGCCATGCGCATTCCTGTAGTCGAAGCCCTGTTCCCACAGCCATGGACGGCAGCCGCGCGGCGCGTGCTGCCCAGTCCCAGTCCGCAGTTGACGGCGACGGCCATGTGGGCTCCCATCATCGCGTGGTGTGCGCTGGAGACGCTGGCTGAATCGATCGACGCCGAAAAGCCGGAACAGATCGCGCTCGAGGCCTTCGATCACCTGCGCCTGCGTCAGCCGCTGGGTGAAGCGTTCAAAGCTCTCGGCTTCGAAGGGGAAGCAGGTTGGCGTGCGGCTGCAAGGATCAAAGTCGTGCTTCTAGCACAGGCAGAGATTGCCAGGGGAACGGCGACCGACAAAGCAGAGTTGTCTGTGCCGCAGGCGAAAACCGATTCGAAGCCAACCGCCGAGCCGAAAGTAGCGCAAGGCGTAGACCATCCGGCAACGCCGACGGTCCCGGAAATTCCAGAGCCCCTCGTCTGCGGAATTCCGCGCGAGCTCTGGTCTGACCCGGATGTGCGCTGGCTGACCGGGGTGCACGATGCGGGAGAGAGTACCTACGTGGTCTGCGAGCCCTACGGAGAATTGTTATGGTGGCTGCAGATGCCGGAGTTGCTGAGCATTGCCGGCCAGCCCTCGCCGAGCAAGTCTGAAGTCCGCACACTCAGTACGAAGGTGCATGAGGCTTCGGCCGCAGCGGACAAGGCAGGCTATCGCCTGCAGACGATGCTCGGTCTCGACGCGAAGAAACCCCAAACGTCGCCGAATCCGATTGAGAAGAATCCAGTCGCCGGCAGGGAAGCGACGAAAGCCGAGAAGGCTGCCGAAAGCGAGTCGCTCGCCAACCCCTTGAAGAGTGCAGAAGAAGTTCCAACAAAGCCAAACAGATAATTCTCACGGACGACGTCGATCGATTTTTAATTCGTCGAATGTGGACAAACTCATTGACAAACTGAACTAAACCGTTCAGTATTGAATTTCGCGCCCCCGGAGGTCGCTCACATTGATCAGGGTGCAAAACCTCGTAAAAACATTCGGCACTGTCACAGCCGTCAACGACGTCTCTTTTGACGTTGCCGCCGGCGAAATATTTGCCTTCCTTGGTCCCAACGGAGCAGGGAAGACCACCACCATCAAAATGCTTACCACGCTGCTGCGCCCCACTAGCGGCACGATTGAACTGGATGGCCTCGATCCGCAGAAGCGGCAAAACGACGCACGCCAGCGCTTCGGCATCGTTTTCCAGGATCCAAGTCTCGACGGTGAACTCACCGCTTTGGAGAACATGGAAATTCACGGCGTGCTCTATCATGTCCCACACAAAGTCCGGAAACAGCGAACGGAAGAACTGCTCAACCTCTTCGAATTGTGGGAGCGTCGCAATGACCAGGTGAAGAAGTTCTCCGGAGGAATGAAGCGCCGTCTCGAGATTGCCCGCGGATTTCTGCATACTCCTCGAATTCTTTTCCTCGATGAACCCACACTCGGGTTGGATCCGCAGAGCCGCAACCAGCTTTGGAACCACGTGAAGAAGGTGAACGAAGCAGAGAATGTCACGGTCTTTCTCACCACGCACTACATGGACGAGGCGGACCGGGTGGCGCATCGCATCGGCATTATCGATCACGGCAAACTCGTTACCCAGGGCACGCCGAAGGAGATCAAGGAGCAGACCGGCAGTGAATCGCTGGAAGACGCATTCCTGAAACTGACCGGTTCGAATATTCGCGATGAAAGCGCAAATTCAACGGACCAATTACGGCAATTTGCAAAAATGTGGAGCAAACGATGAGCGCAATCTACATACTCTGGCTGCGGGAGTTGAAACGCTACACGCGATCGCGCGCGCAGATCATCGCGTCGCTCGGCCAGCCGCTGCTGTACCTGCTGGTACTCGGGTTCGGCCTCGGACCTGTCTTTAAACGCGCCGGCAATGGCGACTATTTTCAATTCATTGCGCCCGGTGTGATCGGCATGTCTGTCTTGTTCTCGTCAATCTTTTCGGGCCTTGGCCTTCTGTGGGATCGCCAGTTTGGCTTTCTCAAGGAGACACTGGTCGCGCCGGTGTCGCGCCTCCAGATCATGATCGGCCGCACTCTGGGTGGAGCTACGGTGGCATGCATCCAGGGCCTGTTGGTAATGGTGATCTGTCTGCTCGCGGGTTTTCGGCCCGCGCATCTGTCCGCCATCCCCCTCGCTCTTGGATTCATGGTGCTGATCGCGCTGCTCTTTGCGGCTCTGGGCATGGCAATTGGCTCGGGCCTGCAGGACATGCAGGGCTTTCAACTCATCATGAACTTCCTTGTTCTGCCCATTTACTTCCTCTCGGGAGCGATGTTTCCGCTGAGCGATACGAAAAACGTCTTGAAATACATCACGCGCGCCGATCCTTTGTCGTACGGCATTGACGGAATGCGGAATGTGCTGGGCGCGCCCAACGCGGCGTTCGATCCACGTCTTGACTTCATCGTGCTGGTCTGTGTCGGCGCCGTCCTGCTGGTGTTTGGTGCCTGGCGCTTCTCGAAGATTGAAGCCTAGCCATGGCCCGATCGCGCAGCACGGAAGCTCACGAAAAGGTCCTCAACGCCGCGCTTGGTTTGTTCGCCGAGCGCGGCATCGAGGCCACCAGCATGGACGCCATCGCGCAGGCTTCGGGCGTGAGCAAGGCCACCATCTATAACCACTGGGTCGACAAGGAAGCCCTGCTGCTGGAAGTGATGCTGATGGTCAACGGTCTCGACCGCGAGCCGGAGGATGTCGATAGCGGCGACCTGCAACGCGACCTGACAACTGTGCTCACGCGCAAGCCGCCCGACAAATTCGACGACGCGCGCAATCGCATGATGCCGTCGATGATCGCGTACTCGGCACTTCATCCGGAATTCGGCAAGGCATGGCGGCATCGCGTGATGGAACCACCGCGCCAGTGTCTCAAGCGCGTGTTGCGTCGAGGTATCGCCCGCGGTGTCCTCCCGCCGAATCTCGATCTCGAGGCTGCCATGGCATTGCTCCTCGGCCCGATGCTCTATGCGCACGTCTTTCACAAGGACCAGCAGGCCAATGCGCCTGATCTCGGACCCGTGACTGCACAGGCCTTCTGGCGTGCATACAGCCAGGTTCGCGGAGAGCATATCGAAAAAGCGGGAATCAAGAAACAGAACCCAGTGTCGAAGACCGCCTCCTGGAGAACGCCAAAGCCGAAAGCCCTCATTAGCTAGCTGGTTTTCAGAATCCCGGCGGCCGCTCAGACGCAACGGCAAAGGCACGCTCCAGCGCCAAGCCCGCTTCACAGAGTGTGCCTTCATCGAAGAGCCTGCCGATCAGCGTGACTCCGTGAGGCACTCTGCGTGGCGGCGAGAACTTCGGCAACGGATGCTGCGGATCGGGAGCCCAGTCGCTGCGTGCCTCCGACACTTCGACGAACCCGGCGCGCAGGGTGAGCGAAGGATGCCCGGTATTGTTGGTGATGACCAGAATTTCATCGCGCAACGAGGGCACCAGCAGCAGGTCAACCTGCGAGAACAGGCGCGCCATTTCCAGGGCCACTTTGCGCCGCATGCGGTCTGCCTGGACAAAATCCACCGCCGAAAGAAATCGCGATTGCCGAAAAGTATTTGGCCACGCATCGGGAACCTGCGCTTTTAACTCGGCTTCCTTATGCGCGAGCGTCAGCTCTTCAAAGGCTGCGGCTCCTTCAGCAAACAAGATCACATTGAGCGAGTCATAGGGCCAGTCCGGGAGGGAAACTTCGACGAGTTCCATCCCAAGCTTCTTTACCACGTCAAGCGCCGCTCGATCGACATCGGTCGCCGGTGTCTCTTTCATCCAGGCAGGGAAGTAGCCGACGCGCAGGCCGGCAACCTTGGCATTGGCATCGAATGCGAGGGTACTAGGAACACTGGCCATGTCGCCCGCGTCCGGCCCGGAGATCGCGCTCAACACCAGGATCGTGTCCTCGACATGCCGCGCCATCGGCCCCAACTTGTCGAGCGACCAGCAAAGCGTCATCGCACCGGTGCGCGCAACACGTCCATAGGTCGGGCGCAGTCCGGTAACACCGCAGCGCATCGAAGGGCTCACGATGCTCCCGCCGGTCTCGCTACCGATCGCGAAGCCAACCAAGCCTGCAGCTGTCGCTGCGCCCGGGCCGGCACTCGATCCGGACGCACCTTCTTCGAGCAGCCAGGGATTCATCGTCTGCCCGCCGAACCAGATGTCGTTCAGTGCCAGCGCTCCGAGGCTCAGCTTTGCGACGAGCACTGCGCCCGCCGCGTTCAACCGCTCTGCGACTGCGCTGTCTCTCTTCGGAACGCGATTCCGATAGGGCTCGGCGCCATAGGTCGTCGGAATGCCGGCTGTATCGAGCAGGTCTTTCGCACCCCACGGGATCCCGTGCAAAGGACCGCGATATCTCCCAGCTGCAATCTCAGCGTCCGCCCGTCGCGCCTGATCGAGCGCATGATCGCGCGTGAACGTAATGACGCAATGCAGCTTCGGGTCGAAACGCTGCAGTCGATCGAGGTAGATGCTGGTCAGCCGTTCCGATGTAATCTGCCGCGATTGAATCCAGCGCGAGAGCTGCGCAACCGAAGAGAACGCGATGTCCGCATCGTTAGCGGGAAACGGCGCGCGTGGATCGGCACTGCGAATGTAGTAGCTCTCGCCGCGGCCGGACTTGCCCGGCGCTAGTCCCGGCAACATGGGATTCCAAACGGTAGCCGGCGCGAGTCCTTCTTCCAGCATCATCTTCCGCGGTCCGGTTCTGCGTTCATAGAGCGGCGCCATCGCCTCGCGCCAGTTGCCCGCAGCCTGCGCGCGGTCGGCGAGCGACATCTCGATCTGCACCAGTTTCTCTGCTTCGGCAAATGTCGCCGCGGCCACTTCCGGACCCACGGGCGGCGCAGTGCCGAATGCCGTTGGCGCTCCAGGTGTCTGCTGGTTGGCGGGTATGGCCGGGGTCTGTGCTCCACTTTGTGCGTCAATCGGTAGCGCCGCGCACAACGCTCCAAGCGCACCTGCAGCGAGGAAATCTCTTCGTGTCTGGGTCATTTTTCCTTTGTTCGAACGCAAATCGAAATGATAAATACGGCAAGACTAGAAGCAATATACTCTGCGCATATCAGAGGACGGGCGCACACGCTCGGTCCTCAATCTAATCTTTTGATTCCAGCAAAGATTTGTCCAACGCAGCGCCGCCCCGTAGAATCACTAATGAGCAGCATGCGGGGCAGGAGGGTCGTTCGTGTCCCAGCCGCTGCCGACTACCGATGAGCGAACAACCATCAGGTTCCACCAACGTCCCGCAGCCGGTTTCACCTGCGTGGAAGAGAATTGAGACGGCTCGCCATCCCCAGCGGCCTTATCCCATGGACTTTATCGAGCGAATCTTCACGGATTTCAGCGAGATTCACGGGGATCGCGCTTTTGGCGACGACGCCGCAGTAGCCTGCGGCATGGCGCGCATCGGCGACGACGAAGTGCTGGTGATTGCCAACCGGAAGGGCGGCTCAACCAAAGAGCGGGTCAAGCGCAACTTCGGCATGCCGCATCCCGAGGGTTATCGCAAGGCGCTGCGCTGCATGAAAATTGCGGAGAAATTCAACCGCCCCGTCATCAGCCTGATTGATCTTCCCGGCGCTTATCCCGGACTTGGCGCGGAAGAGCGCGGCCAGGCGGAAGCCATCGCGCGCAACATTCGAGAAATGGCGCGGTTGCGCGTCCCCACCATCTCCATCATCAGCGGCGAAGGCGGATCAGGCGGAGCCCTGGCGCTAGCCGTCAGCGATCGCGTGCTTATTCTCGAAAACGCGCTGTACTTCGTCATTACGCCGGAGTCCTGCGCGGCCATCATGTGGCGCGACGCGTCGCACAAGCAACAAGCTGCTGAAGCCATGCGCATATCGGCGCCGGAGGTTGCCGCGCTCGGCTGCGTCGACGAGATCATCAGCGAACCACCCGGCGGCGCACATACCGATCACCCTGTCGGAGCCGGGCTGGTAGGCTCAGCGATCCAGAAGCACCTCGCAGAACTGAAAGCCATGCCTGTCGATGCTCTTATCGCGGCCCGTCAACGGAAGTTCCGTAACATCGCCCAGTGCTACACAGAAAGTTAGTGCGCGTGCCGTTTCGCGAGCCCATTGAGCACGATATCTGCCGATCTCCAATGTTCGTCGTCCACACATTTGCGCTTGATCAAGGGAGATCGCGATGAGTGCACCCGTACGCGGCGGCAAGTTTCGCGCCTATCTCGAATTCGTCGCAGCGGTCCTTTATTTTTTTGTGGCGCGGTCCTTCGCCCGTGGACTGGCCGTGCGCGTTCATCACGATGCGTGGGAACCACTGATTGAACAGTTTCTATTGGCAGCGCTGCTCATCCTCGGTTATGCCGCATTCGGATCCCTCTTCGACCGGCAGTCGGGGTCGATCGCTGCGCAGGGTCTGCCCCTCCGTACCGGCTGGACTCGCGAGATCGGCGTTGGCATGGCGGTCGGCTGGGGCGCAGTAGTCGCTTGCGTTCTCGCCATGGTCGTCATCGGCGGCATCGCTATCGTCGTCACCACTCAGCCTTCAGCGTGGCCCTGGCTGATTACGGACGCGGCCTACTTCGCCCTCCTCACGCTCGGTGAAGAGGTTGCTTTTCGCGGTTATGGGTTTCAGCGTTTTTCCGCGGTGGTGGGTTCGTCGGGTGCGGCGTTTGGCTTTGCCCTGTTTTATGCTATCGTCCACGCCTTGCAGCCTGGTTCCACGAATGCCAGCATCGCCATTTCCGTTGTCTTCAGCTTTCTGCTCACAACTGCCTATCTGCGCACGCGCGCTCTTTGGCTGAGTTGGGGTCTTAATTTTGCCTGGAAGGCCTCGCAGGCCCTTGTCTTCGGCCTGGCTGTCAGCGGCGTCAGCAGCCACTCTCCGGTAATTGAGGGAAATCCAATGGGACCGTTCTGGCTTACTGGGGGCGGCTTCGGCCTCGACGCAAGCTGGTTCGCCTGCCTCGTCCTTCTCGCGGCGTTTCCCGTGATCCACCGCGTAACTCGCGATCTTGATTTTCGCTACAACGCGCCTGTCATTGTGCCTGGCGGAATTCCCGTCGATCTGGATGCGGCGGCCCGTCGCCAACATGAGACTGCCATGGGCCCCGCCGCGGAGCCGCCCGTGCCCGCCTTGATCCAGATTCTTACGGTAGCCGCGCCACCCGCGCCAGCCCAGCCCGCATCAGAGACAGCAGCAGCCGGCTCCGAAGATCCTCGCTGAATCCGCCCGGCTCATCGGCCTTATGCTTCGGTTCGAACCTTCGATTTGACCTTTGTGGCTGATTAGAACTACTGTTGGCTCATCGCCCCGCGCGGCCATGGGAGGACGCCCATGATCAGGCCATTGCCCACATCCCCCTATTCAGTAGCTACCCCTCGCCATTTTGCAGTAATTTGTCGGCACGGCATCGCAGGCGTCTGCGCACTGACGCTGGCCTGTAGCGGCGTCCTGGCATCGGCACAAGCCATCACCATTGATACACATAGCGGAGCGAATAAGGGAAACGGAACAGGGACGGTCGACCGGCGCTACGCCCAGGTCAAGCCCACCAATGTTCCCCTCACGCAGTCTGAACTGGATGCGAAGACCCGCAGCGAACTTATCCGTATGCTGCAGGCCGAACAGGGATTTGCCATGCGCCCCTTTCCCATGGGGCACAAAGGCCTGAAATTGGAGGCAAACGGAAAGCTGGTTCCGGCGGGTGAGCCCTATCTCGACATGGTGACGGAATTCGGAATCTGCGCCAAGCCCGGGGACCGTGTGGTTCTCACCGATATCAAGTTTGACCACAACAAAATCATCTTCGCGCTGAATGGCGGCCCCGACCTGAAGCATCGCTTTCTGCGCCACATCGAGCTGGGCGGCGGAGGAGCCATGAATCCCGTTGTGCAGGACGACGGCAACCCCGCCACGGGAGCCCGTCTCACGCTGGAATTCAAAGGCCACATTCCCGAACTGACCGGTACCGAGGTTGAGGCGCTACTCGCGCCCCTTATCTCTTTCGGCGTTAAGACTCCCATCGAGGCGTTCACTGACACGCTTCCAGAGAAGCTCAAGAGCGCAATTCTGGGTCACGACGTGATGGTCGGCATGACCACCGACATGGTGCTCTTTGCTCTTGGCCAGCCCGAGCGCAAAGTGCGGGAGGTCGAAGGACAGATGCCCTTCGAGGAGTGGATCTACGGTGCGCCTCCCAAACCTGTCGAGTTCGTTCGCATCAATGGAAATCGCGTCATCCGCGTTGAAATCGCCAAGGTTGGTGAGCAGCCTGTCGTGTTCGACAAAGATGAAGTCGAGGGAATGATGCGTACGGATGGCTCGCCCCTCGTCGCCGCCGATGCGCCCAAAACCCGCACGGTCAAGATGGGCGACGTCCAGCGCGACCCTGACACGCAGGCTCCAGCGCCTCCGCCTACCCTTACCGCGCCCGGAGAGAAGCTACCCGACAACGCAGGACAGAATCAGCCGGGTGCCATGAAGCCGGTGCAGTTCCCGACGCAGAAGCCGGATGACTATCCCGACGTCGAAGCCGCCCGTCGCGCCGACCAGGCCAAGCAGGCCGAAGCAGCCGATAAGACAAAAGATGCGCAGCAGGACACGCAGCCGGATGCAACGAAGCCCAAGCCCGACGGCAGCGCGTCATCAACTGCGCCGGCCTCTCCGCCGGCTGACGCGCCCCAGCCGCACTGAGTCCTGATGTAAACTAGGAGCAGCGAGTCCGGCTGCCTCCCGCCAACAATTGCAAGCAGGGGTGAGTTCATCGACCGCGCCGTTGAAGCCGCGTGCAGCAATTTTGCGCGTGTGTGCAGAGACAATCTTCAAAGGAGAAACACCCGACAATGGCCAAAATTGCCAAAACAGGCGACCGCAAGAAGTCAATGGATACGACGAAGTCCACCGACTGCCCCAAGTGCAGCAAACCGACGCGCATCGTCAAGCGCGTGAAGGACCGCGAGCGCGGCGCGCCTGGCGGAGTCTATATCTCCTGCTCAGTCTGCGACTTCTACGAAAAACTTTAAGTTGTAAGTCAAGTCTCACCTTTTGAGAAGCCCGGCACTCGCTGGGCTTTTCACATTTTGCAGAGGCGCAGGTCTTTCGATTAAGGGCGAAAGGGTGGGGTCGGTGCCGTGGTCAAGCTTGATTCTTATAGTGCTCCAGACATCTCTTCCAGAATGGCCCTGGCTGCTTCAGCCGGGTTCGGTGCCTGCGTAATCGGCCGTCCTACCACGAGGTAGCTGGCGCCCAGCCGCAGTGCCTCTGCGGGCCCTGCGACACGTTTCTGGTCGCCGATCGCTGCCCCTGCCGGCCGAATCCCGGGAATGACCAGCACGCCCTCGGGTCCCGTGAGCGATCGAACCGCAGCAACTTCCTGCGGCGAGCAGACGAAGCCACGAATTCCGACGCCGATGCCCATCTTCGCCAGCACTTCAACCTGCTGCGAGGGCAGCCTATCAACGCCCGTTGCCAGCAACTGCCCGCCATCCATACTGGTCAGCACCGTCACCGCCAGCAGCTCCGGTGGATGCGCGATACCGGCTAGCGCAGCTTTCGCCGCAGTAAGCATTGCCGGTCCGCCGCCCGCGTGCACGGTCAGCATGCGCACGCCAAACGCTGCCGCCGAGCGAACCGCGCCGGCGACCGTGTTGGGAATATCGTGTAGTTTGAGATCGAGAAACACGCTGTGCCCACGCGCGACGATTGGTTCCAGCACAGCGGGCCCGGTGGCTACAAACAACTCGAGTCCTATCTTGAACCACGAGCAGGTGCCCTCGAGCTCCGCAACCAGGCGCATGGCCGACCGGGCGTCAGGCACATCGAGCGCGACGATCAGGCGTTGGCGCGCAAGCTCAATCGGGTCATTCATTACGGTTTTGGCGACCTTGGCGCGAGCGGCAGCGCTCTCGGAATAGTGCATACGTCAATCGTACCCCGGTTCCCAACTCGGCGATGGGAGTGCCGGCTGCAAATTTCCCGCGGCGAATCCTCACTGAAAACCCGCCGATGGGCAATCAGCCTCTCTCATCCACCGCGAAGTGGCTCGCGTCACATTGCGAAATCTTTTGATGTGCCCTGTATGTCGTGCAGTTGTGACAACTATCACTGCCAGCCAATACACAAAGAGAGTCTCTTCGAAGATGCAATCCCCGTCAGAGTTTTCCGAACAAGCGGAGAAATTCGCTGAGGGAAGCCATGTGCGCAAATGCAACTGCAGACGCACCATGGAGGAAGATACGGCCGCATGACCAAAGCCGCACGAATCGTTTCGTACTTCATTGCTATTTTTATCGGTCCAGCCGAGTGGATCTTCGGCTTGCTCCAGACAGCTCGACGACACAGGGCCGTCACGCTCGGCCTCCTGGCCATGATCTTGCTTGCTTTGCCCCACCGGCTTGCCGCGCAAGCGGATTGCCTGGCTTGCCATGGCGACAAGACCATGCAAGACGCAGCCGGCCACAGCATTGCGGTCGATGGCGGCAAGTTCAGTGCCAGCATGCACGGAAGCTTGCAATGCAACAATTGCCACACCGACATCAAGGAGTACCCGCATCCCGATCACATCGCCAAGGTCGAATGCAAAACCTGCCACGCCGACGAAGCCTCAAAGCTCACCGGCAGCGTGCACTCGTCTTCGAAGGAGCATCCCTGCACCAGCTGCCACGGTAATGCGCATGAGATCTTTCCCAAGACCGACTCCCGCTCCGCCGTTTACCCGCTCAACGTGCCCAAGACCTGCGGCCAATGTCACAGCGACGGCGCCATGGCCAGCAAGAAGGGTCTGCCCAGCGTCTACCCGCACTACATGGATTCGATCCATGGTTTTGCGCTCAGCAAGGAAGGCCTGCTGGTAGCGGCCAACTGCCAGAGCTGCCACGGATCGCATGGGATTCTGAGTCACAACAATCCAGCGAGTCCGACCTACAAGGCGAACATCCCCAAGACGTGCGGCACGTGCCACGCCAAAATTAACGACGACTACCAGGGCGGTGCGCATGGCCACGCTATTGGTTCGGGAAATCTGAAGGCGCCTGTATGCACCGATTGCCACACCGCGCATGCGATCCTGCAGCCGACAGAATCCGCATTCCGCATGCAGTCGACACCGATCTGCGGCTCCTGTCACAAAGAGAAGCTCTCCACCTACCGCGACACGTTCCACTCGCAACTCGGTTCGCTCGGCGGCTACGTGGAGACGGCGCGCTGCTGGGATTGCCACGGTGCACACGAGATTTACCCCGCATCGGATCCGCGCTCGCCCGTCAACAAGGCCAACCTGGTAAAGACCTGCGGCCGCTGCCACGCCGGCGCAAACCTCAGCTTCGTGCAATACCAGCCGCATGCCAATGCGCATGACCGGCACCTTAACCCGGCTCTCTACTTCGTGCGCCTGTTTATGAACCTACTCCTGGTCAGCACTCTTACGTTCTTCGTGATTCACACCATTCTGTGGCTGATTCGTTCCCGATTCGACCAAGTCAGGAAAAAGTCGGCAAATGGAGGCAAAGATGCTTGAACTGGAACTAGCACCTGTCGAAACTGAAGTTAAGAAAACAGCGAGCGGTCGCTTCTTTAACCGGTTCACGCGCGAGCAGCGCTATCTTCACCTCGTGCTTTTCAGCACGTTCCTCGGCCTCGCCGGAACCGGACTGCCCCTGCGCTTCAGCGAGAGCCTCTGGGCGCGCGGCATGGCTGGTGCTGTTGGCGGCTTTGGAGCCATTCTCTTCTTTCACAAATTCTGCGCGCTGGTACTCAGCGTCGCGTTTCTGATCCATGTCAAAGAGATCTTCACCCGCGGCCTTTTCCGCCGCGAAAAGGGAATCTTCTGGGGCGCGACTTCGATGGTCGCCAACTGGAAAGATGCGAAAGATATGTTCAACCACATGCGCTGGATGCTCGGCCTCGGCCCCAAGCCGCAATTCGAGCGCTATGCCTATTGGGAAAAGTTCGATTACTGGGCGGTGTTCTGGGGAATGATCGTGATCGGCTTTTCCGGCTACGCCATGTGGTTCGCCCCGTTCTTTGCGCGCTTTCTCCCCGGCTGGGCGCTCAACGCCGCACTCGTCATTCACAGCGAAGAAGGCCTGCTCGCAATTCTCTTCATCTTTTCCATTCACTTCGTCAACACACATTTACGTCCCGACAGCTTTCCAATGGACATGGTGATCTTCACCGGCGTCGAGAGTGAAGAGGAATTCAAGCACAAGCGCCCGCAGGAATACGCACGCATGGTGCGCGAAGGCAAACTGGAACAGCGCCTCGGCACCGCCCCTGCACCCTGGTTCGTCAACGGCTCCCGCATCGTCGGCTTTACAGCGATCGTCATCGGCCTAACCCTGCTGGTGCTGACGCTGACTGCATATTTCAGCTAAGCAGCAGTTTTCGGGCCGTGTAGCATCACAATGGCTTTCACGTCCGATCACTCTCGCCTGTCACTGTGCAGACAGACTTGTATCAGGGGTATGGCTTTGGTCACGCCTCATCATCAATCCCAAAAATATTCGCTGTGATGCGTTTCGCATCGACCTGTGATTCTTATCACGGAACTCACAGAGCCCGGGAGCGTCTCCTTGATAGCGTGAAAGTTTCCAGCAGAATCCTGCTCTGTACGTTCGCATTCTTTCTGCTGGGCTCGGTTGTCCCCACTCGCGCCCAACACAAGCTGAAAGATGAAGACTGCCTTACCTGTCACGGTGATTCGACGCTCTCAACCGACGTCAACGGGAAGTCAGTCTCCCTCTTCACCGACGCAAAAAAACTCAAGCACTCCATCCATAGTTCAATGAAGCTGGCTTGCGTGGACTGCCACAAGGACGTGAAGAGCCTGGCGCACGACACGCCTCCCCAAAAGGTCCTTTGCGCTGATTGCCATGCTGACGCTAAGGGCGCCTACGCGCACAGCACACATGCAAAGATCACCGCCGCCGGCAGAACAGCCGCCAATTGCCAGGACTGCCACGGGAACGCCCACCAGGTGCTGGCCGGCGGAGATCCAGATTCCCCGGTGAATCACGCCAATATTCCCTACACCTGCGGACGCTGCCACGGCCAGAAATTCCTGATGGAGTCCAACGGCCAGACTACGCAGCCCTTCCTCTCCTATCAGGACAGCGTGCACGGTCGTGCCACGGAAAAAGGTTCAACCAAAGCTGCCGTCTGCACTGACTGCCATGGTGCGCACGCGATCAGCCCCGCGAATGACGCCAAGTCGCCGATCTCGAAATTCAATGTCCCCGACACGTGCGGCAAATGTCACGCTGAGATCACGCAGACCTTCAATCAAAGCATTCATGGCCAGGCCATCGCGCGGGGCAACAATCTCTCGCCCGTCTGCACGGATTGCCACGGCATTCACTCCATCAAGGCGCATAACGATCCCAATTCGCCCGTGTCCGAGCAGAATCTTTCGCGCGACACCTGCGCCCGGTGCCACGAGGGCGTACGTCTCTCCAGCGAATTCGGCATTCCGGGTAATCGCGTCTCTACGTACATGGACAGCTACCACGGCCTCGCCGCAGAAGGCGGCTCGGTGGTCGCCGCAAATTGCTCAAGCTGCCATGGCGTGCACAACATTCTGCCATCGAAAGATCCACACTCCACAATCAACAAGGGCAACCTCGACGCTACCTGCGGCAGATGTCACAAAGGTGCTACCCAGAAGTTCACCCTCACACCCGTGCACATGGCCGACGGAGTACACCCCAAAGACATCGGTTCAGTCATAACGCGCTGGGTGCGCATCCTCTATATCGTTCTCATCCTCGCCGTCATTGGCGCCATGTTCCTGCACAACTTCATCATCTGGCGCAGCAAGGCCGCGGCCCGGCGACACATGCAGAACCCGATGATGCAGCGCATGAGCCCCAACCAGCGTTGGCAGCATTTGATCTTGCTCACAAGCTTTATCATCCTCGTCGCAACCGGCTTCGCGCTCAAGTTTCCAGATTCCTGGTTTGCCGAAGTCCTCGGCATGGGCGAACACCTGCGCAGCATTGTCCATCGCATTGCCGGAGTCGCACTAATCGCCGCCGGCTTCTACCACGTCTTCTATCTGGCCATCGCACGGGAGGGCCGCCGGCTTCTTCTCGACATTGCGCCGCGTCCGAAAGACGGCAAGGACGCCCTCGGCGCCATGCTTTACTACCTCGGTCTGAGCAAGAAGAAACCGCAATTCGGCCGTTTTACATATGGCGAAAAGGCGGAATACTGGGCGCTCGTATGGGGCACCGGCCTTATGGGCGTCACCGGCATCATGATGTGGGCCAAGGTGTGGGTTGGCAATCTGCTGGCGCGCTGGTGGGTCGATGTAGCCACCGCCGTACACTTCTACGAAGCGATTCTCGCCACGCTGGCAATCGTGGTGTGGCACTTCTACCAGGTGTTCTTCGATCCCGATGTTTACCCGATGAACTGGGCATGGTGGGACGGCAAGATGCCGATAGAGCACTATCGCGAAGAGCATGCGCTCGACACGGAGTCGCTGCGCGGCGCAGACTCATCCGAGACAGCCCGCGGTCAGAATTCAGGAGAACCGAAGCACTGAGGCGCTTTTGTCAGGGGTTCGGCGTCGACGGCGGCCCGTCATAGTGAATCGTCGACTCAACTCCGAACTTGTGGTACTCGCGAAACTGAATCTCGTTGACGTAGAGGCGCACACTGTCTTTCATGCGCACCTCGGAACGGCTCGGTAAATTGTAGGTCTTGCCGGCAATCTCAACCGGCCTGTACGTAATCTCAATCGTTGCCATTTTGATGGGGAAGCCGACCGGCAACTCCAGCGATGAACTGATTCGCTCCACTTCGAAGGTCTTACTGTCCACGAGAAGTCTTCCCGAGGAGGCCACCAGAATCTTCTGGCCTGTGTCCCGGTCCAGTACGATCGTGCCGTTCTGGCTGGGAACATGAAATTTGAAGACGTCCACGCTGCGGCCGTTCAAACTCGCCGCTCTTTCCCATGAAAACTCGGCATGTGCCCGCGGATCGAACAGATTGTTTAGCGCGCTGCCAAATTCACCCGCGCTGATGGCCCCTCCGAATTGCATGTGCTGTTGCCCGTCTGCCTTCTTGCCGTTCACAGCGACCACTTCGTAATGCTCCATCTGGTCAAAGAACGTCAGCCGTTCTTCGATCACGTTCTGCATGCCTCCGGAGTCGTGCGGCGCACCGGCCGGCCCGGCTCCGCCTCGCGAAGAACTCGCCCCATTGAACGTTGTGCCGAAGGTGATCTGGTCCTGGGCTTCGCGGTGAGTGACCTGGGTGCAGATGAAGTTCGGAAGATTCTGCGTGTATGCAAGCGCCAGTGCGCGCGCGCTTTCGAGCACGCGAGCCTCGTCGGCAGTCACTTCTGAACTATCGGCAGACAGACCTGTCGCCGCCCAGCCAAGCAGGAGAACTGCGACTATCCCGGACACCCTCACACCAACCGCCTCTGCCACACGAGCCATGCTCCGAGCAAATCATAGCGCCATTCAACGGTGGGCGCCGGTGATCCAGAGCCGTGTAGGGAAGTGCGGCTGAGTGGAATCTCGAATGTTGCGTGAAGATGAGAAAAAGCACGTCGGCGAAACGGCTCAGGAACTGATCGTTGGGCGGCTCAACTCAGTCCGTTGCCGCCGCATCACCTTGGCCATACCTAGCAGAAATTCTTCCATCGCCGGAGTCATCTCGCGCCGTGCTGCCTCTTGCTGAGCGAAACTGACGACCCAGTAGACAAGGGACACAAGGTAGCTCCCCGCGACGACGACGTCCACATAGTAGTAGTGCAACCCAAAAACCTGGTGAGAGTGCACCATGGTTCCGGCGAGACTTACCAGCGAAAAGAACCCGAGCCCTGTAGCAACCTGGAGTTCCCGATCCCTCCAGCCGATGCGCAGGAACTGGCTACACCCCGCCAGCACCATAAAGAACAGAATCCTCAAGACGGCAAAGGATCTTTGCATGTGAAGGGCGAGAAGCCATTCCCATGCGTATCCGGGCGAATCCTTGAGAGCGCAAAGAGGCCAAGCAAGCGCGGCGCCCGCGGCGATCAGGATCGACACCCCAGGCAGAAAACCCTTCGGCAATGAACCCTGGATGGGACGCAGAATCGACCATGCCAACTCAATCAGAACGGCGTACTGAAAGACCGAGTCTATAAACGTCTCCGCGACCCAGATGTCAAGATTTTGATTGTGCAGGACAGTGCGCAGGATGAGCACGGTGCTGTCGCCGGCCAAGCCCCAGGCAATGTAGGAGAAAAAGATCGGAAGCGACTTGTACGAGCGCCTCCGCACCAGAATTCCGAGGAATAGCGCTTCCGCAAGAATGCCAGCCAGAACCAATACATTCGCGGAAGACACGAATTCCTCCTTGGATGTTCATATTATCGACCGAGGAGCACCAAATATTTAGCCGCGCCGCATCTCGTTACCTCATTTTGGTAACAAGGCGCCGCAGACCAGCCAGCGTCCTGCGTTCATCAGTAATTCTGGATTATTGGTTCACACAACACCGCACTCTGCATCGAAATAGCTTATGTCGGAAGACGGTGCAGAGTTACCCATAACGTCCTCAGAAGAGCCTGTATGGGCTCCCGATGCCTATGCATGCTACCAGGGCGTCGTCCGCGGACTGCTTGGGGCCGGTGTCCCATTCGCCGTGAGCGGGGGCTTCGCCTTTCATCACCACACCAAAATCTGGCGCACCACCAAGGACCTCGATCTCGTGGTGCCGCCCGACGCTGTTCCCCGGGCCTTCGAGGTCCTCGTGCAAGAGGGTTTCGAGACCTACGTGCAGGATCCCGTCTGGCTGGCTAAGGCGCGTCACGGCGAATATTTTGTCGACCTCATTACCGGCGTCGGCAACGCGACCCTCACCGTCGAGCAATCCTGGATAGATCGCGCGCAGCAAGACGTTGTCCTTGGCATTCGCTGCAAAATTCTTCCGGCGGAAGAAATGATCGCCTCCAAGCTCTTTGTCACGCGTCGAGAACGGTTTGATGGGGCCGACATCGCGCACTTGCTCAAAGCCTGCGCCCGCACGCTGGACTGGGACCGCCTTCGAAAGCTGACCGATCCGCACTGGCAGATGCTTTTTGGAGAGCTCGTTCTGTTCGCATACATCTATCCGGCATACACCGGCGACATCCCACAATCCATTTGGGGCGACTTTATCGAACGCTTCCAGAAATCCATCACCGCGCCCCAGGCCAGCCAGTCCTTCCGCGGTACCCTCATCGATCCCCGCATGTTCGCGATCGATGTGAATGAGTGGGGAGAGCGCGACCTTTACCGCGAACTCTGCGAGAATTACCCGCATCCACTGCAGGAGATCAACACGACCAGGAGCAAGGAATGAGGCTGGCAGCAGTAGCCGACATCCATCTCGTCGCAGAAAACCACGAGCGCGATGTCCACCAGTTCCTGCCGGTCAACGATCTTGCAGACGTTCTGGTCGTAGCCGGTGATTTTACAAACCACGGCATGCCGGAGGAGATGCGCACCGTTCTTGCCTTGCTCGAACACATTCGCATTCCCATCATCGCGGTCCTTGGCAATCACGACCACGAGAGTGGTCATCAGGACGAACTTGCCGGAATGCTCCGCCTCGTCGGTGTCAACCTGCTCGATGGACATTGTCACGAAATCGCGGACGTGGGCTTCGCGGGCACGAAGGGCTTCTGCGGCGGTTTCTCACCGTACGAGTTGATGCCGTTTGGCGAGCAGGGAATCAAGACCTTCGTCGAGATTGCGGAACGCGAGGCCATCAAGCTTGACTACGGCCTCGCGCAGATACAGGCGCACAAGAAAGTCGCCATCACCCACTACGCGCCCATCAAGGAAACCATATCCGGCGAGCCTGAACCCATATTCGCGTTTTTGGGAAGTTCACGTCTCGAGCGCGCGCTGGAGACACACAGGCCAATGCTGGCGCTTCACGGACACGCGCACAAAGGCACTTTCTCCGCGGAGACCAGATCAGGAGTCCGCGTGTGCAATGTCGCGCTGCCCATCTTGCGCCGGCGCGGCGAAGAGCATCCCTTCGCGCTCTTCGACCTATAATGAATTTCGAAATTTAGTTCCTTGGCGGAGAAATGCGTCGAAGGAAATCCAGATCACTCACGCGATGCGGTGGGAACCTGGAACACCAATCCGTGAGCGCGGTTCGCCTGCTCAGTTGCCGCAATGTCAATCTGATCCAGCGGAATCTGCTCGTAACGCTTTTGATCCAGATCGGTCAGAGCCCTGCTGTTCACCATGTAGTTCTGCATCGTCTCGGGCGTGCGGCCGTTTTTGAAGATCACCGTGATCGCCTTCTCTGGCTCCGGCGCAGGATTCGACCCGGCATAGGCGGGCCGAGGCATCCGAGCGTCCGCGACCGGTGCCGGATCCTGCATCGGTTCAGGCCCGGCATCGTAGCCGGCATTGGAAGCCGCATCCGCGTAACCCTGAGTTGCGGAGTTGTCCGATCCATATCCTGAATTTCCCCAGTCGTAGAATCCCGGATCGATCACATAAGGATACGGGTACCCAGCCCAACCCGGATAACCATAGCCATACAATCCGGCGAACCGTGGTCCACGTCTGCGGTCGTGATCCCGATTCCAACGTCCGGAGCGATCGCCATAAACAGGGCGATACTGAGGCCGATGTGCTGCGAATCCCGGACCGCGAGAGGGAACTCGCATCCCCGGAAATCCCGGCGCACCCAATCGCCCAAGTGATGGTCTTACGGATCCTCGTTGTCCAGAGAAAGACCCAGGTCGCGAAATTCCGCGAGCAGCTGTGAAACCGGAGTGTCCGGCAAACCCTGCGTGACCTGCGGATCCGCCGTGTCCTGCGAACCCGCCTCGCGCCGCGCCATGCTGCCCATACACTGGCAACGCTAGAGCAATGGCCACCATAACGGCTGCAACCCTGTGCCTCATGCTCTCTATTTTACGCCCGATTCGCTTTGCGCGTTGAGGTCAAACCCCACTCCGGGCGGCGATGCCCGCCAGCGCATGCGACTTCACACCCGCCACTCATCCGCCCGCCAACTCTTGATCCGTTCCTTGATCTGCTTGCGGTCGAGGTTGTGTTCAAGCGCCTGCTTGGCAAGCTCCACCACCTCGTCATCGGCGGCAAACCGCAATGCGATCAACTGGTTTTCCTTGAGGCGGTAAATCTGTGCGTGCCATTGTTGCGGAGCCAGCGCCTGCAGCCGCAGCCGCTCCTCCAGCCGGATGACCCTGTCCTGCACTTTCAGCGGATAGGTGCGGAGCTTGAAAATCGGCACGATCACAGCCAGTGACAGCACAAGGTACCACCCCGAAGAGAGGCTCGGTTGCCGGTACAGGTGGAAACCCGCATACACCAGGTTCACCAGGTACAGCGCGAAAATGAAGAAGTGATAGTAGGGGTCGAATCGAGCGTGATTTTTCAAGCTCTGGGTCTCACTCATGCGTGTCCACAATTTCTTTCAGGCCGGAGTTGGCTGTCGCCGCGGAGGGCATCTCCGCTCTGCCGCCGGCAGCAGCGGCGCTGTGGACCTGGACACTTGCGCTGAGGGGATTCTCAGTGGATGAACCGGAAGATGTCAACGCTTCAAGATCGTCGGGCGCAAGCTTGGTCAGGTCGTTCGGAATCAGGTGATAGCGCCCGCGCACAACGTAATCGACGAACAGCCCACCGGCGAGGTAAGGATTCACGATCGCAATTGGTAGAGCATACGCAGTCGTAATCAGCGACTCCGAAATGCTCTTGTTTGATCGGCTCATGCGGCGATACCCGGGAATCTGAGGGATTTCAAAGATATCCAAATGAACCTCAGGGTGCTTGCGCGCGTAACGCTCCAGCTTGTATGTGATCTGTTTAGGGGTGGTCATCCCCTCATCCGGAAAGATGCTGCGCTGGAATATCCGCGGAAAATACTGGTTCAGCAGATTGTGATTCTGTCCCAATCACCCGTAGTCTGCCGGCTTTCGCGTGTTTTGAAGCCAACTCCAACACAGGAACACCACACGCGCCAATGGGTCGATTGCTTCGACACGAGTTGCACTTGAATGTCGCGCCGACCATACCTTCTGGCGAACCCCGTCCGGCTCTGATAACGTTCTCTTTCCGAAACGAGTGAGCATCGGTGTGCTCTGGACTTCGGTCGATCTTCACAGCGTGAGGCTTCTGTGCGCATATCAATCATTCCAGTCGTTCTTTTATTTCCGTCCCTTGTTGTATCTGCTCAGGTAACTTTGCCGAGAATTCTCTCCAGCCACATGGTCATCCAGCGGGATCTGCCCGTGCACGTATGGGGCAGCGCAGCGCCGGGCGAGCCTGTCAGCGTCTCTTTCCGCGGTGAGGCACGCGGAACGGAGACTGACCCGCTCGGCCACTGGAACATCTACCTCAAGCCCGGGCCTGCCGGCGGGCCATTTCAACTCACCGTAAAAGGAATTCCTGCCACCGGAGCCAGTGCTGCTCCTGAACAGCCCATCATCCTCGACGACATCATGGTCGGCGATATATGGGTCGCATCCGGGCAGTCCAACATGGAGTTTCCTCTGAGTCGAGCCGCCACCGCCGCACAGGATTTACCCAACGCGGCAAATCCGCAGATTCGCCTGCTGATGATTCGCAAGCGCAGCTCCGACTACGCCATGCCTGACGCCGACACTGACGGCTGGACGCTCTCCACTCCCGAGACTGCGAAGGATTTCTCTGCAGTCGCGTGGTATTTTGCCCGCGACATCGCCGCGCGCGAGCATGCAGCGGTCGGCGTCATCGACGCCACTTGGGGCGGAACGGTCGGCGAGTCCTGGGTACGCCTGACAGCTCTTGGCGAAGATGCATCGCTTGCGCCCGTTTTCGTCTCCCGCGGAAAAATGACCGATACCGCCGCCGATGCCGTCGCCGATGAAAAGGATCAGCAGCGCCAGATTGCCGAAGCGAAAGCCGCGGGAAAGCCCATTCCGCAGTTTCCATGGCATCCACCGCTCAACAGCTGGGGGCCGGGGCTGCTGTGGAACGGCATGATCGCGCCGCTCACGCCGCTGCCGATTCGCGGAGTCATCTGGTACCAAGGCGAAAGTAACAGCGCCCTCGCGCGCGTTCACTCCTATGACCGCATCATGCGCACGCTGATTGAAGACTGGCGTCGCCAGTGGGGCGTCGGAGACTTTCCATTTCTCTACGTCCAGATCTCCAACTTCACCTCCACGCCTCTCGAAGACTGGGCTGAACTGCGCGAACAGCAGGTGCGCACTCTCGCCATGCGCAATACCGCCTTGGTCGTCACCATCGACATCGGCAATCCCACCGACGTCCATCCCACTGACAAGCTCGACGTCGGCCTGCGCCTGGCCCGCGGAGCCCGCGCCCTTACCTACGGCGAAACAGTCGAGTATTCCGGCCCCGTGTTCCGCGAGGCTACGCCAGAAGGTGCATCGATTCGCGCATACTTCGATCACGCTGCGGGATTCACGGCCCGGGGCGGTGCGGCCACCGGCATTGAAATCGCCGGCAGAGACGGCCACTACGTTCCCGCCACTGCAACCATCGACGGCACGACCGTTGTCGCCTCTAGTCCCGACGTGCCCGTACCTGTCCGAATCCGCTATGGCTGGGCCAACAGCCCTCAGTGCAATCTCTTCAACAGCGAAGGCCTGCCCGCCTCGCCCTTCACCTCAGAACGGTAGTGCCACCCCAATTCTCATCATTGAAATGGGCCCAAGCGCAGAATGGCCCAGCTCAAAAAGCCGGGCCATTCTCACTCCTGAAGAAAACTTTGAACTCCGAACTAAGAACTCGGAACTTGGCTATCCCACGATCGGCGGCGCCTGAAGCAGGGAGAAGATCCCTCCGAACACTTGTTTCAGTTCACCGATCGACATCGATCCCTTGTGGCCGGGAGCGCATTGCATTTCGCCTACCGTAGCGTCTTCCTGAAACTCGAGGACGTCGCCATAGAAGTTGACGCTCGCATTGTTCTGTCGCGTTCCCGTAATGACAATCTTCCGGCCCGCTACCAGGCGCCGCACCGCGGGGCTTTCGACGGTCGAGAGCCGACAGCTCGGGGACTTCTTGTCGAGTTGCTCCCAGGTCGTAATCGCGCCGCCTTGGAAGTAAATCGTTCCCTGGTTTGCAGGCAGAATCACTTCGGTATTCACAGCAACGGTCGATCCAGCCCCGATGGTGGCAATCGGAGCGGTATCCGGCAAGTCCGCGCTCTGGCCTCCCAGACGCAGCGAGGAACCGAACACAAGTGCGGCAACAGCAGCCATTACGGACAAGTGGCGAAAAGAACGCATCCCCGTTAACCCCTTTCGGTGCAATAAGCGATGATTTGGGATGAATTTTAGCACTCTCTATCTCCCGGAAAAACAAGAATCCGCCTTTTCGGTAGGCCTTCTACGTTACCAAGTGGTTGCACGCAGCCTCCAAATTTCGCCCAGTCTACTGTCGAATGTCGATAACCACAGCCGACACAACACCGCCCTATTCGACCCGAAACCGGATCGGTAAGGACTCCTTCGGACCGCCCGTCACTCCCTTAATCCCTGGTCCCTATTCCCTGTTCCTTAGTACACTCATCCCAAGCCTATGCGGACTCGTGCTTTGCTTGCCTCCCTGGTGGTCGCACTTCCGGCAATGTTGTGCGCACAAACTACACCCAAAACTTCCTCGAAAATGACTACAAAACTTTCTTCCGAACAAGTCGAACGCTCTGCCATCATCATCGACACGCATGCCGACACGCCACAGCGATTCGTGGACGAGAACTACGACCTTGGCGATCCGCTGAATGGCGGCAACTGGAACCTTGAAGCCGCTGAAAAGGGAAACCTCGGCGCTGAGTTCTTCTCCATCTGGGTCGATCCCGTGCAGAACCAGGCCCACTTCGCGCGCCGCACGCTCGTCCTCATTGACGCCGTCAAGCAGCAGGTCGCAAAGCACCAGGACAAAATGATGTTCGTGACCTCACCGGAGGGAATCGAACTCGCGCACCGCGAGCACAAGATCGCCGCGCTCATGGGAATCGAGGGCGGCCATTCCATCGAAGACTCTCTTGCACTGCTGCGCCAGTTCTATTCGCTTGGCGTGCGCTACATGACGCTGACCTGGTCCAACTCCAATGGCTGGGCCGACTCATCTGGCGATATCAATGACACTTCTGTCCCGCACACCAAGGAAGGCCTCAGCGAATTCGGCAAAGACGTCGTTTATGAGATGAACCGGCTGGGCATGATGGTCGATATCTCCCACGTCTCCGATCGCACCTTCTATCGGACCCTGATCATCACCCGCGCTCCGGTCATCGCTTCTCACTCGGCCGCTCGCGCTCTTTGTGACGCACCGAGAAACATGACGGATGACATGCTTCGCGCAGTCGCCAACTCCGGCGGTCCCGGCTCCAAGGGCGGCGTGGTGCAGGTCAATTTCTATTCGGCTTTCATTTCGCAAAAATATCGCGACGCGCAAAAAGCGCAGCAGCCCGAAGTCAACAAGGCCGTCCAGACGCTCAAGGATAAGTACAAGGCGGACGGGAAGGAAGCGCCATCAGACGAGATCGAGAAGCTGCAGCGCCAGTATGCCGATCGCATTCCGCGTCCGCCACTCTCCGAACTCATTGACCACATCGACCACATCGCCAAGATTGCTGGCGTCGATCACGTTGGACTTGGCTCCGACTTCGACGGCGTCACCGGCCAGCTTCCCGAAGGCATCGACTCGCCCGGCGACATCCCCAAAATTACGGCTGCGCTGATGCAGCGCGGCTACTCGGCTGAAGACTGCCGAAAGATTCTCGGCGGCAACCTCCTCCGCGTTTTCCGTGAGATTGAAAACGTCAGCAAAGAGCTGCAGGCCGAAAATCGTCCGCGCATCACCGATAAGCAGCCATTCGAGAAGCAGCCGAAATAGGATTGCTATGGCTCTTTGCGATGACTGCTTCCATCAGTCGCAATTGAGATAGTGTAAGTTTTCTGCTTGTGCCGCGGGACTATTTACCCGCTCTCGTGCGGGGGCTCTTGCCAGAGCCTGACGAACTCTCCGAAACCGCTTGGTCCTTGCCTTCAAACGGCGTATTCGCGTCTTGATCGCTACTCTTGTCGGCAGATGCGCTCGAGGCCTTCGGCTTTTGCGCGTTCCTGGTCGCAGGCTTCTTTTGCGAGCCCTTCGCGTGATTGGAGTGCGCTGTCTTGGCACCCTGCGTCTGCTGCGCTTCCGGCACAATCAGCGGATCGCGCCGTTCAGTGGCGTGTGAGGATAGCGAGGCAACAAAGAGAACCAAGGCAACTACGGCGGCAAAATAAAAGCAAATCCGTGATTTCATGTACAACTCCCGGAAAGACCTGCGAAGTACGCCAGGTGGACGAGGGGCTGAACCGTTCATGCGGCCCCTGCTATTTGGTGTTAGTACACCCGACGCACCGGGTCACGGTAAATACAACCTGCGCAGCCCCTCCTCCCACGAAGGTGCAACGGGGCATAAATGCTTTAGTTAGAAATTCTTGACTGCAAAATGCGGAACGCCGGACCGTGTTGCTTCTGGTCCGGCGCACATTCTTCAGGTCAAGGCTCGACGATCCTATTTTCCTGGTGGGGTGCTGGTGGCGGAGGCCGTGGATGGCTTGATCTCTGAAGTCTTGTTGTTTCCCGGACGATCGTGTGTGGTCATATCTTCCGGATCCTTGTACTCGACGACCTCGTGGCTCGCACCGGAACTGGAAGCAGCCTGCCTCTCCTTCGATTCATACAGCGGATTGCTACTGGCGATCTTACTGTCCTTATAAATCAGATTTGCCGATGCGCTTTGCATCTGGCCGCCCCTGGCCTTGTCTGCCTGGGTGTTCGCGACGAGTGACTCTGTGGCATGCGCGGAACCGAGCGACTTGTCTGCGGCAATCACCATCGGCTGACGCAGGTGGCGTCCCTTAGCCATTCCTTTAGACACCTCGCGGCCGTTGGCTCGCTCGCTTGTCGCTTCGCTATCGGCAGATCGCCCAGCGGGTGCTGTCTTAGGTTTTCCGGGCGTTTGTGCTGCAGCAATGGTGGCCAGAAGCATGAGAATCGCAACCCCGTGGAAGATGAGCCGTGCCTTCATCGATGACCTCCCTCTAAATTCTCTTTGTTCGAGGCCGCGGCAACGGAACCCATCCGGATTTTAAAAACCCGGCCACCGACCTCTGCTGATCGGATCAGTACACGCCCCGGACAACCAACCGTAAATACAACTTCGCGCCTTACCGGTACAACCTAGGTACCCGAATTCCTCGGGGAATGATTGGTCTTTCCGTTCACCTGCCTCTTCGTCACAGGGACAAAGCGACGCTGATGAACGGTAAGGGAAGGAGATCAATGGTCGCCTGGTCGGCGGTGGACGACAGCAGCTAGAGTTCGAGGACGTTGTCCTCGATGGCGAGGCGGACGTTGCCGTCGGATTTGGCAAGGCGGCGGACGGCTTCAGGCTTGTCGACTTTGGCTTTCAACATGACCAGCGCGACCGGGACGCTGCGGCCGGCGCTTTTGATGGTCTGCACGGCAGTTTCGCGGTCGATTTTGCAGGCGCTCATCAAGATGCGAATGCCGCGCTCTACCAACTTGGAGTTCTGCATGTGTACGTTGACCATCAGGTTTTCGTACACGTAGCCAAGCCGCGTCATCGCGCCGGTGGTGATCATGTTGAGGATCATCTTTTGTGCGCTGGCAGCCTTCATACGGGTTGAGCCGGAGATCACTTCGGCGCCAACCTCCGCGATGATGGCGATATCGGCAACTTCAGCCACGGGGGTCCCCTGATTGCAGGTAACCGCGGCCGTATATGCTCCGCGCGCGCGTGCGTAAGCGGTAGCGGCGACCACATAAGGTGTACGGCCGGAAGCGGAGAGACCGATCACAACATCCTTGCGGGTGGGACGGCGTCGCGCGATATCGCGCTGCCCGAGTTCCTCGGAATCTTCGTTGACCTCGACGGCGGAGGCCAGGGCCTTGGGACCGCCGGCCATGATGTACTGCACCTGTCCCGGAGCTGTCGAGTAGGTGGGGGGGCACTCAGAGGCATCAAGAGCAGCAATGCGGCCGCTCGAACCGGCACCGATATAGATCAGGCGGCCGCCGTCGCGCAAACTGCGCGCCACGTGATCGATAACCTCTGCGATTTCCGGTAGAGCCTTCTTGACCGCTGTGGCGATCTTGGCGTCTTCGTGGTTGATGATGCGGGCTATCTCCAGCGCCGACTTGGTGTCAAAGCCTTGAGATGCTTCATTTTGGCTTTCGGTAGTCAGGTGCTGGAGGAGGGAAGCCGGGTCCGACTTGGTTTCCTCTTTCCCGTGAGCGCCGGCGCCTTCATGCGTCGTCGTACTGGTTAACATCAAAGTCTGTCCCCAGAATCTATTGTATCTGCAATCTGGGCAAGCCGCTCCAGAATATGGCGAGAGGAAATGTCACTTTTATGTCATTGAATTTCTTCAAATCAGAGGGCTTGTCCGTCAGACAGCGCCAGCCTGACCGCGTCATGAAAAGCTGGACGGACCTCCCTGATCAACTGGGTTTGACGATCGGGCCAGGTGCGATTGGTAAGCAGTACGGCAGTGACTGAGGCGTCGAGATCGATCCAAAGGGAACATCCGCTGAAGCCGAGGTGCCCGATCGAATGGGCCGAGAAGTATTGTCCAGCAGACGATTCTTTGGATCGTGTGTCCCAGCCAAGCGCGCGCGAAGCACCTTCAGGACCCTGCGGCATTGCGAAAGAGTCGACCGTATCGCTGGTAAAGAGTGCCGAAGCGTTTTGCGGGCTGCCATTGTCGGATGTAGCGAGAATCTCAGCTGCGAACCGAAGCAGGTCCGCCACGTTGGAAAAGAGGCCAGCGTGGCCGGCGGCTCCATTCAGAATCCACGCATTCTCGTCCTGCACTTCGCCCTGAATGAGCCTGTGCCGGAATGTATTGTCGATTTCGGTCGGCGGAATTAGTGCCCTTTGCGCAATCGAAGGAGAGAATAACGTCGCTGTGAGCCCCAGCGGCCCGAAAACCTCCTTCTGTGCCCAGACCGCCAAATTCTCCCGAGTCAGGACTTCCAGCGCCTTGCCCAGCAGAATGAAGCCGGGATCGGAGTACTCGCTCCGTTCGCCGGGCACCGCTTCGACTGGTAGTTCCAGGCATGCGCGATAAAGCTCTGCGGGTGTTGCGACCGTGCGAAAGAACTCCACGTAGCCGGGGAGGCCGGAGTTATGCGCCAGCAGGTGACGAAGCGTGACCAGGCGTGCGAGTTTTGCGCTGTCGCGGCCAACAACGAAGCCGGGAAGCAGTTCGCCCAGGGGCATGTCCAGGTCGAGCAGCCCGCGCTGGTAGAGCAGCATGGCGGCCGCAGTCGTCGAAACGACCTTGGTGATACTGGCGACGTCAAAGACCGTATGCGGCTCTACCGACGGGGACTCCGTCTCGTAGGTAAAGCGGCCCAGAGCGTCTTCAAGAACGGTTTCGCCGCCCGCAAATACCCCGAATGCGCAGCCCGGAAAGGCGTGCGTGGCGATGGCATTCTGGAGCACCTTGTAAACGCCCGCAAATCGCTCCGATTGCTCAGGCATATCGGCGATACTCGCGTAAGAATGTGTGCTCTCGGGATTCATGGTTCGCCTCTCCAATGCTCACGAATTTAGCGTACTCTGAAATAGTGTTCATTGAAAAATGTTTGGGCAGCTATCTTTGCAGCAAAACTGTCCGTCTATCTCTATAAGAGCACTCGGGAGGAATAAATGCGTCTCGGAAGCAAGAGATTGACAGCGACGCTTTTATCGGCCGCGGCCATGCAATTCGGCGTGTTGGGAACAGTGATGGCTCAAACGCCTCCGCCAGCCGACGGCGTGCAGGCCGCCGCTTCCCAACCCGCAATATCCGATCCCGTACCGGTAGCGCCAATAAACGCGGACACGGCAAGTGCACCAAAGAAGACGTACGCGGTGCCGGCCGGAACCAAGGTCCTGCTGCAGTTGCGCAGTTCGTTGAATTCGAAAAGCGCCAGGGCCGGCGATGGTGTTTACCTGGCGTCGGCGTTTCCTGTCGTAGTGGGGAATAGAGTGATGATCCCCTCCGGCGTCTTTGTGCAGGGCGTGGTTGACCGCGTGACGCGCGCAGGCCATGTGAAGGGAAGAGCGCAGCTCGACATGCACTTCACCTCCATCATCTTTCCAAATGGCACCGTAGTTGAGATTCCTGGAGTCGTCAGCGGCCTGCCTGGCGCCAGCAAGCAGAAAGTAAAGGACGGCGAAGGCACCATCGAACAGGACACGGACAAGACCCGCAACGCCGCCAAGACTGCGGAGATTGCACTGCCGACAGGCGCCACGGTTGGCTCGATTGCCGGCCTCGGTGGGGGGCACCCGCTCGCCGGCAGCTTTGGTGGGCTTGGCGCGGGACTTGCAGCGGTCGGCCTGGTTTCGCTCTTCACACGCGGCGCCGACGTCAATATCGAAGCAGGGACTCAAGTCGAGATGGTGTTGCAGAGGCCGCTGATCCTGGAAGAAGAAAATCTCGCTGAAGGAACGGCACCCGGAGCGGCGCCCGCCATGGTTCCTTCTCCGAGCCAGCCACGGCCAATGCAGAAGCCGGGGCATCCACAGCTCATATGCCCGCCGGGAGGTTTGGGTTGCAGTTAAACTCCGTGGCATTTAATAATTCGAGATAGAGATGTCGACAAACGTTCAAGGACCGGCCGTAACTGAGATTTCTTCCCCAACTGCAATGCCTGGAGCGGCAGCGCAACCGGTTGCCGCGCAGCAAAACGCCGGGCTGGGCCTCGGCCTGTGGCTTCGCGATCTGCTGATCTCTGCCGGCGTTTCTGTTCTGATCATCCTCTTTCTCTACCAGCCCGTCCGTGTCGAAGGCACCAGCATGCTTCCGCGGCTCGAGGATCACGACCGGCTCTTCATCAACAAGTTCGTTTACCACATCTCGTCGATCGAACGCGGCGATGTGGTCGTGTTTCACTATCCGCGTGATCCGGAGAAGAGCTACATCAAGCGCGTAATTGCGCTCCCGGGCGACATCCTCCGCATCGATCACGGACAGGTATGGGTGAATGGCAAGGCTCTCGCCGAGAGGTACGTCCCTCCGATGTACCGCGATACGCGCTCATATACGGCGACCGTAATTCCCGACGACTGCTATTTCGTGATGGGCGACCACCGGTCAATCTCATCGGATAGCAGGGAATTTGGAGTCGTGGAGCGCGACCTCATCTATGGCAAGGCGGTATTCGTTTATTGGCCGGCCAAGGATGTGGGTGAAGTGAAATAGAATCGCGTTTTCCACGTCCGGCGCTGCACGCTGAAACCTGCTAAAATCGATTGAATCCACTCCTCGGAGAGGCGATGCAGGCGATCCTTGCGCTCGAAGACGGGCGCATCTTCCGCGGCGAAGGCTACGGTCACCCCGGCGAATGCCAGGGAGAAGTAGTTTTCAACACTTCCCTAACCGGCTATCAGGAAATCGCTACCGATCCCTCCTATGCTGGTCAAATCGTCGTTCTTACAAATCCCCAGATCGGCAACTACGGCACGAACCAGGCAGACAACGAGTCGGCCAGACCCTATATTGAGGGCCTGATCGTGCGTGAATTCTCTGCGATCGGCTCTAACTGGCGCTCCGAGCAGGTGACCGACGAGTATATGGAGCGCTATTCGGTGCCGGTGCTTGCAGAGATCGACACGCGCGCACTGGTGCGTCATCTGCGCACCCATGGCGTGATGCGCGCGGTGATTTCGACCGAGAGTTCGGATGTCGATGCGCTCGTCCAAAAGGCCAGAAGAATTCGCAAGATGGATGGGACGGACCTCGCCAAGGTGGTTTCGACAAAGGCGTCCTACACCTTCGACGCGTCGGACCCGCGCTATCAGGGGAACGATCCGCTGTTGCCGTCCGCGGTGGACAAGCCAACGCTTCACGTCGTTGCGTACGACTTCGGCATCAAGCAGAACATCCTGCGGATGCTCGCGCGCGAGGGTTGCCGCGTAACCGTGGTTCCGGCGGAGACGACGGCGGTCGACGTGATGGCGATGAAGCCGGACGGTGTGTTTCTCTCGAACGGACCAGGCGATCCAGAGCCGGTGGATTATGCGGTGCAGGCGATACGCGACATGATGGGCCGCGTGCCGGTCTTCGGCATCTGCCTGGGACATCAGCTCTGCGGACTTGCGCTTGGCGGAAAGACCTACAAGCTGAAGTTCGGGCACCACGGCGGAAATCATCCCGTGCGCAACAACACGACGGGAAAAGTTGAGATCACGGCGCACAATCACAACTTCGCCGTCGATCCTGACTCGATCAACGCCAACGACGTTGCATTGACACACGTAGACCTGAACGACAATACGCTCGAAGGACTGCGGCACAAGACGCTGCCGCTCTTCAGCGTGCAGTATCACCCAGAGGCCGCACCGGGACCGCACGACTCGCATTATCTGTTCCGCGACTTCCGCAAAATGATGGAGGAGTGGAAGGGATGAAGCGAAGGGAATCTTTACCGGCGATTTTGGCGAGACCGGCGGGGCCTTGGCTCCGCTGTTTTTTGAGCGCAGCTTTCTGGATGCTTGTCTACGTAACAGTCGCCGGAACCTCAAGTGCGCAGGTCGACATTCCTGGTCCGGAACGCCTGGGGCATGTTGATGGTTACGTCGTGAACCCCGTGGGGCATCCGGCAGTGGATGTAGAAGTCACGCTGTCGAGGGACGGGAAAATCGCGTTGAAGGCGCGAACCGACAAGACCGGATGGTTCCGATTCGAGCATGTTAAGGGGCCGTATACATTTCAAGTGGCGCGAACAGAGTATGCGCCTGCACTCAGAGAGATCGTAGTTACAGATGAGGTAGTGACAGCACTGGAGCGGAAAAAGCTTTACGTGATTTTAGGCCCCGGAGCCTGCCAGGATGAGTGTTCCTTGATCCTGACCAACAAGCACGACTTCGACCGTGAAATTCATAAAAGAAACCGACGTTAAGTCAGGGAAGCGAAGAAAAGAATGCCACGCAGAAATGACATTCAAAAGATTCTCGTAATCGGCTCGGGGCCGATCGTGATCGGGCAGTCGGCAGAGTTTGACTACTCCGGCACGCAAGCCTGCAAGGCTCTCAAGCAGGAGGGCTATGAGGTGGTACTGGTGAATTCGAACCCGGCCACCATCATGACCGATCCCGACCTTGCCGACCGCACCTACATTGAACCCCTGACCCGCGAGTACGTCGAAGAGATCATCCGCATCGAGGCGGCATTGCTCGGCGAAGGCTCCGGTAAATTCGCGTTGTTACCCACCGTGGGCGGACAGACCGCCCTGAACCTGGCCGTCGATCTGGCAGACGCCGGCATTCTCGATCGCTACAACGTTGAACTGATCGGCGCCAAGCTCGAGGCCATCAAAAAAGCCGAAGACCGGCTGCTCTTCAAAGACGCCATGCTGCGCATCGGCCTCGACGTTTCAAAGTCCGCGCTGGTCAACAATCTTCGCGATGGCCTCGATTTCGCAAGCAAGATCGGTTTTCCGGTTCTCATTCGCCCGAGTTTTACCCTTGGCGGATCGGGCGGCGGCATCGGCTACAACCGCGAAGAGCTGATGGAGATCCTGGCACGCGGCCTCGATCTTTCTCCTGTGCATGAATGCCTGATCGAAGAAAGCGTCCTCGGCTGGAAAGAATACGAGCTCGAAGTGATGCGCGACCTCGCCGACAACGTCATCATTATCTGCTCGATTGAGAACTTCGATCCGATGGGCGTGCATACGGGCGACTCCATCACTGTCGCCCCCGCGCAGACGCTCACCGACCGCGAGTATCAGAAAATGCGCGACGCGGCCATCGCCGTCATGCGCGAAATCGGCGTCGAAACGGGCGGATCCAACGTGCAGTTTGCGGTGAATCCGGCCAATGGCCGCATGACCGTGATCGAGATGAACCCGCGTGTCTCCCGTTCGTCGGCGCTGGCATCGAAAGCTACAGGCTTTCCCATCGCGAAGATCGCGGCGAAGCTTGCTGTGGGTTATACGCTCGATGAGATTCCCAACGACATCACGCGCAAGACGCCTGCCTGCTTCGAGCCGACCATCGACTACGTTGTTGTCAAAATTCCCAAGTGGCAGTTTGAGAAGTTTCCCGGTGCGGACGACACGCTCGGACCGCAGATGAAGTCCGTCGGTGAAGTGATGGCGATGGGCCGCACATTCAAGGAAGCGCTGATGAAGGCATGGCGGGCGCTTGAGACGGGAAAGAAAACCGGCACGGAAGTTCTAGAGCCACGGCGCCTGACGCAAATGCTGGTGACGCCTCGCCCGGAACGGCTAGGCTATATCCGCTTCGCCTTTGAACGCGGCATGAGCGTGCGCGAAGTGGCACGGCTCACCGGAATGGACCCGTGGTTCCTGCATCAGATTCGCGAAGTGACGCTGGCGCAGCAATCTCTTCAGGAAATCACGCCGGACAAAATCAGCGCCGAGCAGCTTTTGAAGCTGAAGCGCTACGGCCTGAGCGACGAGCGCATCGCCACCGAGTGGAAGCTCGAAGGCCACGAGGGCATCAAGCAGGTGAGGGAACTGCGCGAGGGCAAAGGCATTCGTCCCGTCTTCAAGCTGGTAGACACCTGCGCCGCGGAGTTCGAGTCGATGACACCCTATCTCTACTCGACCTACGACGAAGAAGACGAGGCGCCGCCGACCGACAAGGCGAAGATCATCATCCTCGGTTCCGGGCCGAATCGCATCGGGCAGGGCATCGAGTTTGACTACTGCTGTTGCCATGCCGCATTTGCGTTGAAAGACGATGGCTACGAAACCATCATGGTGAATTGCAATCCCGAGACCGTCTCGACGGATTACGACACCAGCGATCGTCTCTACTTCGAGCCGCTGGTTCTGGAGGATGTGCTCGCCGTCTACAACCATGAAGCGCAGTCGGGCGCGAAGATCGGGATGATCGTGCAGTTTGGCGGTCAGACTCCACTCAATCTCGCACAGCGTCTGCTCTCAGCCGGCGTACCGATCATCGGCACATCGCCTGCGTCGATCGATCTGGCTGAGGACCGAAAGCAATTCGGGAAGCTGCTCGAAGATCTTGATATCCCGCAGCCCGCCGGCGGTACGGCAACCAGCGTGGAACAGGCGCTTGCCGTTGGCGAACGCATCGGCTACCCGGTGCTCGTGCGTCCCAGCTACGTGCTTGGCGGCCGCGCGATGGTGATTGCCTACGACGCACTGGCAGTGGCCGAATACATGAAACAGGCGGTGGAGTACTCGCAGGACCGCCCGGTGCTTGTGGACCACTTCCTTGAAAATGCGGTCGAGGTGGATGTCGATGCGCTGTGCGATTCCGAAGATGTGATCATCGCGGGGATCATGCAGCATATCGAGGAGGCCGGCATTCACTCCGGCGACTCATCGTGTGTGCTTCCCGCGGTCAGCATTCGCGAGGAGACGCTCGAGACGATTCGACAGCATACGCGCAAGCTCGCGCTTGCGCTCAAAGTTGTGGGACTCGTGAATCTGCAGTTCGCCATTCAACGCGACGGCGATGGAAACGATCATGTCTACGTGATTGAGGTAAATCCGCGGGCTTCGCGCACGGTGCCGTACGTTTCAAAGGCGACAGGAATTCCCCTGGCCAAGATTGGTGCGCGTCTCATGACCGGGCGCAAACTGCGCGAGTTGCTGCCGGACCAGCTGGCTTCAAAAAAGGATCTTGAAACCGGAACACACTTTTACGTGAAGTCGCCCGTATTTCCGTGGTCGAAGTTTGCGGGCGTTGACACCGTGCTCGGGCCGGAGATGAAGTCGACCGGCGAAGTGATGGGTGTGGCTGCGACCTTCGGCGAAGCATTTGCGAAGGCACAGCTTTCGGCCGGACAGGTTCTGCCGGCGCGTGGCACTGTTTTCTTCACGGTCAACGATCACGACAAGCCTGCGGTGGTTGAACTTGCCCGCCGATTCGCGCATCTCGGCTTCCATATGGTTGCCACCGAGGGCACAGCGAACGTCTTGGAGCGTGCCGGGTTGAGCGTTGAGCGCGTATTCAAGGTGAAAGAGGGTCGGCCGAATGTCGTTGACCTGATCAAAGGCGATCGCATCCAGCTGATCATCAACACGCCGCGCGGGCAAGACACCTTCTTCGACGAGAAGGCAATTCGCCGGGCTGCGGTGCTGGCACGCGTGCCCACGATTACAACCATCGCCGCAGCGCAAGCCGCAGTGGAAGGCATCGATGCGATGCAGCAGCACAATATCACGGTCTATGCGTTGCAAACCCTGCACTCCTTGAAGGTCGACTGAATCTGGAGAGGGAAGCGAGAAGGGAATTGACTCGCCTCCTCTAAAATAGAGTCATGTTGATCGAAGGTGTTTTTGCCGCCGTCACCACGCCGTTCTATCCCGACGAGCGGGTCTACTACCGCAAACTTGAGGCCAATGTGGCCCGGTACTCGCGGAGCCAGCTTGCGGGAATGGTGGTGCTCGGATCCACGGGCGAGGCGCCGGCGCTCAATGATGCGGAAACGCGCGACGTGCTGCGCACGGCGGTCGAGGCTGCAGCCGCTGAGAAGGTGCTAATTGCAGGCGTGAACCGCGAAAGCCTGCATGCGGTACTCGAATTGGCAGAGACGGCGGCTCACTTTCAATACGATGCCGTGCTGGTGCGGACACCGACCTACTATTCCACGCAAATGACGCCGTCTGTGGTCGAAAATTATTTCCGGGCGATTGCGGACCGCTCGCCGCTGCCGGTCGTACTCTACAACATTCCGCGCTGCGTGCCTTACCAGATCCCGGTCGAGATGGTGGCTGAACTCGCCCATCATCCAAACATCATCGCCATCAAGGATTCGAGCGGTAGCCTGGACTGCATCAAGGGAATTGTGGAAGCCACGCGTGGCGTAACGAGGCGCACCGTCACCGTCACTCCCGTTTTTGAGGCTGTGACCGCCCGCATGCTGAATGCTGCGGTAACGCTTCCGGCGACATTTGTGTCGGCGGGCGATCTTGCCGGTGGACCTGCAATTGCGGTGGCTCCTCCCGCGACGCCGTTGAAGACGCGAAGCAGGGAAGTTGGATTCCAAGTGCTCACTGGCTCAGCCGCAAACATCCTGGCATCGCTCGAGGCGGGCGCGTCCGGTGCCATTCTCGGATTTGCAGCCTGTGCACCGGAAGCATGCTACGAGGTGTACTTCGCCTGGAAAGATCGCGATGCAAAATTGGCTGCAGACAAGCAGTCGAGTGTCGCCACACCCAACCAGAAGATCGTTGCCGAAATGGGGATCGCCGGGGTGAAGTACGCTTGCGATTTTAACGGATACTATGGCGGATACCCGCGGCAGCCATTGCTGCCTTTGACCTCCGAACAGAAGGCGGCGGTGGAGGAGTTGCTGGCAGAGATCCGGAACTAGGCACGCACTCCGCTCAGACTCGACTCAGTTGTTCAGCTGCGTGCCGCACACCCGCCACTCTGGTTGATTCGATCTCAGCCCTTGCACCGGGGGTATTATCCCCCCTCTTTTAGAAAAGTACTTGTTTTCAGCGCCTTGACGGGAAGGTTGTCTGCAAAGGTTTCTTCCGATTGAACGTAGCTGTAGAGGTTCCTCAATAAAGGGCTTAGAGCCAAGTCCATCGCGCAGTTTCCCAATTCCGATTTATTGATTCGAGCGGAAATTTTGAAATGTGATGGATACATTCCCACACAAATTCATTGTGCGCCAAATGGGGGAAATTACCTGCAAATCCGGCGAGGTTTTTCTTTCGTTTGTTTTGTTGGGGTTGGGTGAGAAATGAAAGTAACGGGGGTTGACAGGAACGGCGAAGGGAAGGCGCTCGGAAGATGACGGGGACTTGGCGGCTCCGAATTGGTGACCCTTGTTGACGGACAGAAACGAGGGGTGCAATAAAGACGTGCTAAAACTCCTGGTCTTGATTTGGCGAAGCACTATCTGCCTAAGACCCAACCAGGTACGCGCTATCCTTGGACAACGACTATGTTTATCTCGGACGCAGAGGGGCCCGTGCGCAGTCCGACTCTTCAATTCGCCGATTTCCGGCTCGACTGCAGCCGATTTGAGCTGCTCCGCAACGGCCGGGCCCTTCGTGTGGAACGCAAACCCATGGAGCTACTCATCCTCCTCGCCTCGCGGAAAGGCGAACTCGTCACTCGCGCCGAAATTGCTCAGCATCTGTGGTCCAGCGACGTCTTTGTCGACACCGAGCACGGCATCAACACCGCTATTCGTAAACTCCGGCACCTTCTGCGTGACGACTCCGAAGATCCCAAGTTCATCCAAACCGTGATCGGCATCGGATACCGCTTCATCGCACCGATCACCGTTATTGAAAATGCGGAGCCCGAAGCGGTTGCGCCCAACACCGTTGCCACGATCGCTTCCGATCCAGTAAAAGCACCTTCGGCTGCCGACCCCGTTCCGGCAGCTAGATCGGATCGTCTCTGGGTAGGGATGGCCGTGGGTGCCGCCGTTTTCATCACAGTCTTAGCTGTTACACTCGGGCCCCATCCACTTCCCGCGCGCCTTCTTCATCGCAATACCCAGCCCGCCATCGCTTCGCTCGCCGTCATCCCCCTCGACAACCTATCCGGCGACCCTAGTCAGGAATACTTTGCCGATGGGATGACCGATGAGCTCATCACCATGCTGGCCAAGGATTCCACCCTCCGCATCACCTCGCGCACATCCGTGATGCAGTACAAGGGTGCACGCAAGCCACTGTCGCAGATCGCCCGGGCCCTCAATGTCGACGGTATCCTGGAAGGCTCCATCTCACGCGCCAACGGTCAGGTCCACATGACTCTTCAGCTCATTCGGGCAGATACTGATTCACATCTATGGGCCGAAAGCTATGACCGCAGCGCCAATGACGTCGCAGCGCTGCCGGACGAGGCGGCCAAAGCCGTTGCGAAGCAACTGTATCGTGCGGTTCCGACCATAAAGGCCGTCCGTTATGTGAGCCCAGCAGCGCATGACGCCTACCTGCACGGCAGGTACCTCTGGTTCACCGCCCACATGGAGGAGTCCGGGCCCTGGTTTCGGAAAGCGATCGATCTTCAGCCCGATTATGCGCTCGCCTGGGCGGGACTCGCAGACTATTACGGGGAGGGTATCGCCGGCGATGTTCTCGATCCCCGCACCAGCATCGTTCCAGAGGAGCAGGCAGCGCAACGCGCACTCGAACTGGATCCGGACCTGCCGGAAGCGCACCGGGCCATGGGTGCCATGTTCCTCATCGATCGATGGGATTGGGCAGACGCTGACCGAGAGACTCTCCGCGCCATTAGCCTCAGTCCGCAGGACGGGGATCTGTATTACCTGCGCGCCTGTGTGCTGCAGGCGGCCAACCGTGAGGCAGAAGCCATCGATTTGGGAAAGAAGGCGATGGAAATTGATCCATTCTCACGGCCCTACGCTCTCGCGTCTCTTTACGAATACACGCGCCAATTCGATGCGACATTGGCAGAGATACGGCTTCGACTGGAAGCAAATCCCAACGATCCCAATCTCATCGGTCTGGAGATGGAAATACGGCGACGTATGGGCAACTACAAGGAAGCCGTGGACGGCTGGGCAAGATGGCACATTCTCATGGGAGACCATCAGTCGGCCGCGAACCTGCGGCGTGCCTACGAGCAGGGCGGTGTCCGTGGCTTTGTTCGCTGGCAGCTCGACCGGCGTCTTCTCCAGGCGGAAAGGCACTACGTCTCTCCTGTCGAGTTGGCTAGTTATTACGCGCAGCTTGGTGACAAAGAGCAGACGCTCGCTCTCCTCGAGGAGGGCTACCGCCAGCGTGCCACGGACACTCTTTGGATCCAGGGGGATCCCGCATACGACTTTGTCCGCTCGGATCCTCGCTTTCGCTCCATCGTTCAGAAGACCGGCGTAGCGTATTAGGGTTTGCACTTCACGTCCGGAGCGGGAATCGACGAACTCAATCACGCCCAACGTATGTCTTGACTGCAAATGGCCGGTTTCCGCCATAGGGACAGGAAGGTGCAGTGATTTCAGCATATTGCCTACGTCTGATAACAGATATTATCGTCAAGTCAGAGGTTTGCCGCGCTATAGCTGAAAACTGAGAGCAACTATACGGTCACAGGAAGCCCAATTGCAAGTACCTCTTTTGTGGGATTCTCGTACCCTTTTGGAGAGGGAACCAAAATAATCAACGCCTCCAATTGCGCGCCGTTCTTCATTCTGCCCCTCATTCGATGGACCGTAGCGCCCGGAACCCTTACCGCGTGCGCTAGCTCCGTAAACGAGCCGGAAGCCTCCGAGAGGGGAACTGGAGCCATCTCCAAATCAATTCCCGCCGCCCTCAAGAGCTTCGCCATCTCGTCCGGCCCGATCCCGCCAGAAGCCAATTTTGCAAGTGAGCTAAAGCCCATCATTGCGCATTCTCCAATCTTTTTTAGTATGTGGCGCTGCCGCTCAAAGTGAGAGCCGTGCAGGTTCCCCCGCTGAGGTTCCACGCGTAGAAGTGGGTCGCGAGCAGTGTTGCCGTCGATGTATTTCCGGTCGGCGTATTTCCTGCCGAGACTGCGACCGATTGAACCGTGGTACCGGGCGAGCACGTTGCGCCCGTTCCACAATCGACTAAACGAACCGTGGGATTTCCGCTGCAGGTAAACGTCGACGCGACCACAACCACAGCGCTCAAGGGCTGATCTATCTCTTGCAGGAAAGTGGAGAAGAGCTGCGTCGTTGAAACCGAGGTTAGATTTCCGGTCGAAAAGCCGATTGAGCCATGCTGCTGCGAAAGGTTCAGAAGCGAAGTGTCGTCAATGTTGGTCGTCGTGGTGTAGCTGTTCGGCGTGGTATTTCCGAAGTTTCGAAGATAGTCGCGCACCTTGATGTTTTGCGAGTTGGTGAGGACAATATTCGCTTGGCCCGGACTGGCTGCGAGCTGGCCACCTTCGACGTAGAGGCCATTGATATATTGGCCTAGAATCGCGGGGAAAAAGCCGACAGGTGCGAGGTCGCTGTTGATCACCTGCACATTGCTGAACAGATTAGAGGAGCATCCGTTCAAATTCACCGAAGGACCTTGCATTTCTTGAATCGTGCTGTTCCTGATCGTCAAAGAATTATTGCTCGAATAGCACGCGCTGATGAGAACACCATTCGCGATGCCCGGAGAGCTAGGAGCGCCGAGGATCGTTGCATTGTCGATCACTCCAGCGTTGCCGCCGATGACGTTGACGCCTGAATTTCCCGCTCTTTGGTCGCCGATAACGAACGAATCTTTGATGACCCAGTCGCCTGAGTCCTGGTTGCGCAAATTCTGGATCGAAATGCCATCGTTTCCGGGGTTATAAAAATTGCATCCTTCGATGATCCACCCACCTCCCACCCATGCATCCCAGTCGTCCCAAAAGCTGCCAATGGAGGAGTTCTGACAATTGACCACAGAGAAGTAATTCGCGCCATTTGCGAGCACGGCCGCGCCTGCCGTCGTAGTGGACGTATTGATGAGTCCGATGCTATCGAAGGTCGTCACATCCGAGTTGGAAGTGAAAAGCACACCGGTAGGATCGGAGCTAGAAATCATCGAGGGACAGGTGAATCCGATTGAAACCGAGCACGGGCCGCTGCCCCTGACTACGGTCGGATTCGAGAAAGTAAAATGGCAGGAACTTCCAAGCTTGAAGGTTCCGACCGGGAAAAACAGGATACCTCCGCCAGCGGCTTCTTTCTGGTTATTCGCGCTCGTGACTGCCGCGCAATCATTCGTAACGCCGTCTCCCTTAGCTCCAAAGTCTTTCACGTTAAACGCGCTTTGCCCTGACGATGATCCCGCTCCGGAACCTCCTGAGCCGCCGCCAGGCCATCCGGTCCGGAAGTCCACGATGAATTGATTCGCACCGGGAGTGGGAAGGGTGCCGGGAGCAAATGCGGCCAGCGACGCGTCAAGGATGACATAGCAGGGGACTGCCGGGGTAGGCGGGCAGGCTGCCAGCGCGTTCGTCGCCATCGTCCCTACGTCTCTGCCCGGAAATGCCTTCGCATGCAACTGACCATCCTGCGCGTTCAATGCGACCGACAGCCCCAACAGAACTGCAAGGATGATTAAAATTCGTGCCTTCATTGTGTCCTCACGAAAGGGGTAACGGAGCGCACCGAAGTGCGCCCCGGTTTTGAGGGAGGGAACTGCTTATTGAGTGAAGAGTGCATGCAGCCCAGGTCCCGCCTGCAGAGCCGAATCACTTTCCGCCGCAGGAACCTTTTCCGTTTCAAGTGCGGGAGCTGCCTGCGCGGGAGCCGGATCCGGACCCTGGGGGGCCAGGTGCAGGTGCGTGGGAGCGGGAGCCGGTGCTGGTGTAGGCGCAGGAGCCGAAGCCGCTGGAACCGGTTTGTAGGCTGCCAGCAGTGCTTCCACGTCCTTGATGACCAATGCGAGATTGGCCTGCGCCTTCGGGTCCTTGATGGCCGCAACGGAATCGAGGTCGGAAAGATCGGAACTTACGCCCGCCAAAAGATCAGACACGCTTCCAGATGTTCCCGCCGCACTCGTCAACTGACTTACCGCCGCGAGCTTCGTTTGAATCTGCGCGATGACGCCACCCACGAGAGCGCCAGTAGGCGCGCCAGCGGTCATCGTGACGACGGTTTGAAGCAATGGCCCCACGACAAGCAGAGTCGATGCTGTAATGCGCTCGATTGTCGGGGCAGCGCCTTCAACTTCGGCGAGGAACTTCTCAACCTTCGATGCGATGGATTGAGCGTCCTTGATGATCGTTTGAAAAATGTTCATAGTTCTCCCTCTTTGACTTAGTGCTTGAAGATGTGAACGAGAGCCTCGCCCAGCGCGGAGCCGATAATCCCCATCGCCCACCATTTGAGGCCCTTGATGCTATCGAGAATTCGCTCCAACTTGTCCTCCGCAACCGAGAGTCGCGTAGTGATGGAGGGGTTTCCTATGCCGCTCCCCTCGTACAAATCCCGGTACATCTTGTCATGTTGCCTGAGCTGCTCGGCATCCAAACCGTTCCCCCTAATAACGCGTCAATGGTTGAACGGGGGGCTGAAAATAAGGCGCGCCCTCTGCCTTCGGAGCAACGACCACGCTCGTCGCGTAGTTAACGTTTGAGTTCGAGCGCGGCTGATGTTTCAAGCGATAGTTACTCCGCGCATTCGCCTGCAACGTCGCTTCCTCAGACCGCCCGAGGAGAGTCGCGACAACATAGATCGCCACCGCAATAACTCCAAGCTGCGCGACCGTCTTCATGATTTTGTTTTCCACTAGTACCCTCCCCCGTCAGTGCTCGAATAGTCTTGGCCCTGCCCATCGTTAAAACTGCCACTGTCGTAGCCGCTGCCTCCGTCGCCGCCGCCGTAGTCGGAATATCCGCCCGCGTCGCCAGCGCCGTAACCGCTGTAATCGGAACTGCTCGACCCGCCGCTTCCATCGGCACTGTAGTCGCCGCCATAGTCGCCGCCGTAATCAGAGCCAACGTACTCAGAGGAACTCGCGTCGCCGATTGATCCGGAGGGAAGGAAATCGCTTGCCGTTCCGCCAGCATTAAAGAAATCCAAGAAAGATTTTCCGGAATCGAGCGCGAGAGGCTGCTCCGCTACATGATCGCTTCCCGCGAGAATTGCGGCGTTGTCGGCCGCGAGATACGATGGCGCATTCTGTGCGAGCAACTGATTGCCTGCCGCCTGAAAGTCGCGAAGCTCAAGCAACTGCTCTTCCGGTTCGGTGAGGTCGTGCCCTGCAGGCCCCGCACCGTTCCCGCCGCCGAATTGGATCTTCGGAAGCTGCAGCGGCTGCTGCTGCTGATCCGGATAGTAGGGGGGAGCATACGCACCGCCGCCAGCGGGTCCGGTGAGCGTCGTTCCGTTTCCGCCGCTTCCGAAATTCTTGCTGATGTACTTCAACGCGAAGTACCCGCCGACCACGACGACGCCGCCGACAATGAGAGTCTGATTTGTGCTGGTCTTCGCCATGATTCCCCTTATTGACCCGGTACCCAGGCAACGCCCTTACGCGCGCGCCAGCCGCCGCCCCTGTAGGGCGCGCGCCATGATGCGGGCGATTGCACGAAGCTCTGAGGTTGAAGGGTCACGATGCCATACGGGTAACCGGGATACTGCGGCTGAAAGTCCGTGCCGGATTGAATCGAGCCGTTGACGTTCGCAAAGATGCCTCCGACATAGCGGAGGACAAAATAGCCAATCAAGATGAAGACACCGTACTTTAAATATTCCTTCATTGCTTCTAACCTCCCAACGGAGAACTAGGCAGGGGAACCGACTGCAATGGTTCCTCATCTATCGATTCATCGGGCGCATAGTCTGAAGTGCTTAGCGGGTCCGTGGAAGGCCCGAGCGTCGAGCCGGTATGGACTGAGTCAACCCCGCTCCCCCACTCACCGCTGAGGGGGGATATGGTTAGAGCATCCACGGACTTTGAAAACACTCCATCTACCGCATTCCACAGCTTTTTGAGCAACTGGACGATTACGCCGCCCGACCCGTCAAGCCCCTTCCATGCCCTAAATGCGAAATAGGCAAGCGCCAAAAGTGCAACCAAAAGTACCCCGCCGATCACTTCGTCTTCGACTTTTTCTAGGCTCATTCTGGTACACTCTCGATCATGAAAAACGCTATAGCGATCACTGCTTTACTTATGGTTTGCCTTGTTGCCCGCCCTCAAGAAAACCACTCGAAAACCTATTCCGTCCTGCCGGGAAAAACTCTCAACATTGAAAACCGCGCCTATCATGTAGTCGAGATTCGGACTGAATATCCTGTGCAGGTTGCGGCTGGCCCGTGCCACGCTGATTCGACCGTCCAAATCCGATGCACTTTCGATGATCCTTCCGACCTTTTCATTCGCGATCTCAGGGTGCCTCCCGTATTCAGTCAGCCAAGAGCAAACTCGATAACGATCACAGTCGGTGACTAGCGCTTTTTCTTAAACTCGCCGTTCGCCTTCCGCCTGCGTCGCGACTTCCGTTTCGTGCGCCTCTTCTTTGGTACGAGAGCCAAAAGCCTCTCCAAGCTAATTACGATACCCATCGTTCCTCCTAACCGATTGCTCCCCCGCGAATCGTCGCGAGTAGCCCATCGCCCGCCGTACCCATTGCCCAGATTTGCCCGACGTTATCGACCGGGTAAGTGATCTCCGTATCCGGAGTGATGCTGGCTCGTCTTCCGCCAGGCTGAAGAGCGCTAGGGTTTGCCGCCGCGAACACAATCGCAGCGTTGGCACCCACGCCGCTATCCCCGCGCAGACTTACGCTGCAGCCGAGAGGCACAAGGTACTGCGGAAACTGTATCGGCTGGTTCGAGGCCGCAAAGGTGATCTGGATAACTGCGAAGATCGCGCCGCGCGGTCCGACCATGTTGCCCGCTGCGGTTCCGAGATTATCTTCCTTCGAATTGGTGAGGCCTGTCGGTGCCATCAGCTTCCCCCGTCATCGTTTCGCGGTCCCTTGATGGCGACCGGAATCCCCGGAGCGTACTCCAGATAGTTCAAGAAATCCGCATCAGACATGCCGACAACTTCACCGCCCGGTAGGTAAGTCTGAAGCGCTGCTCTCGCGTAATCCTCAAGCGTGCTGGTACCCTGAGGGGCGCCTACGCCGATGTTCGCGTTCGCGTCGTCAAGCTCGTTCGCACCTGCACTCCCCTGATAGTTCACAACTGCGCTCGATTGGCCCGCGCCCTTTTTTGAGAACGCGAGCCAGACGAGTACCACCGCGGTTATAAAAAACAGGAGCCTCAACCGTCCCCCTTAGGACAGAAGCGCGAATGCGCGGCGAGTATAGACGCGCAATTGGTCGAGGTTGGCACCGCTCGGATTCAACACGTCGTAACGCACGTTAAAGCCCGGAGCGGGGTTTGTGTTCTGCAGCAGACCGTGAGTGAAGTCCAAGAAGAACTGGCCTGCCGCCGCCTGCGCGGGGTCGTACCAGTTGTCCTCGTACATGCGCTGACGGATATCCTGCGCGTACTCATCGAGGTTCAAGGTGGGCGACTGCAGCGTGACACGATTCAGAATCGTATCCGCGAGCAAAGCCGCCGCGCCCTGTTCCGTCATGATTAGCCAGGACAGGAAGGAACCATCCTGCGGCAAACCGAAATCCTGCATGCGCCGGTTCGCTGCGCCGATTTGCTGGATGTGAGTTTCCTGCACAATCGGAACCGTATCCGTCGCGATGGAGAGCCGGTCATCTTCCCATTGGCAGGTGAGGCCGGATGTGTTCAACACGCGGTCATTGCCAGAGAAGATCGTCGCAAGCGAGTTCACGAAATCGACTTCCACCTGCACCGAGCTATAGACCGGGCGCCCTGTCGAGTCGAGCAAATCGCAGTTGAGTGCGGTCTGAATCTCGTTTCGCAGTGTGCCATCAGCCCAGTAAATCGGGATACTGAGGTAAATCGGATAGGTGCCTGCCGCGCCGCTGCCGAGCACTGAGCCGGACTGTTCGCCGATGAACTTTCCGTTGTGCTCCGTGATGGCGTAACGCAGGAGGGAACGAGGATCGCAGTCAACGATGCGCCCACCGGGGTAACGCGAATTCGCGCCACGGTTGGCAGTGACTTTGATCCAGTTCACGATGTTGATAGGACCGCCCTCGCCAACAATCGCGCCGTTGGTTGTGCCGCCTGAAATGACGACGTTGCCCGCAACGACGATGTTGCCGCGCAGCACTTTGCCGCCCGGGGGAATCGTGAAAATCACAGGCGTGGAACCCTGCACAGGGTATTGCGCCCGATTAGTTCTATCTTCAAAAGCCATAATATAAATTTCTCCTCGTGTCAGTTGCCCACGCAGACGCAGCGAGTTTCTACTTTCGCCGGGGTTGAGTTACGACGTGTACTTGTTAATGAACGGAACATTGTTGCTCGCCCAAATTGCGACGAACATCAGACCGAACAAAAGAGCGATATGAGTCAGCTTCATGAATTCCCCCTTCAGAGTTGGCTGGAACAAAAAAGAGCCGGACGCACCACCTCGGTACGTCCGGCAGGAGGCCAGCTATGCGTAATTCAATTTGGAGGGGGAATCGGAGTATTTCTCAAAACTTTCGCGCTATAGCGCACGTCCTGCCATAAAGATTTGGGAATTTTCGCTTCCATCCCAAAAGAGGTAGTGGTATTTGGGCAGGGAAGGGAGGCGCGAAATTTCCTCCCCGATGTACTCTTCGAAGTACTGCAGGTGCTTCTTTTCGCGCATGTAGAAAAGACGGAGCGTCGCACATTGCGAAGTGAAACCACGCGCGACACTCATGGGGTAGCGCGCCGTCGCCAGCATCGAGACACGCGCATGGCGACCATAGTTCACGAGGTCGTAAAGCTCCTGAGGCATCCGAGCGTCCCCGAACCGAGCGCCGCAGAGCATGTCGAGTTCATCGATTGCGAAGATCATCCAGCCGAACGCGCGAACGCATGCAGCTACGCCCTTGAAATGCTCATCGATCGATCCCCCGCGCGGCTGATAGATGATCCGGAAGCGACGCCCTCGATTGACGCGCAGATAGTTTTCTAGCTCTACCCAGTGATGAATGAGCCTCCGTCCCGGCAACACGTGTTCATGGCGCGCCAGCGGGTCAAAGAAAAGCACGCCGCCCGTACAGAGGGAGAGGAGGCGCCCCATTTCGGTCGTCTTCCCCATCCCCCGCACGCCAGCGATGAAGCCACACCCGCGAATCTCGCCGTCTTGATATTCCCCATCGATAAAACCGCGCACTAAAACCACCGATAGCGGAGCTTGCTTAACTTCACTTGCCACGGCAGGCCGTTCGGAAGAGAACCGAGTTGCACCTGAGGAATCGCTCCCACCGCCCAGGTGCTTTGGGTCGCGGGCATGTTCTGGAGATTAGCCGGTACCGATTGTGGAATCCCGTCGCAGGAATAAGCGAGCACCGAACACACGTTTTTGGTGAGGTCGAAGCTGTAGTAGATGACGACCTTATGCTTCGTGTTCTGGGAGAGCGCGCCCGCGCGCAGCGTGGTATCCGTCCAGTTGCCAATATCGATCTGGCCCGTTGCGATGTGACGCTGAAGCGATAGGTTGAATTTGCGTTTCACTCCATCCGCGCAAACCGCAATCAGAATCGTGTCCGTCTCAAAGACGTTCGCGCCCTGCAGGTTTCCCCCAATCCTAAAGTCATAACTCATCTGGAACCGTCCCGTATTCGGAAGGATGGGACGCGGAGCCGTTGACCAGAGCCACGCCGGATATTGCTTGCCGGTTTTGTCGCTGTTTCCGCTCGTGCGCAACAAGAGAGCGCGAGGCATGCCGGGGATGGGTGTCGCGCCATAGTCGAGTGGGTCAATCCCGCCGATTTGTGAACCGTCAGATTGAACGTGAGAGATAAATGGACTAATCGCCTGCAGATTTGAGTCGATGTACATGCTATGCCGCCTTGTCGATTGGAATGATTTGCTCAACTACACTTTTGAAGTCTTCAGGAGCGAAGAGACGCGCGAATGTGAATCCACACTTCTCCCATGCCTGCTGATCGAAGATGCTGCAGACCGCCTGCACTTTATCCGGATCCTCGTTGTGATGGAATTCCTTGTCGACGAGGATGCGGAGCAGGGAACCGTACCCGTAGGGACGCAGGTGCGGAGTCGTCCGGTAAGTTTCGATGAGAGAGAAAATCGCCGATGAGTTATCGACGACGAGCTTCGGCGCGCGCCCCACGCTGCACGAGCTGCCCGCCGCTTGGAACTTCGCAATCAGTTGCGAGGCCGGATAGATCCCGAACCCTTCCCCCTCGTATTCTTGTGCGAGGAAAAGCCCCTGTCCTACCCAGACAAAAAGCCCTACATGACTCCACGCTTCCGGGTCGTGATGGCTGGTCGTCGCCTCAATGAGTTTTGAGATTGTCGCGACGCCATGACACGCGAGAATATCGCCAGTGCGAATCTGATCCCTGATTTCTTCGTATCGCATCAGGCTGCCTCCCCCTGCCATTCCTTGAGTTCAAGAAGCCTGCGCGCCCTCAATGCAGGATTTGGCCTGCCGGCCGCATAGCACCAATTCGGAAGCTGTGCTTCAGCCTCCGCATAATTGCCCGCGTTCAAGTACCGCAACAAGGTTGAACCCTGCAGGCGGTCGCCGAGGTTAAAACAAAAATCCGTGAGCGCGTCGAATCCGCCCTGCGTAAGCGGGACCTTGCATTCTCGCGAGACAATGCCCTCCGCGCGCTCCACGTCCCAGTCGAAAAGCTGTTCCGCTTGCGCCAACGTGATGCCGGATGCAAAGTCTTCAGTCGGACCAATCAGATGTCCATAACCGATGGTCGATTTTCCAACGCAGTCGGAATAGGGCATCAGTCTCAGTCCTTCGGATGTTTTTATTAAGAGCTTCCCTTGATCGCTCAAGTTCATATATCCCTCTCTAATCGAAATTGACCCCTGAGGCCACTGGAGGCACCGGAGGCAAGTCGTCTATGGGTTGAACCTTCGGAGCGCTCGCACCGCGTCCTGCAGGCTGCTGCCACGCGCGCTGACGCGGTTCCGGCGCGCGTTGCTTCTGTTGTTTCTCCACGGGCGAATCCGCGAGGTCCTCCGCAATCATCGGGGCGAGAGCGAACCCGGTCGCGAGCATCGCCTTGAACAAATCCGGAACGGAGGAGTTCAGGCGAAGCAAGAGCGCGGGAGCATATTTGCGCCAGAGGCCATTGAGGACGGGATTCCACGCGCCGCCAAGTTCGGCGAGTCCGTCATCATCCAGGCGATAGCATTCCCGATGCCGGATGCGACGGACGCCCGCGAGGAATATCCCGACGAGCTTCGCCGCGCTTTTCTCGTCGCAAATGTCATTGCCCGCGAGATCGGCCAGAGGGTCGTAGTCTTCCGTGATGCGCACGCCCGATGTACCCGCGTCCGGAATCGCGTCAGACAGCCCAGAAAGAATCTGTTCAGCTTCCGCCGTCAGAGGTTCGCCGGGTGAAGGCTCACGAAAAGAGGTCGCGGACGAAGGATCGGACTGCGCTGACTGCGGCTTCGATTGGATCTGTTCCGCTGCTCCGGTCTCTATCGGGGGAGGGAGGGGTTTGTTTTGTCCGCCCTCCTGTTTTTTTGGTGGACTTGCTTTTGACTTTCTTTTCTTGTACGGTCCCCGCTGCTTTTTTGGAGCCGTTACCACTGTCGCCGTCGTTTCCATCGAGATTCCCCCAGTGTTTGCATTCGGGACACTTCCCCACGAGACAGCCGCGAGCGTTCTTTGAGAACTTCTCGACGGTCGCCTTACATTTTTTGCACGTTGCCATACGCCCTCAGTTCTTGCCCATGCCGAGATTGACGCCCGTTAGCAGCGCAACCAAAACGATGAGCACTATCACAATCCAGAAATCTCTATTCACCTTTCACACCCCCCACGCGCGGCGCTTTTTCACGCCGCGCGTACCTATGTACCAAGGTACCTAGAACGGTATATCTTCGTCTGTGATCTCGGTCCCGTCGACCACGCGCGCCTTGTCGCTCACGACACCCCATGAAATCGGACCGGTCGAGAGAGCGATATCAAAAAGCTGCATGAATCGGTCTCCGCGACTGACGCTCTTGTCTTCCCCCGTGCAGATGATCTCTGCGTATCGCTTGACATCTTCCTCGGTGATTACTTCGTCGATTTTCACGGTGCCGAGAAATGAGACGCGACCGGCGCCCTTCTGAAATTCGATAATCTTTCCGCCCTCCCAGACCGCCTTTCCGAGTTCGACAGTGTACTTCGAAACTCGCTTGCCCTTGATGAGCAAACTATCGAGCGCGATGATCTTGCCTGAAATCGATTCGCCATCAGCGAACCGCATAAAGGCGGGCGCCTCGCGTTTTTGGAGAACTGCTGCTGCGGTGGTTGTCATAGCTGGAAAATTACCTCTCCTTCGGGTCGCCCAAGCGCCCGAATTGTTGGGCGGAGAACTGTTCCGCATTGATGGTTTTGAACGCTGCGTTTCAGAAGCCAGCGCCCCTCGTTAGTCATCTCCACATCGCGGGAATTGAAAATGCCGATGCGCTCGCGCATATTCAGCCCACAATTGCATTTTGGAGAACCCCAATCATCGAGGTGCTCCGTATTAAAGTCGGCCTCGATATTGAAGCCGTACCAACTTCCAAATGTTTGAATCAGGCGCGCGCCCTTGACCGCGTTGCAGAATTCCTCAACTGCATCGGGGTAGTCGCCGAAATCCGCAACTTTGCAGATGTACTTGAGAACTTCCCTACAGGCGCCGTCGCGGTCCGTCACAGGCTTCAGGTCGATGACGCGCGTATTGGCGCGGTTCCATGCCTCGCACTTCTGGAATTCACGCAGTTGCAACGGGTCTAAATCGGTGCGCGGCTGATATTTCCGGATACGCGCGTTCCATGCCTTTGCCCATTTGGTTGAGTGCGCGCGCTTCGCTGCGACCCACTTCGAGAATTCGTAGTTATAGTCCTCCCACTGCATACGCCATTTCTCGATTCGCCGCGCGGGAGGGTCAATCGCGGGCATCTTGCCCCATGCCTGCGACCAAAGACAGAGCCAGTCGAACTCGAGGCGCCATTTGAGCGCCGTAAAGGCGAGAGTCTGTTCGCACTCGAAATCGACGTAGTTTCGGCGCTTACGCCCGTCCTCTTCGACATACAGGGAGGGAAGAGATGTCGCGAAATCGGCGAGCACATGCGCGTGCAGGTGCCACGTCTTCGCCTTGCGGTTATATGTCGTTTCGAGCGAGTACACGCCACCCAAAATACCGTTGTGCTGCGCAATGAACTTGCGAAGCCTCTGCCGGAACATCGTGAAATCGTGTTTACGGAGTTCTGGGAGATTCGGAACCGTGAACGTCATCAGCACGGGATGGGTGAGCCGGTCGTACAGGCTTTTAATGCGAATCTGCGCCTTCCTAGAGCGATTCCAGGCGCAAAGGGGACAGAGACGGTGATTACAGCCCACTGGAACCGCTATAGCGCGCGTCCTGTCACCGCAGCAGGCCCATTTGTAGCCGATCCACTCCGTCTGACAGCGGGAAAGCTGGAAGTATTGCTTCTCCCATCGGACCGCGAGAGCGTTCGAGCCTACTGGCGGATTCGCTTTTCTCCATGCCTCAATGCGCTTATGACGCGTCGGAGCGTCTTCGTCTCCCTGTGTTTTCCAAATTTCATCATAGGAAGCACGCCATGCCCTAGAAACCTCGTCATTCGCCGCACGCGCATGTCTCTGCCAGATTTTCTTAACGGTGCGCAGAAGTTCTTGATGCAAAGACATTTGCGCGCTATAGCTATCCCATTCGGTTTCGTTCTCGCGCAGCCATTGCTTAACAGTTGTTGCTAGTTGATTTCCAGTATCAAGTGAAGGGGCTCGACGTTCTGTCGAGCGCGAAGCCCCCGTCTCCGAAGCCGCGCGCGCTTTCGGCGCGCGCCTACGACGGGTCCCCAGACGGACGGGACGGGAGGGGGGTATCCGTTTTTCCATGACCGCGCTCGCGTGAGTCGTCATGCGAATAGCTCCTCGCCCTGAATTTGCTCCGTCTCTTCGGGTGAGTCGTCCTCGAGGAGGCCGCTATAGCAGTCAGAGATTCGCTGCAGCAGCGAGCCGAGCATTCCGAAGGCCTGAGGGGAGTCACCATCAGCCAGCGCGAAAGTAAGGCACTTTTCGCAGGCACAAACTTTGCCAGCCGCGCGCAGCTGGCCCTTACCGAGGCCGCGCCGATAGATCGTCATCGAAATCGCGACGATATTCGGCGCGCCCTCAGAGGCCTTTGCGCCTTTCAGTGCTTCAATTCCGCACACGTCGCAAACGCGACGGTGAGGGAACAGCTTCTTATCCCTGCTCAATGTCTTGCCCCTTGTGTTTTTTAGCGAGTTACTGCGTTTTTGCCCCGAGGTTGGTGGCCGGGGGGATGGTGAACGGGGCTAAAGGGCAAGCCGCAACCACCGTCGCGGATATGGGGACAGAAGTAGCAGCGATTCCGTTCTGGTCGAATCCATTCGTCACCACGGTGACGGTCCAAGTGCCGCAGGCGAGGAAGCCTCCAGGTGTAAAGACAAAGGAAGCAGAGCCGACACTGAGGCAGGGAGAGTTAGCGGCCAGCCCTGCAGTCGCGCATGATGCGATGGTCGTAGGCGCGCCTGAGGGGGGAGTGATCGTGAGAGTCTGTCCATTCTCACAACTGCTCGTGACGGTGGAAGTGCATACGGTGGTAGCTGCGGGGTTCCAATTTGACGTGATCGTATGATTCACGCTTGCGGTTTGGCCGGCTGCGAAGCACGCGCTAGAGACAGCGAAGGCGAGGATTAGAAGTGCGAGTTTTCTCATGATGTTTCCTCCAAGGTGACAGGTGTGTCCCATAAAGCCGCCCGGACCATCGTGGTCGCAGCGTTGAGCGCGCGGCCCCGAATGACATGGCGGATTCGCGCCGGCATTCACAGACTTTTGTGTTGCGGGCGTGAGGATCTCCGAAAGCAATTCCGTGGGTTTCCTGTTCAACGCTTCGCTGTAGCGAACGAATTCGAACAGGCTGAGGCGCGCAACGCCGCCTTCCCAGTTGTAGACAGTGTTTGCATGGACAGAAATCCGCGCGCCTGCCTGAGTGCCGTTAAGATGAGCGCGTCTCCGAGCCTTGCGCAGATGCCGCCCGGTGCGAATCAGGAACATATCCCGAGGAGTCAAAATATTCCTCCCGCACTCGTGTTCTTAACTGGACACAAACCAGCAGCAAACAGCGCTACAGTTTTCGTGTCCTGAGTGCGAAATCCGCCCTTGCACTCAAGCTCGTGAATCACCGAATGGAGCAAGTTTTCGAGCGATTCTTGACCTAGATAGTGAAGTTGCATCAGGATATCTAACGCGGTTTCGGTTTCTCGGGTAGGCGTCAAGCTGTGACCGCCCTTCGATTGATTTCGGCGATTTCGGCTTCGAGGAGGCGGTTAAATTGCTCGACCAGGTGATACTCGTTCGGACCGCCTACGTTGACGGCCATGCGAAGGGCCTCATCCAGTTCCGCCTCATCGACGGGCGAGAAATGAATGGACTGTCGAATCGCAATGCTCATAGCGATTCGCCGCAGGGATTCCCACCGTTCCCAGAAAACTTCACATTCCGATTCAGGGACGGCCATTGCCTTTTGGAAAAGCGTGGTTGCGAGCTGCGTTAGAAGGGTGACCGCCGCAGCATGACGCGGGACGGTTTCAGACGTTGATGGGGTCATTACGCGTAGCCTTTCTGTTGAGCCGAACCCAGTCCGCAACGAATGACCGCGCGTCGCCCGGTGACTTCCAGGCACGTATGCGGAGTTGCGCCTCGGATTGGATACGAGGTGGTAAAAGGTGCCAGTGATGAATGCAGCAAATGTGAGGAGGGTCCACTTGGACCGAGCAATCTGGGAAACAACAGTTTTTGATAGGTGCCATGTGGCCTCCTTTCTTCGGAATCGGAGCGCGCCTATGGGGGACGCGCCCCGCTCCCGTCCGTCGCTGGTTGTCTAGACCGCTGCGACTTCTTTCGGGCGCATGAACATGCGTCGCCAGATTCTGCGTTGGTGAGAATTGCCGCCGTACCAGCCGAGCGCCTTGCGCATGTAGACCGGGGTGCGATAGACCGGAGTGCGCCGGGAGCGGAGGCCTGAAACGACCGTGCCTACCGGTTCCCGGCGCTTGGCAAATGGATTCCGGAACATCCAGACGTGAGCATTCAGGCGTTGTCTGAGGCCCCGGAAGCCTGCTTTGAGTCCGTCGCTGATGCGACCAATGAATGTCATCTAAGCCGTCTTTCCCCTACGCCGCTGCATGCGTAGCTCGTCGAGCGCTGCTGAAAGTGCTCTCAGGATCGAAATTTCCTTGCGCATTTTGATCTTTCGAATGCCTGAGCGATAGGCGCTGAAAACCTCATCGCGCGTGATCCCTAGTTCTGCGGCGATTTCCTCAAACGATTGCGAAGCATGCCGGGATATGCCGCGATGACTCACGCGTGCGCCCTCCGAGCATTCCGAGCCGCGAGCCGGGTTTCGGCCAGCATCCGGGCGAGCTTGGGTTTGGGGAGGTGCGAGAGGAGCTTCGCATCCGTGAATTTGGAGTTTTCGTTGACCAGGGCGCGAGCGAGGGAATCGCGGCGCCATGTCCGGTACTCAGGCTCGCCCGATAATTCGTGCCGGATGGGATGGAGGAGGGGAGACGCTGAATGTAAACGAATTTCCTGCGGGTCAGCTAAGAGAACGTCCGTCAGTAGGCGAATGACTTCCAGCCAGAACAGGCGCTCCGGAGCATAGCGTTGACGGGGATCACTCAGCCTACGCCATGCCGTCCCAGCGTGACAGTCGCAATGTGCAATCGCAGCTTTGAGCCACTGCAGGCCAGTTCGCCCGTCTACTTCGGCTCGCTCGAAAGCGCCCGAAGTTTCCGAAACCGGAGGCCGAGACACGATGGTTGTAGTTACTAAGGTTGTTACCGAGAAGCCTGCCAGAGGTGCCAACGATCACCAATCCCCCGCACGGGTGACCCTTGATGTCCGATAACAGATATTCTGTATAGTGAAAGTGAATGATTGGCGACGTAGTGCTATCTTCTAGTTATATTTATGGTTATTGAATTGTTCTCTGAGCTCTTCCCTACATCTTGTAACGGCCAAGGTCTTCATCGTTCAGACCTTCAAGCCATCCGCGCAACTCTTCTGCCGTAGGGCCTTCTGGCGGGCCAGCCATGTTCAGCTTTGCTGACTGCATCACCTGCTCCGAAACGAAAATCGGACAATCGGAACGCAACGCCAATGCAATCGCATCGGAGGGCCGCGCGTCCAGTGTGATGAGTTCCCCGTCCTGGCGAATCCACAGGACAGCGAAGAATGTATCGTCCCTAAGCTCTGTAATAACTACCTTATCTAACTGGCCATTCATGTGGCGCATGAGGTTTCTCGCCAAATCATGCGTCATGGGACGTGCAGCAGACACTTTTTCAATCTCAATGGCGATGGCGTTGGCTTCGAAGATGCCAACCCAGATGGGCATGACGGTATCGGAGCCGACGTCCTTCAGGACGACGATCGGCATATTGGTGGATGGGTCCATCATCAAACCGCGGATTCGGACTTCGATGTCCATGGCTTCCCCCTTCGCTAGACGTTTAGACGGCTTCACCGACCAGGCTGTTGGGAAAAGTGTTTGTGATTTTCACCTTCACATACGAGCCGGGAGCGGGGGCAATGGGGACAGGAGTCGTGAAGTTGACCGGCTTGTTCTGCGTGCTTCTGCCGGCGATCTGGCCGCGTGCCGGATGGGCTCCCTCAACCATCACTTCCATCTCTTCGCCTAAATGTTTGGCGTAATTCATTCTCTGGATCTCACGTTGCCGATCGAGCGCGTGCTGCAGCCGCTTCGCCTTTTCGATTTCAGGGATAGAGTCGATCATCGTGAGCGCCGGCGTGTTGGGTCTGCCAGAATACTTGAAACCGAAAACGCAATCGTACTGGACCTCCTGCAGCAAGTCCATCGTCTCAATGAAATCGTCGGCGGTCTCGCCCGGAAAACCGACGATGATGTCGGTGGAAAGCGAGATTTTGCGCTTCGCCGCCTTTATCCAACTGATGCGCTCAAGGTACCAATCGGATGTGTACTCGCGGGCCATCATTTTGAGCACGCGCGAGGAGCCGGACTGTACCGGAAGATGCACGTGATCGCACAGCGTCGGGTAAGAGTCGATAGCCTCGACAATGTCGCGGGTGAAATCGCGAGGATGGCTGGTGGTGAAGCGAACGCGGCGGATGCCCCGAACCTGGCCAACCGCGGCGAGCAGTTCGGCGAAGCTCAACTTCCCTTCCGGATCGCGATAGCTGTTGACGTTCTGGCCCAGAAGTTGGATCTCTGTATATCCCTGGTCGGCGATGCGTCGCGCCTCTGCGAGCACGGATAACGATCCGCGGCTGCGCTCTTTGCCGCGCGTGTATGGGACAACGCAGTAGGCGCAGAACTTGTCGCAGCCCTCAATGATGGTGATGTATCCGCGGTAGGGATTCTGGCGCGAAGTGAATTCGGTCTCAAATGTCTCGTCGGTTTGCCGGTCGTCGAGGCCCGTGATCCGGTTCTCGCCGGCCTCAAGACGGCTGAGCATCTCAGGCAGCTTTCGATAGGAGGCAGAACCGGAGACGAGCGAGACGTACGGCGCACGTTCGAAGATCTTCTCGCCTTCCTGCTGCGCGACGCAGCCGAGCACGCCGAAGCGTTTGCCGGCCTTGCGCAGCTTCTTGTAGTCGTTAAGGCGGTTGAAGACTTTCTGTTCGGCTTTGTCGCGGATGGAGCAGGTGTTGTAGAGGATCAGGCCTGCTTCCTCTTCGGTTTCGACCTGGCTGTAGCCTTCATGCAGCAATGTGCCGATAACCTTCTCGGAGTCATGCGCATTCATCTGGCATCCGAAAGTCTCGAGGTAGAAGGTCTTTTCGGAAGCCATGGCAAGTCTGAGTATAAGGCATTCAGAACTTGCGACGATTGGCCGGGACTACTCGGCGCGCAAGCGATACCGGTGCGAAACCGTCCAATTCTGAACACGATGACACAGAAACGCACATCGTTTCCGCAGGCTGTTCATCCTTCGGAACATTGAATCAACGACTTACGTAGAGCTGCCTGTGGGCTTGTACGTGCATTTCTACAGGCGAAGCGCCTGGGGTTGCGCGGGCGCCGGAGTGTTCTCGGAGGCTTTTCCTTTCCAGGCAATTGAAGTGCAAGAGCGTCTTTCCCTTGACTCGTTCAACATGAAGGGAGTCCCGATGACGACAGTGTTTCAGGATATCCGTTTCGCTATCCGCCAACTCGTCAAGACGCCGGGGTTCTCACTTACGGCGATTGTGTCTCTGATGCTTGGCATCGGCGCTACTACGGCGGTCTTCAGCGTGGTGTATGCCGTGCTGCTGGACCCCTATCCGTATTTCGCGTCAAGTCGCATGGCCCACCTGCGGTTGCTTACTCCCAAGGGAGAGGTGGGAAACTACGTCTTCCTTGCTCCATCGCAGTGGCAGGAGCTTCGCAAGTCTCCGGTGGTGGAGGACTCGTTTATCTCGGGTCCACAGAGCATGTCGATCACGGGCGGCGATCTTCCAGAGGATGTGACGGCGGCCCTCGTCAGTTCGAATACGTTCCAATTTCTGGGTGTTCCGCCCTTGCTCGGCCGCGGATTGCAACCCTCCGACGCGATCGATGGGCAGGATCCGCAGACCGTAACCGTTCTCAGCTACAAGTTCTGGCAGCGCTATTTCAATGCTGACCCGGGCGTTCTGGGCAAGAGCATCCAACTGGATCACAAGAATTACCTCATCGTCGGGGTGGCCGCGCGACGCTTTACGTGGAACGATGGGGATGTCTATCTTCCGCTAAAGATTACGCAAGATCAGACCATCAACTATTTCGCTGAGATTCGACTCAAGCCGGGCATAACCCACGCGCAGGCCGATACAGCCTTGCAGCCGCTGATCGATGAGTTTGCGCATCAAACGCCAAGATTCTTTCCGCAGGGAAAACTCCAACTTGATATCGTTGGTCTCAACGAACAATTTGTGAAGGATCTCGGAGGCACGCTCTATCTGTTGTTCGGTGCTGTTGCCCTGCTCCTGATGATCGGGTGCGCCAACGTCTCCATTCTGCTGCTGGCACGAGCCACCGCAAGGCAACATGAGTTTGCGGTGCGCTCGGCAATCGGTGCAAGCCGGATTAGAATCATTCGCCAGTTATTGACCGAAGCGCTGCTTCTTTCGTTTACGGGCGCCGGGCTTGGGATTGTGCTTGCTTACAAAACAGTGAGCGTGATTGCTGCGAATCTGCCGGAGTTTTCGTTTCCGCATGAGGCCGCAATTCAGATCAATGTGCCTGTACTCATCTTTTCCATCGTGATTGCCGTGGGCACCGGAGTTCTGTTCGGTTTGTGGCCGGCCTGGCAACTGTCGCGGCCTGAGGTCAGCCAGGTGATGCAATCGAACACGCGCAAGACGACGAGCGATGCGAGAGGCCGCAGAACGCACGCCCTTCTGATTGGCGGCCAGATTGCGCTTACCTTGCTGATGATGTCGGGAGCTGGAGCAGCGATCGAAGGATTCCTGCGCGTGGCGCATACCAAGCTGGGCTATGACCCGCACAACACCATGTCCGTTGGTATTCCTGTGCACCAGGGTGCTTACAAGACATGGCCTGAGCGGGAAGCTTTCTTTGAACAGGTTTCGGCAAAGGTAGCGCAAATTCCCGGGGTGAGGATGGTGGCGATCTCAAGCAATGCAACGCCGCCTTCGAATGGAGCTCCTCTCAAATTTGAAATTGTGGGCCAACCCTCGGCGCAGGATCAGCCGTTCCGATTCAATATCGTGAGCAAGGAGTACTTTCCCATTCTGCGGATTCCTCTTATTCAAGGGCGGATCTGGAATGAAGATGAGAGCCATCGTGGCGCCGCTCTCCTTGTCGTGAATCAGACGTTTGTGCGCCGCTACTTCCCTGCCGGCGATGCCATTGGACATGTCATTCAACTGCCGGACCTGAAGTCTCCTCCCCCATTTCTTCTGACTTCACCCGGTGCAGCAAACGGATTGTTGATCATCGGAGTAGTGGCCGACAAGCTCGACGATGGGCTCGCCAAGCCGATTGTGCCCGAAGGCTTTGCCCCATACACAGTGGCGCTGACAGGTTACACGCAGATTCTTGTCCGCTCGGATGGGTCGGCTATGGTGCTGCTGCATGCCATTCGCACGGCCGTAAGCACAATCAACCCTGACCAGCAGACGAACAGTGACGTCCGCGACCTTGAGCACTGGATCACGATGCAGCCCGAGTGGGCGCGGGGTCAGCTTGTTGCCTGGTTGTTCGGCGCATTTGCGATTCTGGCGCTTGCCCTCGCAGCCGTGGGGCTTTACAGCGTGGTTGCCTACACCGTGGCGCAACGCACGAATGAATTTGGAATTCGCATCGCTTTGGGAGCGAAGCGAGGTCATGTCCTGGGAATCGTCTTCCGGTCGACAGTGGCGAGCGTCGGCGCGGGGCTTGTCGCTGGAGTGGTGTTGACGCTTGCCCTCAACAAGGTGATGGCTGCCTGGGCTGCGGAGAGTTCGCGCGATCCCCTGCTGTTACTCGGCGCGACTTTTACTCTTTCGCTGGTCGCGTCACTCGCTTGCGTGATCCCGGCATGGCGAGCAGCTTCGATCGATCCCATGAATGCAATTCGTTATGAGTGAGTTGATTCCCGCCGATTTGGCGAAGGAGCTTTTGATGAAGACCGTGTACCAGGATATTCGTTTCGGATTCCGGCAACTGATCAGGATGCCCGGATTCACGCTCACGGCGATCGTCTCACTAGCGCTGGGCATCGGGGCCACCACGGCAGTGTTCAGCGTGGTCTATGCGATCCTGATGGACCCCTATCCTTACAAAGCGCCGGATCGCATGATCCACATGCGACTCACCATGCCGTCGGGCGACCTGAATGGCTTTGGCGTGACGGGCGCGCAATGGCAGGAGTTGCGCAAGTCCCCGGTCGTCGAAGACACATTCGTTGAGGACGACTGGAGTTTGACGGTCACCGGTGCGGACCTTCCCGAAGACGTGGCAGGCGTCTATCTCAGTTCAAATGCTTTCAACTTCTTCGGAGTGCCGGCGGCTCTTGGGCGCGGCCTTCAACCCTCCGATGCGATAGACGGACAAGATCCGCAGCCGGTTGTTGTACTCGGATACAAGTTCTGGCAGCGGCACTTCAACGGCGATACGACCGTGTTGGGGAAAACGCTGCAGTTGGTCCGCAAGAATTACACAATTATTGGGGTCTCCGGATCGCGATTTACCTGGGGTGATGCCGATGTTTACCTGCCCCTGAAGATCACCGGAGATCCAGTGAAATCCTTCTATGCCGGCGTCCGGCTGAAGCCGGGAATCACGCACGCGCAGGCGAATGCCGCGCTCGAGCCGCTTATCTTCCAATTTGCGAAGGACACACCAAAGCATTTCCCTCCGGACAAGCTTCATCTTCATGTCGTTGGCCTGAATGAGGACTTCGTCAAGCAACTGGGCGGAACACTCTACTTGTTGTTTGGAGCGGTCGCGCTACTCCTGATGATTGGTTGCGGCAACGTCTCCATTCTTCTGCTCGCGCGCGCAACAGCCCGCCAGCACGAGTTCGCCGTGCGCTCTGCGATCGGTGCGAGCCAGCGCAGAATTGTGCGCCAGTTGCTAACGGAGTCCTTGTTGTTGTCGCTTACGGGCGCGGGCCTCGGACTTGTCCTTGCCTATAAGACTGTTGCGGTAATTGTTGCCAACCTTCCGCAGTTCTCATTCCCACACGAAGCGGCAATCCAGATCAATTTGCCGGTGCTCATTTTCTGTATCCTCATCGCGGTAAGCACAGGACTCCTCTTCGGTCTCTGGCCGGCGCTCCAGCTTTCCAAGCCCGAAGTCAGCCAGGTCATGCAGGCGAATACGCGCAAGACGACTGGCGATGCGAAGGGACGCAGAATGCATGCGGCGCTTATCGGTGGTCAGATTGCCCTGACCCTGCTGATGATGGCGGGCGCGGGTGCGGCAATCGAAGGATTTCTGCGCGTTGCGAATATGAAGCTGGGTTACGACCCGCACAACATCATGTCGGTTGGAATTCCAATTCATGACGGCACGTACAAGACCTGGCCTGACCGGGCCGCTTACTTCGAGCAGATCTTCGCAAAAGTGTCGGATGTTCCCGGTGTGAAGCTGGCTGCGGTCTCCAGCAACGCGACACCGCCGGACAATGGATTCAATGTGAAGTTTGACATTGTCGGTAAGCCGTCCTCTGCGGATCAGTCCTTCCGCTTCAATCTGGTCAGCAAGGAATATTTTCCAGCTCTGAGGGTTCCGCTGATACAGGGGAGAATCTGGGACGAGGCTGAGACTCGTCGCGGTGCAGGGTTGGCAGTGGTCAATCAGAACTTTGTGAGACGCTACTTTCCTGCCGGCGACGCCGTTGGGCACACCTTCAAGGTTCCGGATCTGAAACCGGATGCGCCGTATTTCCTGATTGCTCCCGGTGCCGAGGACGGTTTCCTTATTGTGGGCGTGGTCGGCGACAAACTGGACCAGGGGCTTTCCAAGCCAATCCTACCCGAGGTGTTCGTTCCTTACACCGTGGCAATGGGCATGGGAACGCAGATGCTCGTTCGTTCTGACGTCCCACCGCTATCTCTGCTGCATTCAGTGCGTGCGGCGGTCAATTCGATCGATCCAGATCAACAGACAAACGCCAACGTACGCGACCTTGAACATTGGATTTCGGCGACACCTGAATGGGCACGCGGACAGTTGGTCGCCTGGCTCTTTGGAGCATTTGCGGCACTGGCGCTTGCACTTGCCGCTGTGGGGCTCTACAGCGTGGTCGCCTACGCCGTTGTTCAGCGCACCAATGAATTCGGCATACGAATCGCGTTGGGCGCGAAGAAGGGGCACGTCCTCGGAATTGTCTTTCGCTCCACAGTAGCAAGTGTGGGGACCGGGATCGTGGCTGGCGTTGCTCTGACACTCGCGCTCAACAAGGTGATGGCCAGTTGGGCAGCGGAGAGCGCACGCGATCCGCTACTGCTGCTCGGGGCAACCGGCGTTCTCGCGCTCGTGGCGACAGTCGCCTGCATGATCCCCGCGTGGCGCGCGGCGGGTCTTGACCCTATGAAAGCAATCCGCTACGAGTAAGACGACGGCCGAGGTGGTCGCTCGAAACGTACTTAGCGAAGCCCGGTGTGCAGGTAGGCGAGCAGCGCTGACATCTGCTCCTCGTCGAATCGACCGTTGAAGGACGGCATCATGCCTTTTCCGGCGAGGACAACCTGCCGGACATCGGCGTCAGTGGCGGCCGCGCCGCTCGGAAGCTTCGCGCTGCTGAAAACGGCGTGCAAGTCGGGCGGGACTTTCTTGAGCGCCAGATCATTGTCCCGGTGGCAGTGTGCACAGCGTCCTTCGTAGAGATGCTTCCCTTCTGCCTGCTGAGGTGTGAGCGGTTCGGCGCTGCGACAGCCTGTGAAGGTGAGAGCGATGCCGGCCGTCAGCAACAGAATTGAAGGAGAACTCTGAAGAATCATCCAGTCCCATTTTAAGGCGCAAGGTTCGATATGCTTGAGCCATGACGCTTCCCTCTTTGGAGCAGATCCGCGGGGCTCAAAATGTCCTCTACCGTTATATGCCGCCTACTCCGCAATACAGTTGGCCGCTGATCAATCGCCGGCTGGATGCGGAGGTGTGGGTGAAGCATGAAAATCATACCCCCGTGGGCGCATTTAAAATTCGCGGCGCCATGTTGTATATGGAATGGCTCAAACGAACGCATCCGGAACTGCGGGGCGTGATTGCGGCAACGCGCGGCAATCACGGACAAGGTGTTGCCATGGCGGCCCGATTGCACGGAGTCGCGTGCGTGATCGTGGTACCGCACGGCAACAGCATCGAGAAGAACCGCGCCATGATCGCGCAGGGCGCAGAATTGGTAGAACACGGTCAGGATTTTCAAGAGTCGCTCGAATATGCGCGCGTGCTTGCCACCGATCGCGGATTCGTCATGGTCGACTCCTTTCACGAACGCCTGGTGATGGGGACGGCGACGTATGCGCTCGAGTTTCTGCAATCGGCACCGCCGCTGGCCCGTGTCTATGTGCCGATCGGGCTGGGATCCTCCATTTGCGGCGTGTCGGCTGCACGCAACGCTCTGGGGCTAACAACAGAGATCGTCGGAGTGGTTGCATCGGGATCTCCGTCCTACGCGCGCAGCTTCATGCAGCGAAAAGTCGTTGAGGCTCCCGCACAAACAGCGATCGCGGATGGCCTTGCATGCCGAACGCCGAATCCGATGGCCATGGAAATCATTTGGCAGAACGTGGCGCGCATCATCGAGGTTTCCGACGCCGAGATTGAAGCGGCGATGCGAGCTCTCTATCAGGACACGCACAACGTTGCAGAGGGCGCGGCGGCAGCGGCGCTGGCGGGAGCTCTGAAAGAACAGGATGTGAATCGCGGTAAGCGGATCGGCATCGTGCTGACCGGGGGCAATGTCGATGCGGATGTTTTTGCGCGCGTGCTAGTGGAAGAGTCGGTGCAACGATGAGACCGCACTTCGACAACCTGACGCCTCTCGCGCACTCCGCGCAGAATCGGTGCTTTGGCTGCGGCGAAGCCAATCCGCAAGGTCTTCAACTGGATTTCCTGCTGGCGGCGGACGGAACGGTGGTCTGCCCTGCCGTCATTCCGGATCAATTCGAAGGCCATCCGGGCTTCCTGCATGGCGGGATCATCGCCACGTTGCTCGACGAGACAATGAGCAAGGCAGTTCGCGCTCGCGGACTCACGGCCATGACACGCCATCTCGAAGTCGACTACAAGCGGCCCGTTCCGTCCTGTGCGCAGATTCGCATGGAGGGCCGCGTCGTCAAAGACGAGGGACGGAAGCACTGGGCTGAAGCGACAATCTTCGGCAGCGACGGTCATGCCCTTGCGCATGGCAAGGGACTGTTTATCGAAGTGCGTCCCCCAAAGCCCGTTTGACCCGGGTCGGCTAGGCTTCACTTCAGCGTGGAGAGCCACTCGATGATCGTGCTCTCGAGAAAGATTCGGTGATCAGACCAGCCATGATCCGTCTCTGCGTGGATCGCCTTGACGTTGCGGTTGCCCTCGGCTTGGATGGCATGGACAAGGGCGTCAGTCTGCGGCGCCAGCCCATCGTTGGCTGACAGAACAAGCATGGGCACATCCTTGAGCCCGGGCACGGCGTTGGCAAATTCGAAGGCTTTGGCGTTCTGCGCATCTTCGTTTGCCATCGACTCCGCAGTGACACCGGCAAGGCCTTCCATGTTGTCGGCCATCTCCGCAACCAGCTTTGTGTGTTCCATTTTGCCGAGCTGGCCCATATCCGCGGCGCTGATCAGGACTACGCCGGCTAAACCGTGATCGTGCGCGGCGGTCATCACCGTTACCCATCCGCCCATGCTGTGGCCTGCGAGGACGATGTGTTTGGTGTCGATCCCGAGCCTCGCGGCATTCGATGGCTCATGCAAATAGGCCAGGACGGCATCGGCATCTTCAAGGTTTTGCGCAAACCTGTACGATCCGGGACTACCCCAGGAGCCGCGGTAGTTGAAGGTCACCGCATTCCAACCGGCGCGACGAAGTGCTTGCGCGAGGTCGAGATTTTTTTCGTTTCCAGGCAGTCCGTGGCAGATAACGATTGTGGGGTGCGGTTCCGCGCCCGCCGGAGCATATACAACGCCATTGATAAGCTGTCCGTGGCTGGGAATATGCAGCACCGTCATGGCTGCGGGATGTTTTACGTCCGCAGGCGGGTCAGTGTAGATCGCGGGAGGAACAGATTGTCCTGAGACCACGGCTGAACACGCAAAAACCAGGACGGCGAAATATAGAGCGCGCATTTGAGAGATCCTCTCCTCCTTCATGCCTCCAGTCCGTTGCCGCGCGCGCATCGAGTTACATACAAGGCGCGGCAGGTTATGTAGTCATGAACCGGGAAGCGATCGAAGTATAGCCAGTGTACATTTTGAATCGCACGAGCAAAGCGCAATGCAAAGACAAAGGACGCCGGTCCGCAGAATTAGATGCTTCTGTAGCCCGGCGTCTTCACATACATTGCCTTCTCCCCAACCCAGGAAGGCGTTAGTGAATCATGTTGATGGTTTCCTGCGTAACCGTGTCGAAGGTTGTCACGGCCTTCGAGTTTGCCTCGAAAGCACGCTGGGCAATGATCAGTTCAGAGAACTCAGCTGAGATGTTCACATTCGAGGCCTCCAACGCTCCGCCCTGCATGGATCCAAGCCCGGAGGTGCCCGAAACTCCGATGGTCGCGGTACCGCTGGCCAATGTGGTTGCATAGTCGCCGTCGCCCGTGTCCTGCAACCCCTGAAGGTTTACGACATTCCCGAGCGCCAACTGTCCGACGTTGAGCTTCTGCCCATTTTTGAAGGTCGCCGTCACGGTTCCGTCCGAGCCGATTGTAAAGCCGTTATAGTTTCCGCTGGCAAAGCCATTCTGCGTTGAGGATGAGACGGCTGACGCCTGTTCCACTACCTGGGTCAACGTGGATGCCCCATCGGCTCCAAACAGGTTCCACGTCATGTTCATATTTGTGGCGCCGTCGGAGAGCCCTGAGAAACTGATGCCGGTGACGTCAGCCGAAGGGCTCACCAGGTTTCATTCGAATTGAAAGTCAACGAGCCCGTGGCCGTCGCTGAAGCTACCGGATCCTGAATGACGCTTCCCCATGTAGTGATGTTGGCTCCGCTGATCGTCAACTGGCCTGCAGCAGTTGGGGTCACAGTTGCGGTAATGCCTGCCGCGCCCAACGCATTCCGCATATCAGTAGCGTACGTGCTGACAGACTCTCCGGGAGTGACGACCGGCGCGTTAATAGTCGTCGAGACACCGCCCGCATTGGGCCCCGTAATCGTCAGGTTTGTGGCCGGATCGACGGTTGCTACGACCCCGCCGCTCGAACCGAAGTTGTAGATCTGCGTGTTTACAGCTCCCACGCTGCTGCTGTTTGCAGCGAGCGTATCGGGCAGCGTTACGTTGTACGACCACGTGTTGGTCGCGGTCTTGGTATAGGTCACCTGGGCTTGATAATCGTTGCCCAGCGAATCGTAGACCTGGATCTTGCCGGAGAGGCTGTCACCCACTTTGGCAGCTGAATTCAGAGTCGCTGTCATTTCGAAATTGGTTGTTGCGCTGGGAGGCTCTACCTCTCCCACCGGGATGTGTACAGCAGCGAGCGGAGCGTTGGCATCTACAATCCCATTTGCGGCCGGGAACCCCATCACGTTGAGCCCACTTGAGGTGATCAAGTTTCCATTGAGATCAAGCGAAAAATCGCCATTTCTGGTCAGAAGAGTATTGTTCCCACTGCCGACCACAAAGAATCCACTCCCTTGCAAAGCGACATTCGTATCCACATTCGTCGTATTAGGCGATCCATTGGAGAAGTCTGTTTCGATGGAGCACACCTGCGTCCCTGAACCACGTTGGATCGGATCGCCGGAGCCCGCTTCTCCAACCTGCTGATAGAACAGATCGGAAAAGTTTACAGATTGCGATTTGTAGCCGGTCGTATTCATGTTCGACAAATTGTTCGCAATCGTATTCAGTGCGGTCGAATCCGCGTTCAAACCCGTAAGCGGAATGTAAAAGCTTGCCATGTTGATTCTCCTCTGCGATAACTCCGGCTTTGTGTGCCGACGGTGAATGGTAGACAGCGAAGACGAATGCGGTTCACAACCTGTTGGTATTAATGCCCAACGCGCCCGCGACTCGTTGAGCCGCTGGGTTGGTTTCGGGGACCGTAAGATTGCCTCCTGCAAGCGGCGCTGAAGGGCTCCTCGACGGCTGCTGAAAGCCGACTGCTTTGACGGCGCCACCGGTGGGAGTCGCGGAGGAATCCGTGGTGAGGGTCTGGTTGATGGAGATGAGTTGCTCCAGGCTGTTTACCTGGACCAGTTGATTGATGTACTCGTTTGGATCTGTATTGGCAGTGGGGTCCTGGTTTTTCATTTCCGTTACCAGCAATGTAAGAAAATCGTTTGCCGAGATGCTTGCGGAGTCGCTGCCAGCGTTGCCGGATCCGCCGTTAACCGGGTTCGTGTCCTGACTCCGGTCAAGCATCGCGTTCCGGCTTTTGGCCGGCGTCGCACTGTTGGTTTCGTGCGCCGTTAGAATCTGGTTCCAGATCGGGTTCATCTGCGCTGCCATAGTGTGTCCTACCTTTCGATCCTCTCTTGTCTGTTCATCCTCAACCCATGCCCTGCTTTCAGAGGTCACGCCACGGCAGAGAAATGACGTTCCCGCAGATCCATGCCCGGGGTGAATACCGGGAGTTCGGTGCTCGTCCGATCTTCCAGAAGGCCATGGGAGAATTGCCGAATCGACTCGAACGTCGTTGGTCCGGAATTCTCTTGCCCCTGCTGCTGACCGCCATGGCCCGGACCTCCGCCATTTCCCTGGGCCAGTTCTCGATCTGTGTCGTGGCTGTTCCACCCGGTGAGAGGGGCTGAAAGAGTGACCGCATTCATATGCTCGTAGTGGTTTGCCATGTGGGCATTCAAGCCCGCGAGATGGCCGCTCAGCACTTCCGCGGCAGAATTGGACGGAGGCATGATCGCTGCGTGAATGCCGCCTGCACTCGCCTGCGCGCGCACACTCACCCATCCCAAGGTCGGGTCTTGAAAGCCCGCTTCAGCCCGGTGACTGTCCGCGCGAATCCACCCGGCAGCGCCATCGTTCATACCTGCATCCATGACCGCAAAGGGTTCGTGCACTGGGGCCGTCTTTCCAGCGGGCATGGCGGGTGAGTCAAGGCCCGGTGGCGATGCCATCCATGCCGCCGAGAACGGTGGTAGTGGACCACCACGCGTCTGCCCGAGAGCGGCTGCACCTGCGTCTGAAACAGGCTGATTCAGGATCAAAGGAGCCGTTACGTCTTTAGCCGGAGAGTTCAGCGACGTTTCACCGATGCCGGCCCGATCGCGATGTGCTGAATCCTTTTTCAGCGCGGCGGTCGACGGCTGCTTAATCTGCGCGCCCCGTTCGAGAGTGGCGTCCGTAGCTTCGCCCGAGTTTATGAAAGTCTCGCTCGCAAAAGCCGCGCTTGTCGGATTGCTCGAGATGGCCCCAAGCGATGGTTCGTTTGGCATTGACGGCTTTGGTTGTTCGACACCGGCGGTGGACTTCCGCGGGGGGACATGTTGGCTCGGATCGTCGGGCACCTGACTTGTGCGCTCTGACGAAAGTTGAGACGAAAGGGTGGCCGCCACATTGTGTTCTTCATTCTTGACGTCGACCGCTGTCGTGCCGGTTGGTCGTCGGTCCGTAACAGATGACGGCCCCGTACCAGCTGTCGATGCAGTCACGTCAACCTGAGAGTCCTGCGAGTTCCCTTTCCAATTCAGGAACTCCGGTGCGGAGAACCCCGCTTGCGGCATGTCCTTCGTGGACGGCTGAACTCCGAGCTTCGGCGCACTCGGCTGTAAGATCAGGACCTCGGAATTAGGCGCGGTCGCGGTTGTAGTCTGAACGTCCGTATTCTGTCGCGCAGCAGACTGATCACTCCTGCGCGAAGACTTCGGCGGATGAGATGCGAAATCATCTGCGCTCCCTTTTGCCGGAGGGTGATTTGAATCCGCGTAACTTGCATCTTGCAGAGGCGAGATTTGCGGAACAATTCCGAAACGCGGCGCAGTGGAATTCGCAGTCGAGGCGCTTGCAGGGACGAGTGCGCCGGTCACGCACGCGGCTGTATCTTTGAGTGGTCGACCTTCGTCCGCAGCAACCGCAGCGGGCTTTTTGACAGAAATGACGTAGCCGGCCTTCTCAGGCGCACGCAATGCGCCAACGATTGCCGTCTACCCCTGACGAAAGGCGTCATCGGCCACTCGCACTCCTGGATTCGAAGCGATGGTCAAAGATGCAGAATGGCTTTGAAGCTGAAATGCGGGTATTTTGCGATCGAAATCCGGCCCCTGTTTCTGTACGTCTGTTCCGCCTATGTTGCTCGCGCCGCTCATGCCGGTGTCGGAGCAGATGACATGCCAAATCAATTGTCACTTGGTTAGAGGAATGTCAGACTTGGAGCGTGAGGTATTGGCTTTCCGCATCGCTGGCATCCTTTGGGATCGATGCCAATCGTCGAGCTCTGATTGGGTCTTCCGATTTGACTCTGCCCTGGCCTCGACCGACTTCGCGTCCACCAGCGTTTCAACCTGGCGTCGCGCGAGTCGCCTGGCCAACAATTCCAGCCTCTTGTATTCTGCTTTCTTTCTTGCTGCGTCGATCATCTCCGCGAGCATTCGCTGCAGTCGATCGGTCGTCGTCATCTCCTGCAAACCAGCGATCCTGTCCATCAGCTCTCCGGTTTGCGTGCTCGAAGCCACCAGTGCGCGGGCGCGCGTCCTCCGTTCGTGCGCCGTCACGTGGGCCCATTCCAGGCGTTGCAGTTCTGAAATTGCCGTCTCCACCTCTGACTCGCTGCGTTCCTCTTCGGCCTGCCGAATTCCGAGCAAACGGTGCAGGCTTTTGGAAGGGGCCATGGGCTAGATCTCCCCGGCCAATGCCGAGAGCTGAAGCCGGCAATCCGCATAGGCTACACGCTCCGCCGGCGTCTGCATCATGAAGTCTCTCATCGCCGTGCGGGCGCGAAGAGCCCTGTCAAGGTCAGGGTCGGCGCCCGGCTTATAGGCTCCGATTCGCACCAAGTCCTCTGAGCGCGCATAAGCCGCCATCATTCGCCGGAAGAGAGCCGCATGTTCACGGTGGCCCTTCTCCGTGACCGCAGGCATCAACCGGCTGATGGAATCAAGTAGATCGATCGGCGGATACCAGCCCTCTGTAGCTAGCTTTCGCGAGAGAACAACGTGGCCATCCAGCAGCGAGCGCACTGCATCCACCAACGGGTCCTGCTGGTCGTCTCCCTCCATCAGCACAGTGTAAAAGGCGGTGATCGAGCCAGTGCGAAAGTTTCCAGCTCTCTCGACCAGTTTGGCCAGCCTGCTGAACACAGAGGGAGTGTAGCCCTTCGCCGTGGGAGGTTCGCCTGCCGCCAATCCGATTTCACGCGCAGCCATGGCAAAGCGCGTCAAAGAATCCAGTACCAGCAGAACGGCTCTTCCCTTCCCGGCAAGGTATTCTGCCATGGCGGTGGCGGTCATGGCGGCCCGCATGCGCATGAGCGGAGACTGATCAGAGGTGGAAACGATAAGCACAGACCGCGAGAGCCCTTCTCGACCGAGCGTACTCTCGATGAATTCGCGAACCTCGCGGCCGCGTTCGCCCACGAGGCCGACCACCGTGACGTCCGCCTCGGTGTTCCGCGTCATGATGCTGATCAACGTGCTCTTGCCCACGCCCGATCCCCCGAAGATGCCGATACGCTGTCCTCGGCCCACGGTGAGTAACCCATCCACAGCTCTGATTCCTGTTCCGAGGGGACTTTGAATCGGCACGCGATCGAGGGGCGAATGCAAAGGGCCTGCAAGCGCCAGCTTCTCCGTCTTGCCGCGAATATGTCCTCCATCCAAGGGAACGCCCATGCCGTCGAGAATCTGACCGATTACACCGTCCCCGACCGTGATTTCAGGGCCCGCACCAAGGGCATAAATGGCATCTCCAAAGCGAACCCCCTCGGCCGTCTTCAATGGCATTGCAAGGACACTCGATCCTCGAAATCCGATCACTTCGGCGAGGTGTCTTGTACCCAGGCGATCTTCAATCTCGCAGCACTCTCCCACGGCGACCACCGGTCCGATCGACTCGATAGTCTGGCCAAGGGATTCCACGATCTGCCCGCGCCAACGCCAGGGTTGCCGCGATTGCACGCGAGACGCGTAGCGATCCAGAACGCCACTCATACCTGCACCTCCTGTCGATTCGCATCAGGACCGCCGCGAATCCCTTCCTCATTCGCAGGTGCTTCATCTAATAATGCACACTCGATCTGATGAAGCTGGGCAGGTAGACCAAGATCCACCGAGCCCATACCGGTTTCGATGGCGCAGTCACCGGCATGCATGGATTCATCGGGTACCACAGCGGGTTTTACCTTCAGATTCGGGATATGTGCCAACGTCTCGGCCCAAAGGCAAGCATCCATGGCTGGGACACGCAGCCGAACCTCGAGTGTTGCAGCAAGCTGTCCCAGCGCCACGCGCACCGCTCCCACCAGAAACAGAGGGTCTGTCTGAGCTTCGCGGCGAAGAATGCGCGCCGCGATGGCCAGCGCGAGCTTAACAACCTCATGTTCCACGGTCTGCAGGAATCGGTCTCTCTCGATCGCAAACTGGTTGGCCAGATGTGCAGCTTGCTCCGCCCCCTTCTTCTCTGCCTCCCGCAATAACTCGCGCTGCGCCAGCGCCTCTGCCTCGCGACCTTCCCGGCTTCCCTTCTCTCGACCAGCTTCGAAACTTCGCATCGCATGTTCGGCGGTGGCGGGCGATGACTCCATGGACCGCATATCCGGGTTAGCAAGTCCAGCCTTGTCGTCGATGTTGTGGTCTCGCAATTCGGCGCCCACCTCAACCAGTTCGTCCCACAGCACCGGAAGCGGCTTGCTGCTCGCCGGATAATCGAATAGTTCAATTCGCGATGCTGTTCGGCTGCGCACGCTGCCCATTCCCTTCAATCGACTGTCACTCAAGCAAGCATCTCATCGCCGGTCTCGAGCTTGAGAATCACCTTGCCCTCTGATTCCAGGCGTCGCGCAAGGTTCAGAATCTCCTGCTGTGCCTGGGCGACCTCGCGTGATCGCACCGGCCCGAGAACTTCCATATCTTCCTTCAGCATCTCCACGGCGCGCGCACTCATCGCCTTGAAGATTGCGGCACGCAGCTCTTCGTTGGCTCCGCGCAGCGCCATGGCTAACTGCTTCTTGTCGACGCCGGAGACAATCTCGCGGATCGTCGCAGGTGGCACCGTGACGAGGTCTTCAAACGTAAACATCAGGTTGCGGATGCTGAGTGCCAACTCCGGTTGTCCTTCTTCAATGACTTCGAGAATGCGCTTCGACTCCTCCGCATTCAGGCGGTTCATCAGGTCTGCAACGGCCTTGAATCCCGAATAGCTTTTCCGGCCGCTGTCCCCGACGGTTTCGAGGCGCCTATGCAGGATGTGCGCCACCTTTTGCGCCATTTCGGGAGAGAACTGCCGCATCGCGGCCAGGCGCTGGATGGAAATAACCTTGTGCTCTTCGCTCAGGTTGCTCAGCACCAGCGAGGCTCGCTTGGGGTCGAGATGAGCCAGCACCAGTGCGATGGTCTGGGGATGTTCGGCGTCGAGTAATTTGCCGAGTTGTTGGGGGTCGGTGCGCTGCAGCTTGGCGAGGTTGCCTTGTTCGGCCTCCTGCGCGCGGCGCAGTTGCATCATCAAATCGTCCGCGCGCTGCTTCCCAAAGGTCTCTGCAAGTAGGCGACTGGCATAGTCCAAACCTCCATGCACCATGAAGCCCTGGGTCTCCAGCAGTTCCCAGAATTCTTCGAGAATAGCAGCGGTGATTTCCGGAGTAATGCCTCGCAGGTTGGCGAACTCTTCTGTCAGGCGTTCCACATCCGATTCAGGAAGAGTGCGGAGGATCTCCTTGGCAAGCTCCTCTCCCACTGCCATCAGCAGTACTGCGGCTTTGCGCGCCCCGCTCAGACTCGCGGTTTTGCCCTGCCCGGGTCTTGCAAAATCGGCGCCTTCTCCAACCAAGTTTCTCCTCCTTTCCCCATGTTTCCCAATCGCGCTTTGCTCTCTCTTGAATCCCGATCAATCAACCCTGGTAATTCTCCGCGTTTCGGCCTCGGCTATTCCGAATGAATCCAGCTTTGCAAAAGCCGCGAAGTCTGCGCCGGCTCCTGCTTTAGCTGACTGGTAACCTGCTGAAAGATTTCCTGGGCTCTGGCGTGTCCGGGATCGGGTACGGCAACCTCGGGCTGTGGCAATGCGGATCGTCCGGCAGCGACAGCTCCGGGGAGTTCACGAGATACGCTCTTCACTTCGGTTAAGGCCTTTCGCAGGGCCGGGCGTACGCCAAAAACGAGCACAGCCATGAGACCGATCAGCAGGGTCAGGTATTTCACGAGCAGCGGTGAAGCCTCCACTCTTGACATCATCTGCGCAGGCATGGAGGGAGGAGGCTGGGCCCGATTTTCCTCAAAGGCCAAATCCTGCACGGTCACCACGTCGCCTCGGGACGCGTCAAACCCCACTGCGGCCTGCGCCAGCGATGTAAGGTTCCTCAGTTCGTCCTGCGAGCGGCCCTGCCAGCGGGCTGCGGCTCCTTTCCCGGACTCCTGCATCAGCCGGTCATTCACGACGATTGCCGCGGTAAGCCTGTGTACCTTGCCGGGATTTTCAACCAGGTGCCGAACCGACTTGGTGACGCCATACGTACCAGATTCCGTCTTCGACGTCTGAGGCTGCGAAGCCAGCTTCGGATACACCGGAAGCGACTGGGAATTCGGCGCATTCGAAGCGGTTCCCGGAACTCCGGCGGCGACCGGCTGCCCCCCGGTTGTCTGCTCGGTACGTTCCATCGAAAGCGTTGCCGACTGGGTGGGATCGTAGCTCTCCCTCGTTTCCTCGAGCGCATCGGGATCGTAGTCCAATGTCACCGAAGCGCGGACGTTGCCGGATCCCGTCACGGGCTCAAGCGTGGAAATCAATTTCTCTTCCAGGGCCTGCTCCGCACTCAGCTGCAATGCCCCAGGCGTCTTCGGTCCCAGAGGCAGGCGGCCCGAGGAATCGACGAGGACCACATGATCGGCGCCGAGCCCATCCACTGCCGATGCGACCAGGTTGCGAATGGCATCCGCTTCGCCATCGGCGAGCGCTCCATGACGGAGCTTGAGGACCACCGAGGCTTTAGCGGGACGATCCTGCTCGCGAAACAGCGAATCGTGTGCCAGGACGAGATGCACCCGGGCTGACTCGACGTCGGCAAGCGACCCGACCGTGTGCTCAAGTTCCCCTTCGAGCGCCCTTTGATAGTTGACCTGCTCGTCAAATTCAGAACCTACCCAGTTGGGTTTGTCGAACAGCTCGAATCCCATGCGGCCGCTCTTCACGCCCTTCGCCGCAGTGGCCAAACGCGCCTTGTCCAGTTGCGCAGCCGGTACTCGCAACGTCGTGCCATTGTCAGCCACGTCGTAGGGAATCTGTCCCTGGGTCAGCGTCAGTCCAACCTGGCGGGCGTCTTCCGGATCGAGGCCCGCATACAGCGTGCGCCAGTCGGTACGAAGGCCATACCAGAAAAGCCCTCCCAGCAATGCCGCAAGCATGACGCCAGCGGTCATCGCCCAGCGGCGCTGCTGTGGGGACATGGTCGCCCAGCCGACGCGTGCGCGGGTCCAGATCGCCGCAGCACCGGCGGCCATCGGCCCAGCATCGCCGAGGGGTCCCCGTTTCTCCAATTGTGTTCCAGGAGGAGCCATCTTTCCTTTCCCGTTTCCATTGGACGCCGCATTTGCATAGCGCTATCGATTGGGTATGCGCAATATCAGAACTGCATGCTCATTACGGATTGATAGCTCTGGATCGCCTTGTTCCTGACGGCGAGAGCCATTTCGAATGCCATGCTGGCTTTTTCACTCGCGATCATGGCCTGGTGTACGTCGACGCCGGAACCCGCCATCAGTCCGTCGACTGCATGGCGCGCCTGGTCTTCGAGATTGCCGACATTGCTGACCGCATCGGTGAGCAAATCGGCGAAAGGTGACGCTCCCCCAGACGCTACTGCGCCCTGGGTGGGTAACGCAGCATGGGAGCCCGATAACCCCGCGCTTGCGAGGTTGGCGGTCTGAATGGCTGTGATCATTTTTACCTCTTCGTTCCTACGACCTGGCGATATCGAGCGCTGAAGAGATCATGCCCTTCTCTGCTTGTACCGCCGAACTATTGAGCCCATAGGCACGTGTCGCTCCCATCAGATCAACCATCTCTGTGAGCGGGTTAATGTCGGGATAGGACACGTAGCCATCCGGGCCGGCATCCGGATGCTCGGGATCATATCGTTTAAGCGCCGGAGCATTGTCTTCGATCACCTGGGCAATATGCACGCCCCCCGGCGGCTCGGTGGCACTCCTGGGCTGTAGCGTCTTTTCTGCCGCCGCGCCAAACGAACTGACAAAGTTCTCATCCGCTGGGTTGGCGGCAAACACGACATGCTGCCGACGATAAGGACCGCCGGATTCGGTTCGCGTGGTTTCGGCATTGGCCATGTTTGCAGCCACCACTTCAGCGCGCGCTCGCTCGGCCTGCATCGCCGACCCTGAAGTATCCATCAATCCGAACAGGTTCATTGCCGCACCTCGCCCGCTACTTGCCCGTTACTTGTCTGCATGTATGGCGTCCATGACGCGCTGGTTTTCGAGACGCATCAACACGACTCCGGTTTTGAACTTTAGTTGTGCCTCCGCGAGGTTTAGTCCCTCACGATCCATCGAAACGTTGTTGCCATCCGGCCGTGAGATCAGGCCGTCCACTTCCTTCACATGGATTGGCAGGGCCTTCTGCGCATCTACGCTCGCGAGCGCATTGCGTATCTCCGTCTCGAAATCGAACCCCACGGTTCGATAACCCGGTGTATCGATGTTGGCCATGTTGGCGGCGGTCAGTTTGGCTTCGTTCGTTGCCAGGTCCAGATAGCGAGCGAGCTGGTCGCTCAATTGTGTTTCGATATGCATAGGCGACTCCCCTCCGATGTAGTCAGCTCAGTTTGCCTGTCGTTCCTCGGCGCCGCGAATCGTCGGTTCCCCAAAATCAATGTCAGCAGCCTTCAATACCGGTTCCTCGCCCGCAAGAATGGCTGCGCGTTCAAGTACATGTTCCAGTTCGCGCACGTTTCCCGGCCACGAATGCGCCATGAGCTTCGCCATTGCCGCTTCATCCAATCGTTTGACCGGCCGTTCGCGGCCCATTCGCTCCAGGAAGTGATCGACCAGGAGGGGCAGGTCCTCGATATGTTCCGCCAGAGCAGGCGTGTGCACCAGAAAGACCGCCAGCCGGTAGTAGAGGTCGGCGCGAAAACTTCCCGCCTGGGTGTGCTGAGCGAGCGGCTGATGCGTGGCGGCGATGATCCGCACGTCCACTTTTGCGTTCTCGTTGTCCCCGACACGCTGCAACTCCCCGCACTCGACGAAGCGCAGCAGCTTGGCTTGCAGGCCCAGCGGCATTTCTCCGATCTCGTCCAGGAACAGAGTTCCTCCGTCGGCAGCTTCGATGCGTCCTATGCGGCCGTGCACCGCGCCGGTAAACGCCCCGCGCGTGTGGCCGAACAGCTCGGCTTCCAGCAGCGCCTCTGGAATGGCCGCGCAATTGATGGCCACAAACGGCCGGCGACTGCGCGCGGAGAGCTTGTGCAGTGATTCGGCAACCACCTCCTTGCCCGTGCCGCTGGGTCCTTCGATCAATACCGGCGTGGTCCGGGGCGCAACAAGCCGAATGCGTCTGCTGATCTCGAGCATGCAGGGCGAGTTGCCAATCAGGTCCGGAATCCGGGCGCTCTCCGATACCGGCCTCGGCTGCAAACGTCGGTCGGCACCATCCTTTGCACCAGAATCTTTTTGAGAGTTAAGGTTGCCGGAAATTCTGCCGCCTTCCACTGCCGGAGGTCTTTCGAGCAGCCCGCCAGCTCTCAGCGCGGTCCTGTGCGGCTCCAAGTCTGCGATGTCGTCAAGGACAGGAGCGGTATTCCAGGCGGCAGTATCCGTCTCCTGTACGCTCCGAAGAGCATAGAGAATTTCCTGGCGATGGGGTCCGGGCGCACTCTCCAAGGTGGTTACATTGCTTGAGGTCACCACATCCACCTGCGGAAAGGCCGTGCGGAACTCGCGCAGGAATTCGCCGAGATCCAGATCGGGCAGCCATGAGTCCACGATAATCGCCTGCGGAAGCGCATCCATCGCCTCTCCCCAGGCCTCCGCGCCACTCTTTGCTTCGCGCACCCGCCAACGCAAACCTGTCAGTATTGCGCTGAGCCGTTGCCGGAAACTGCCGTCGGCACTCGCCACCAATGCGGTACGGGCTCGCATCCGTGAACTTGCCGGTGAGACTAATGCCGCTGTTGCTGCCATTTCCAATCCCCCTGCGTATGAAGTTTCAATCCGCTACTCATGCTTGTGCCGCTGTCAACTGAGGCACGTCCGCTGCGCCGTAAAACGCTGCGCAGCAAGCGGCACTTTCTGCCTCGAAAGGGATCATGTATCCCTGGCCTCGAACTGTTCGAATCAGAAGTCCCGGCGGAACATCCGCCAGCTTTCGGCGCAGGTAATTCACGTAGACATCGACGATATTGGTCGATTGCGCGGGTTCCATGTTCCAGACACTTTCAAGCAGTTCCACGCGCGATGCACAGCGGCCGCGATGGAGCATCAGGTGCTCAAGAAGCGCGAACTCCTTGTTCGTGAGATTCAGGAGCCTTCCGGCACGGCGCACGGAGTGATCCAGGCGGCTAATCTCAAGATCGCCCGCGCGCAATTCAATCTGTCCTTCCCGCTTGCGGCGCAGCAGCGCCCGGCAGCGCGCACGCAATTCAGAAAGGCTGAACGGTTTCGTCATCAGGTCATCTGCTCCGCCGTCGAGACAGCGGACGCGCGTATCTATTTCATGGCGCGCTGTGAGCACAAGCACGGGTAAGTCCACATTTAGTTGGCGGATCTCAGCGAGGACAGTTTCCCCATCCTTGACAGGCAAATTCAGATCGAGAATGGTCAGGTCGGGCGATTCGTCGCGGAAGGCCGTGACAGCTGTGGCGCCGTCGTGAACGATGTGCACGTGATGGCCTTCGCTTTCGAGTCCTCGACACAGAAACAGACTCAGCGCTTCGTCATCCTCGGCGATCAACAGCCTCATTTTCTCTTCTCCCGGCTCTGTACATTCGTCCCGCCGAGTGACTTAGAAGGTGCTAACCTGCGGAACATCTCTACCTTCTCGCGAAGTGAGAGAGAACTCAAGATTCGGATGAGAGAAGAATCGGGAGGGTTTTCAGAATGGAGGAGGAGGTTGGGAAATTCCCGGGACAGGATTGCAAACGTTGACTTGTGATGGCGGGTACAATGCGCCTGCCATTCGACCGCGAAGCAATTCAACCTCGGGATCCGCACAACGTCGATGAGTCTTGCTCAGGCGGTTCTTCGTTGCTCAGCCGGTTCGCGCCCGATACACAGCGCGGCATCCGCACGCTCCAGAATTCCTTGCACTGTGTCGCCTTTCCGATATTCTGTACAACCAATCGAAGCATCCAGTCGGACGCTTGCATGCCCAGGCCTCCCCGGAATCAGATATGGCCTGCCTATCCACCCCCGCAAACGTTCAGCTTGCGCGTTGGCAGTGCTTGCCGCGCCGTCAAGAACGACGAGGAACGTGACGCCGGTCCAGCGGGCTACAAGGCTTGACAAGCGGCAGGATGAGCGCAACTCCCTTGCGAATTCCTTCAGTAGCAGGTCGCCGACCATGCGTCCGAATTCAGCGTTCACGCGTCGGAATTCCTTGATATCGATCATCAGAACGCTGAAGGAAGATCCCGCTTCGATGCGCCGCTGCATTCTGGCTTCGATCCAGAGCCTGCTACCGAGTCCTGTCAGCGCATCGCACGAAGCGAGGTGATTGGCTTTTTCAAGTTTTGCCTGGTAGGTCAAGACCTCCGCGCGCAGATGATCGATCACTGACTTGTTCTCGGCCGACATTTGGGCGACAGAGCTCGTCAATTGACGAGCGCTCTCTTCGAGCGATACGCGCATCTTCGAGATGTCGTCGAAGCTGGCGATCGATTTCAACTGAGCGGTGACGGAATCGAGTTGGTGCGCATAGCGATCGTCTTTGTGACCCAAGGACTCGGCGGTTCGCGCCATCACCAGCAACAGGTCTTTTACTTCGCCTGCCTTGTCGAGGTAATGCCGGGCAGTCTTCTTACCCCAGTCCTGCAGCAGATCATCGACAGTACACCTGGTTCGTGCAATTCCGGGCACGTCCGAATGTTCCCCCAACTCTTCGTCGATCCGGATGAGGCTCGACTTGAGTTCTGTACTGAGGTCTGGGCAAACGCTTTCGCCGCACTCTCCAATGTCCGCGAGAAGGCCGCGATAAGCGGAAAGGAGAATCGAGAATGGCTCCAACACGGACTCAATCTCCGCGCTGCGACCCCGAACCGGGTCCGAATCGAGGTATTTCTTCAGCGAAATCACCAGGTAGCCCCCATGCACACCCGTTGGTTGGCAAATCTGCGAAGGATTGCGTTACTGTCTTCATCGGCAGGGGCAAGGAGCTTCTTGAGATTAGGAGGAAAGAAGTCAAATCACCCTCAGCCCACTACGCCAGTTCGAAAGCCAGAAATCTGACTTTTCGTGGCACAGAAGACACCGTGGGGAATAGAAGACAAAAACTTTCCTTGCAATTCGCTTTTTCTTCGCTATAATCCGCCCATGGCTGTCACTCGAAGGCAAAAAGAGATCATCGATTTTCTCGAATCGTTCGTGTCCCGTAACGGCTATTCCCCTTCCTTTGAGGAAATTGCACGGGGAATGAACTTGAAGAGCCTGGCCACCGTGCATAAACACGTGACGAATTTAGAGAAGAAGGGACTGCTGGACCGCGTCCACAATCGCAGCCGCTCCATCGATCTGCTGCCGCCTGGCGCGCGCAATCGAACCAGCGACCGTCTTCCTCTCGCCGGCCGCATCGCCGCCGGGTTGCCGGTGGAGACGTCTGAGAATCCTGAGACCATCTCGCTTCACGACGTCGTCGGCAATCGCGATGTTTTTGCGCTCGAAGTTCGTGGGGATTCGATGCGCGATGAGCACATCATCAATGGAGACTACGTCCTCGTGGAGCGGACGCGCACGGCGCGGCAGGGGGAGATCGTCGTTGCGCTGGTCCACGGCTCAGAGACAACCCTCAAGCGCTTCTACGCCGAAGGGCAGATGGTTCGACTGCAGCCCGCAAACGTGGAAATGGACCCGATCTATGTACCGGCCGCACATGTCGCTATCCAGGGCCGGGTACTCGGGGTTTTGCGCAAATACCGTTGAAAATTCTGCTGTCCAAACGAGAAAAGCCCGGCGAATTGCCGGGCTTTTTCATGAATCAGGCGCCAACTACGCGAGAAGGCTCTGCAGCCAAAAGGCGCTGAATTTTCTCTTCGATCACGTTTTGTGGTGCGTACCCCACAACCTGGTCGGCCACTTTGCCGCCCTTGAAGAACAAAAGTGCCGGAATTCCCCGAATTCCATAGCGCGAGGGCGTCGCTGCATTGCGGTCCACATCCACTTTTGCCACCTTCAACTTGCCGGCGTAGGCCTGCGCAACGCCATCCACGATGGGCGCGATCGCGCGGCATGGGCCGCACCAGACCGCCCAGAAATCAACCAGCACGGGTTGCTCGCTCTGGAGCACTTCCTGCTCGAATGTTGCATCACTTACTTCTAAAACACCCACACCTGCCATGTTTCTCCTTGTCCTGCCCCGCTATCTCTATAGATTAACCTCTATAGATTAACGGAAACTGCGCCTCTATAAGATGCTCCAGGGGGTTATAAAGTCGCAATCCGACCCAAAGCGGCCAACCGGCGAACGGACCCCGAAGCAGCTACCCCTCGCAAAAGTCTCTGTCATTGGGCTGACGAGGCCAATCGTTTTATCTCAAATCAAAATAGAAGCGCCCGGATCCGTTGTCGGACCACGGGCGCTAGAGCAGCCCTCCCCCAGAACTGCCCACGGTGCGAATTTAGGTGGTCTGGAGTTCAATATCAAGGAAACTTAGGTAATCGGTTAGGTAATCTAAATTCGGTGATTTACCTCACAGTTATCTCTTAACCGCAAGGGTTACTGCTCAGTGAACAAGCTGCAGGCTTGTAACCGCGAGGAAATCACGGTTCAAGATTGAGTGAATGTCTCGCGCCCGAGGCATCAAAACAGCAAGCCAGAAGCCTCGGCTCGGCGAGTCTCCCAATCGCGCGCAAGATCGACTCCGACGCTGCAGCGAGCTGCGCATCGCACTCGACAATCACCAGAACCGACGGGCCTGCGCCGCTCAAGCCGACCCCGAGAATTCCGTTCATCCCGGCCAGCGGGAGGAGCCTTGGCAGCATCGGACACATTTCAGCTCGATATGGCTGATGAATCCGATCCTGCATTGCCACGCGCAGCAGGTCTCCTCGCTGCTGTGCAAACGCCAGTCCCAGCATCGAAACGGCTTGGATGTTCGCCACAACGTCCGCGCTCGGATAACTCGCCGGAAGCACAGCCCGGGCTTTGCTGGTCGCAAGCGAGTCCTGCGGAAGCACGACAATGGCGCGCCAGGCAGCGGGCGGTTCGACGCGGGCGACATGGACCGCTCTGCCCTCATTCGCGGCTGCTACAAATCCGCCGAGCCAGCACGCAGCGGCGTTATCCGGATGCCCTTCCAGCGCGCATACTTCTTCCAGAATCTGTTCGTCGCACCAGCCAAGCCCGCCGAAGTGTGCGGCGAGAGCGACTGCGGCAAGCCTGCCGGCAGCCGAGGAACCGCATCCCATTCCCAGCGGGATCTCATTGTGCATTCGGATCGCGAGCGGCGTCGCGGGCTTTGCGTTTGATTCAAGAATGCGCTTGTAAATTCCAAGGATGAGGTTGTTCTCGAGCCGGGAGCATTGATTGCTATCCAGGCCGCTCGCCTCAATTGAGAATTTCTCCGCTTCCTCTGCTTGAATCTGAAGAGCGAAATTCAATGCAACCGCCGCTGCATCAAATCCCGAGCCGAGATTGGCCGATGTCGCCGGCAGCCGCATTCTGAAGGTTTTTGTGCTGCCGGTCATCCAGCTAATCCCTTCAGCGTTGCGAGCACGGCAGACGGTGTGGCATCGACGACCACCGCATCGCGCTGTAACTGTGCGATCTCCGGCTGAAGACCCGCGACCTCCTGCTCGTCAAGCAAGGTTCCACGATGAAAGTTGATGGTGTAATCCGCATCTTTCAACGTGTGCCCGGTAAGCAGGAGAACGACAGTGTCGCTGGCGGCGACCTTGCCCTCGGCGCGCAGCTTCTTAAGCCCAGCCAGCGTCACGGCCGAGGCCGGTTCACAGCCCAGACCTTCAGTTCCGAGTTCGGCTTTGGCAACAGCTATTTCTGCTTCGCTCACATCGAGGCACCACCCACCCGTGTCCTTGATGACACGCGCGGCTTTGCGCCACGACGCGGGATTTCCGATACGAATGGCCGTTGCGCGCGTATGTGCTTCCACCGGCTCCATGCGCTCGCCATTGTTTGCAGCGAAGCTTCGGGCAAGCGGATTGGCACCTTCCGCCTGAACTACGGAGATGCGCGGAATGCGCGCGACCAAGCCAAGCTCATGCAGTTCCCTGAACCCTTTACCGAGTGCCGAGCTGTTAGCCAGATTTCCGCCGGGTACGATGAGGTGATCGGGCACGGTCCAGTCGAAGGCTTCGGCAATTTCGAATGCCGGCGTCTTTTGTCCCTCGAGACGATAGGGGTTTACCGAGTTCAGCAGGTAGATCGGAGCTTCCTTCACGATCTGCGTGAGGACCCTCATACATCCATCAAAGTCCGACTTGAGCTGGCAGGTGATTGCGCCGTAATCCATGGCCTGCGAAAGCTTGCCCCAGGCAATCTTGCCCTCGGGAATCAATACCAGGCTTCGTAGCCCTGCGCGTGCCGCATAGGCTGCCATGGCCGCAGAAGTATTTCCCGTCGATGCGCACGCCACCCACGTGAATCCGCGCTCGCGGGCGACGCTCAAGGCTGCGGTCATGCCGGTATCTTTGAAAGATCCTGTCGGGTTCATGCCCTGATGCTTGGCAAAAAGCTGGTCGATCCCCAGCGCACTGGCTGCGCGTTTCAACTTATAGAGCGGGGTGTTGCCTTCGTGCAGACTGACTGCGTTGCCGAAGTTGTCGAGGATCGGCAGCAGTTCGCGAAACCGCCAGACGCCACTCTGGTCGAGCGCTTCGCTGGAGCAGCGCCGCTCGCGCCAAAGCCACTTCAACGCTCCGGGATTAGGTCTGTCGTGCCCTTGCCGATGGCCCCAGCCTGCGTACTCCACTTCAAACAGATCGCCGCACTCCGCGCACCGGAAGTCGGGTCGAGCCTCCGGGCCGGCGATGCGCACGCCGCATCCGAAGCACCGTAATGTGTGCAGATTGTCGTTCATGCCTTGGTGTTAGCGTAACAGAGCTTCGGCTGACGCTCGCCGCGCACGCCCTGCTGTTCATTGCGGCATCCTGCATGGCGAGAAGATGCGAAAAATTAGGACTTATCAAAGCCCAGCATCATGGGTTCCATCTGGAGTTGAATTCCAAATTGCCTCTCGACGGCATCTCGGATCTTATCGGCCAGCGACAGGATCGCTGCCGCGGTCGCTCCGCCGCGATTCACCAGCGCGAGCGTATGTTTGCTTGAGATTCCTGCAGCGCCGAGCGTATACCCCTTTGTAAATCCGGCTTTCTCGATCAGCCACGCGGCCGGCAATTTCACCGCACTCTCCCTGCCCGGCCCGGCGGGAAAGCGCGGAGGTTCTTCACCGACCACCGCCGCCACCGCAGCCGCGCCCTCCGCATTTACAATCGGGTTCTTAAAAAAGCTGCCGGCACTGCGGCTGTCCGGATCACCTTCGACGATGAGCATCCCTTTGGACCGGCGGATTGAGCGGACTGTCTCGGCAACTTCGCGCAACCCGGGCGTGGTGTTGGTCGCGAATTCCTTTTGCAGATCCGCATATTTCAGCATGGCGTTGCCGTGAAGGTTCAGCCGATAGTCGACGCGCGATACCGCATACCGTCCGCGATCCGTTGTATTGAAGCGGCTGTGTCGATAGGCGAAAGCGCAGTCGGTGGCGGTGAACTCTACAAAGGTCTGCTCGTGCAAGTCGAAGGCCCGCACACGATCGATCACTCTGGAGACTTCTTGCCCGTAGGCTCCAACGTTTTGCACCGGCGTTCCGCCTGTTGTGCCGGGAATGCCAGCCAGGCACTCAAGACCGGCGCAATCTTCCTCAACGGTTCGCTGCACAAACTGGTCCCAGTCTTCTCCGGCCGCGACCCTGTAAACCCGCTCATTGAAACCCGCAACTCCCGCTTGAGCATGAATCCCTTTGAGCGCAATGTGTAGCACCAAGCCGTCGAATCCTGCATCGGCTACAACAAGGTTGCTGCCGCCGCCGAGCACAAAAAGAGGTACGCTTTCTCCGCGCGCCCATGCCGCCGCATCGGCGATATCGGCTTCGGTTCCTGCGGAGACATACCACCGCGCCGGTCCGCCGATGCCCAAGGTCGTGAGCGGCGCAAGCTCCTTGTTCTCTTCAATGAGCATCGAAGCAAGGCTACACCAATGCGCACATCCCAGGGCTCGACTACGGTCTTCTGTAGAATAGAAACAGGCAATCGGCCACAAGCCGCAAGATCCCCTTGCCGGAGGTTACATGTACCCAGAAATTATGGTCATCCCCATGCGCGAAGAACTCAGCCGCGCCGGAATCAATGAAACCCGTACCGCTGAGGACGTGGACGCCGCTCTTGCGCAGCCCGGAACAACGCTGCTGGTCGTGAACTCAATCTGCGGATGCGCCGCAGGCAAAATGCGTCCCGGTGTCCGGCTGGCGCTTTCGAACACAGCAAATGCGCCGGATCACAAGATCACCGTCTTCGCCGGTCAGGACCGCGAAGCTACAGAAAAGGCGCGCAGCTACTTCGAAGGCCATCCGCCGACCTCGCCGGCCATTGCGATTCTGCGCGACGGCAAGCTGGTTTACCTGATGCAGCGCTTTGTGATCGAGCAGGCCACGGCGCAGCAGATTGCCGGCGAACTCGTTCGCGCCTTCGACGAGTTCTGCGCCAAGACTTCGGCATAGCGAACGATTCTCTTCCCAAACAGAACGGCCTCCTGCAAAGGAGGCCGTTGCTATTTGCAGAGGATTGGAACTCAGTCTCCGTCCACAGCCCGCGAAACCGGCATCTGCTGCACCTTGCTGTGTTTCAGCGAATATCCGAAGTAGATAATCAGTCCGATAACTAGCCAGCCGATCATGACTTCCCATGTGAAGAGCATCAAGCGCGTCATCAGGTAAACCGCGGAGAGAATACCCAGAATCGGCACAAGTGGCACAAAAGGCGTCTTGAATGGACGTTCCATATGCGGATGGCGCACCCGCAACACCCAGACGCCGGCCGACACAATGGTGAAAGCGAGCAGCGTGCCGATGTTGACGAGTTCAGAGAGAACATCGATGTTGAAGAACGCCGGCATTAGGGCTGCGAACGAGCCAAACACAATGGTAGTAATCCACGGCGTGCGGAATTTTGGATGCACGGCTGAAGCCCACTTCGGCAACAGTCCGTCTTTTGACATCGAGTAGAACACCCGCGTCTGGCCGAGCAACATGACCAACATGACCGTAGCGAGCCCGAACACCGCGCCGATCTTCACCAGCAGCGATCCCCAGCCAACCCCGGTCGCATCAATCGCCAGCGCAACAGGCGCCGACACGTTCAGCGTCTTGTAGCTCACGAGCCCGGTCAGTACAAGCGACACCAGGATGTAAAGGATCGTACAGACCACCAGGGATCCAAGAATGCCGATCGGCATATCGCGCTTGGGATTCTTTGCTTCCTGCGCCGCAGTCGAGACCGCGTCGAAACCGATGTACGCGAAAAAGATCGATGCCGCTGCCTTTGGAATTCCACCCCAGCCGAAGTTTCCATTCTGGTCTTGTGGAGGCACAAACGGATGCCAGTTCATCTTCGCGACTTCAGGATGCTTGAACAGAAACCAGCCGCCAATCACCAGGAAGATACACACAATCGTAACCTTGATGATTACGACGGCGGAGTTGAAGTTGGCTGACTCCTTGATGCCGATCACCAGAATCGCAGTGATAACCATGACAATGCCAACGGCAATCAGGTTGACGACTCCCGTCGCGTGCGGCAGGCCTGCATCGCTCACGCCCGGAGGCAGCGACATCAACTGCAGCCATTGATCATGATAGAAAACGAGCGTCGTGCCCGGGGTAGCTGTAATTTGCGGAGGAAGATAGATATGGAATTGCTGCAGGAGGCTGTTGAAGTAGCCCGCCCAGCCCGACGCCACGGTAGATGCGCCGAAGGCGTACTCCAGGCAAAGGTCCCAGCCAATAATCCATGCCACCAGTTCACCGAGCGTTGCATAGCCGTAGGTGTAAGCCGAACCAGCAATCGGAATGATCGAAGCGAATTCCGCGTAGCACAGACCTGCAAACGCGCAGGTCAATCCGGCCACTACAAAGCTCAGTGCCACGGCAGGACCTGCGCGCAGAGCTGCGGCCTGGCCGGTGAGCGTAAAGATGCCCGCGCCAATGACTGCTCCAATGCCGAGCGTGACAAGATTGAGCGCGCCCAGCGAGCGCTTGAGTGTGTGTTCGCCCTGTTCCGCGGCCTCTTGGGTCAGCATCGACATCGGTTTGATTCGTAGCAATTTGGACATGAGTGAGGGACATCCTCCACAAAGGCTTTAGGTACGGTTTGCTATTCCTGCGTTCGAGGTTGCGAACGCCGCGACCAGAAAAGATACACCGGGATTCCCAGGAGAACAAGAACCAGGCCCGGCCATGTGTATTGGGGCTTGTAACGCAATAGTACGATACAAATCCAGGAAGCCATGACGATGTACAGCGCGGGCAGAACCGGGTAGCCGAGCGCCTTGTAGGGACGGTTGGTATTCGGCTGCTTCACGCGCAGAACGAATAGCCCGAGAATCGTAAGGATGTAGAACACCAGCACGGCGAAGATGATGTAGTCGAGCAACTGGCTGTAGGAGCCCGACACGCAGAGCAGCGCCGTCCAGCAGGCCTGCACAAAAAGCCCTGCCGACGGTGTCTTGTATTTCTCGCTCAATTTGCCGACGGATTTGAAGAAGAGGCCGTCCTGGCTCATCGCGTAGTAGACGCGCGCGCCCGCCAACGACAGGCCGTTGGCACATCCAAATGTAGAAACCAGGATCGCCGCGGCCATCAGGTACGCGCCGCCGGAGTGAAATATCACTTCCAGCGCTGCCGTTCCCACACGATCTTCCGAGGCAAATTGCATGCCGCGCGCCAATGCTGTCGCACCGTGCGGATCGCCGTGCATTGGAAGCACCATCAGGTATCCGAGGGTGGCGAGGAAGTAGACCGTGACCACGAAGCCGGTGCCCATAATGAGCGAGAGCGGAATGTTGCGGCGCGGGTTCTTCACTTCCCCTGCAGTAAAGGTGATGTTGTTCCAGGCATCGGCAGAGAAAAGCGAACCCACCTGCACCACGGCGAGGATCACAAGCAGATTTACAAAAACGATTGGCCCGCCGATTCCAACCTGCACGGGATGCATCGCGCCCCATCCAGCATTCTTCCAGAATTCGCCCAGGCCATCGCCGAAGTTCGCGGCCATCGCGGTCGCATTGCGCCCCACAGTGAGAGTGAGCAGCACTAATGCCGCGAGCGACAGCGCTTTGGCAGACGTGAACACATTCTGGATCAGCGCGCCCAGTTTCAGGCCAAACATGTTCACGAAGGCCAGGAAGAACACGATGACGATACCGGTGAGGTTGGCAGTGTTGACACCTATTTCCATATTTCCCAAAACCATCGGTCCGATTTTGATAGGCGGAACATGGGCGATATGCCACAGCCAATGCGTGGTTGAAATTGAGGGGAAAAAAACTCCGAGAAATTTGCCGAAAGCCACGCAAACTGCGGCAATAGTCCCGGTCTGAATCACGAGAAACAACGTCCAGCCGTAAAGAAATCCCCACAGTGGCCCGAGCGACTCGCGCAGATAGACGTACTGGCCGCCGGCCTTGGGCATCATGGCGGCAAGTTCTCCGTAGCTCAGAGCGCCGATAACCGTCAGGATTCCGGTAACGACCCAGGCGCCAAGGACGAGCGCGGGTGAGTTAGCGGTGCGCGCGATTTCTGCATCCACAAGAAAAATGCCGGACCCGATCATGGAGCCGGCAACGAGCGCGGTTGAGCTGAACAATCCCAGCGTCTGCACCATTTTGGGCGCTACGGGGATTGCTGCGGCTGAGACATCAGAAGTGAGTTTGGGAGTTGCCACTGGGCTTGTTTTATCTGAATTTAAAGCAATTGTCTCGCGTAATTTTTGGGCGAATCAGCGCCCGTCCCGCGTACCCGTTTCATCCGAGCAGTTCAATCCACCGTTGGAACTCCGTCGCCGGCTCTTGCGCGCGAAAGATCGCTTCCGCTACGGCAACCATGTTTGCACCCGCGTTGAGCACAGCCTTTGCGGTTTCGAGCGTGATTCCGGCAGCGGCGCTTAGAATGACATCGGGGCCGGCTTGTTCGCGCAGCCGCCGGACGCCCTCGACGCCGATGGGCGCCTTCTCTGTCTTCTTCGTCCTCGTTGCAAAAACCGGGCCGACCGCGAAATAATCCGCAGGCTCCTTCAGAATCCCGGGCAGCAGCGAGTCACTTCCGCCAAAGGTGCCTATGATTCTGTCGGGTCCGAGCAGCCGGCGAGCCTCGGCAGGCGTCCGATCTCCGTCATCTACATGCACGCCGTCAAATCCAGTTGCATCAATCAGATCAACCCTGTCATCGAGAATCAACTTTACCTCTCCGGGAGGCAGCGCTGCGCGCAAAATCCTGGCGTCGGCGAGAATCACCTCGTCTGCGCCGTTTTTGTTCCGGTATTCGAGCAGCGTCACGCCGGCACGAGTCAGCGAAGATCCAAGTTCGTGGAGGAACTCGTCCCGCCGCGCCGATGGAATGATCGACGAATCCAGAATCGGATACACCTTCGGAAAGGAAAACTCCATGAACCAAGGATAAAGCCGCCAAGCGGATGCCTGCCCTGCGTGCAAAAAGGCCGGAGATTCGGCGAGATTCCGTCCGATCCCGGCCTCCTATTCCCTGTTCCCCAATCCCTGTTCTTCTCACATCTCATCAGCGGATGGGCCGTACATCCCGGGAACCTTCTTATCAAGCAGGCGCAGGTAGACGCCGAGTTGTGCACGGTGATGGACAAGGTGGTTGAGCACCCAGGTCCGCCAGACGTTGTACTTGGTGTCGTCAATCCAGGTCTGGTCGCCAGCAACGAACTTCCAGTTTGAATCCCATTTGGCGGGCGTCATGGCTGCCAGCGCAGGTTTGGCCTCCGCCACCTGCTTGTCAAAGCGCGCCAGCAGTTCTTTCTTGGTTTTCGGGGTTTCGGATTTCATGTCGGGAGACCAATCGAGCCGATCGGTAGTAAGGGTGTGAACAGCCCAATCACCGGTCGTGTCGCTGACGTGGCCAGCAAGACCGCCCAGCGCGGCAGACTTGGCATGGGGTTTCCAGGCGAAATCGGCGTCATCGGGAATAGCCTCGAGGATTTTCCGGGTGCTGGCAGCCTCGCGGTCGTACTCAGCAATAAGTTCCTTTTGAAAGTCCATGTTGCAACCTCCATGTTGCGAAAGTCAGCATAACTCATGTGCCTGTGAAAAGGCGAAGAAAAAGCGATAATTATCTAAGCTGGTTCTTTGCTGTTGTGAACAGGATTCCCGCTCGGCTGCACCGTTTCCGACATGACCGGCAAACCTGCCGCATCCCACGCCGCGAGACCCCCAGCGATTTCAGTCAGGTTAGTGATGCCGTGCTGGTGCAGGATGCTGACAGCGATAGACGACCGATAGCCGCCGGCGCAGTGCACCGCGACCCGTCGGTTGCGCGGCACTTCGTTGAGGCGCTCCTGAAGGTGATTGAGCGGCAAATTGACGCTACCCTTGATGTGCTTCATTTCCCATTCGCCGGGTCCGCGGACGTCCAGCAGAAAAGGCGGGTCACCGGTCTCCAGTTCCTCAGCCGCGATGAGAACGCCTGTGCGCTCCGTTGGCCAGACGAGGTCGGGCCGGTCGGCGAGCGCGGCCATGCCACCACGCAGGTAGCCCATTATGTGATCGAACCCAATCCTGCCAAGGCGTAGAGCAGCTTCCTGCTCGCGGCCCGGCTCGGCAACGATCAAAATCGGCTTGGCGCGATCGAGGATCGTGCCTGCCCACGTCGCGTACTGTCCACCGAGGCCGATGTTGATGCTTCCCGCGAGATGGCCCTTGGCGTATTCGGCCGGGTCCCGCACGTCGAGAATCTGTGCCCCCTTATCTCCGAGTTGAAGAACCTCGTCGAGTTCGACCGGCTTTAGACCTTCCTCGAGTGCCTTATCGAGTGTGGCGCGTTCCCGCGTGTTAAGGATGGCATCGTATGTGAAGTAGGGGGGTGCGTCAGGCTGGTCCGCGGTCACGAGCCGGACGAATTCTTCCTTGCTCATCGGCTTGAGCGCGTAGTTGAAGCGGCGCTGATCGCCGAGCGTCGACACCGTGTCAGACGAAAGGTTCTTGCCGCAGAGCGAACCTGCTCCGTGTGCCGGATAGACAAGCACTTCGTCGGGCAACGGAAGCAGCTTGCTATGCAGTGAGTCATAGAGGTGGCCGCCAAGTTCATTCGCAGTCCAGCCCAGGGAGGCACGCAGGTCAGGCCGCCCTACGTCGCCAATGAAGAGGGTGTCCCCGGTGAGCACGGCGAACGGTTTCGCTTTGTCTTTGACGAGATCGAATACAAGAATCGAGATGGACTCGATCGTATGACCGGGCGTATGCAGCACCTGCAGACGCATGCCCGGAAACTCGAGCGTGTCGCCATCATTCATCGGAACGAAAGCGTATTCCGCCTGCGCGCGTGAGCCAAGGTGAATTTTGGCGCCACATGCATCGCGCAACTCGAGGTGTCCTGCCACAAAGTCCGCGTGAAAGTGCGACAAAAAAACATGCCGGATCTGCAGCCCGAATTTCTCGGCGTCCGCAACATACTGTTGGATATCGCGCTGCGGGTCGACCACCACCGCGATGCCGCTCTGTTCGTCGCCAAGCAGGTACGAGGCATGCGCGAGGCAACCGAGATAATACTGTTTCAGGATCATGGGCTCCTGCGAGTCTAGCACCGGCTTTTCGCAGCGGTCAGCATGAATCTCAGGGCTATTTCGGCGAAGTGTCTGGAAGAGCGAATGCCACATAGACTCCGCCTTGCGGAGCGCTGGGTGTGCGCGCATTGCTCGCAGCGATCACGACGTACTGGCGGCCGTCGATCATGTACGTCGAGGGCGTAGCCACGCCGGCGAAAGGCAGATCGGCCTGCCAAAGCAATTTGCCGTCGCGGGTATTGAAGGCGCGCAACTTGTGATCGTAGACTGTGGCACCGATAAAGAGCACGCCGCTCGCAGTCACCACAGGGCCGCCGTAGTTCTCAGTGCCGGTGTTCGTCATTCCCTTCTCCGCGAGCGCGGGGTAATTCCCGAGCGGAACTTTCCAGAGATACCTGCCGGTTTTGAGATCGATGGCATTCAGCGTTCCCCACGGCGGCGCGATGGCCGGGTAACCGTCGGGGTCAAGAAACTTGCGGTAGCCGGTGAAGATGTACTTATTCGACCACTCTTCCGGATTTGCCTCCTGCGGCTTCACGGCCGGAGCGACTGCGAGGAAACGGAGCAGAGCTTCGAGTTCAGAGCCTTTCACATCCATCGCGGGCATCTGGTTCTTGCCCTTCTGAATGATGTCGGTGGTTTGCGCCGCGTTCATGCGTGCGCCAAGGCCAACGAGAGGCGGCGATGGTGCGACCCCTTCGAGGTGATCGCCGTGGCAGGCTGCGCACTCCTCGCTGTAGGCCTTCGCGCCCGCCGGATCGGTTGCTGTCTTGGCAGTGCTTTCGGCTGCAGGAGCAGCCTGCAATTCCTTCGGCGGGGCAGCCGCACCTGCACTGCGGAGATAGGAGACGAGGGCATTGAGACGTTTGCCTTCGATATTCGGAAACGACGGCATGCGCCCAACACCCTGGTGAATCTTGTCGATCACCTTATCGGCGGGCATGCGCTTTTCGATGTCGACCAGCGATGGAAAGGCCGGAGGCGCGCCGGCGCGATCGATGCCGTGGCACATGGCGCACTGGCTCTGATACACAGCTTCGCCGGGACTGCCTGCCTTGCTCGGGACCAGGCCGCCGGTCCAGGCCATCTCGGTCGCGTTGATGTAGATAACGGCATGTACAGGATCGATGGCGGGCCCGCCCCACTCCCCGCCGCCATCGAAGCCGGGAAGGATGATCGTCTGCTGCCCAACCGCGAAAGGATAGAACTGGCCACCGTTGCGAAAGGTGCGAAAGGTTTTGACGGCCCAGTCATGCGCTTCGGGCGTACGCGTGGTCAGAGTGTCTTCGGTCAGTTGCTGGCGCGCGTAGGGTTCGGGTGCATCAGGCTTGGGTTGTGTTGGGGAAGTCAATTCGCCGGGAACAGTGCTCGGCGGATACTTGAGCTCGTGGATCGGAAAGAGCGGCTCGCCGGTGATGCGGTTGAAGAGGTAGAGATATCCTTGCTTGGTGGTCTGCGCGATAGCGTCGATGCGCTTGCCGTTGTGCTCAACGCTGAAGAGTGCGGGAGGCGAGGGAAAATCGCGATCCCAGATGTCATGGTGCACTCCCTGGAAATGCCAGAGGCGCTTGCCTGTTTTGGTGTCGAGCGCGAGCAGCGAGTTGGCGTATAGGTCATTGCCGAGGCGATCGCCGCCATAGAAGTCCATCACCGCGGAACCGGTGGGTGCATAGAGGATGCCGTGTTCGGCATCGAGCGTCATGCCTGTCCAGTTGTTGGCCGCGCCTGCATTTTTGTAGGCATCCTTCGGCCATGTTTCATAGCCAGGCTCACCGGGCAGCGGAATGGTGTGGAAGACCCAGCGTAGTTGCCCCGTGCGCAGGTCGAAGGCCTGTATGTATCCGGGCGGTGCGGGATGCGCCTCGGGCTCGCGTCCGCCGACGATGATCATGTCCTTGTAAATGACGCCCGGCGTGGTGAGCGCAATCGAGAGAGCGCTGAAGTCCGTTTTCAAACCGTCGATCACGAGGCCTTTCCTCAGATCGATGTGGCCGTTCTCACCGAAGCTCGTGATGACCTTGCCGGTCTCGGCGTCGAGGCAAAACAGGAAGTTCATCACCCCGGCATAGATACGACCGCGCTGGCCGTCGTTCCAGTAGGTAACGCCGCGCGCAGGCTGGCCGGCAACGATGCCGGAGTCGAACTTCCACTTCAATTTGCCGTTGACGGCGTCGAGCGCGATGACTTCGGTCTTCGGCGTATAGGCGTAAAGTGTGCGGCCCACGATGAGTGGGTTTGTCTGGATTGCGCCCTGTTCACCGGTATCGTAGCTCCATGCCTGCTGGAGCAGGTGCACGTTGTCGCGGTTGATCTGGGTCAGCTTTGAGTAGTGATCCCCATCGAGCCCTCCGTTGTAGACGGGCCATCCGGTCTGCGACTGCGCGAGACAGATCGGCGCGGAAACAAATGCGACCAACGACAGAATTGCGGATTGAATTGCGAATCGGAGAATAGAAACAGGAAGCATTCGGATGGCGGGCCCAATCTGGCTCGGCTGGTCAAGAATACACGCTCGGGTGGCGCATGCGGACAGGCGGGTGAGGTTGCGCGTTGGGTGCGGAGTCGAGCAGCGGCATCAGCTCTGGGGTTTCCATTACACTCGAAATTCAGGAGGGCCAATGGACGCGAAGGAATTCCAGACTTTTGGACATCAAGTCGTGGATCTGTTGTCGGAATATTTTGAGAGCATCGAGGACAAGCCCGTTTTCCCAGATGCGGATCCGAAGTTCATCAATGGACTCTTTGAAGAGCCGTTGCCCGACAACCCTGAGCCCTTCGAAGAGCTATTGCAGGAACTCCAGAAGAAGCTTCTTCCCTATTGCACGCATGTTGGCCATCCCGGATATATGGGACTCATCACGCCGTCACCGAATCCGGTGGGAGTGATTGGGGACTTTATCTGCTCCGCGTTGAATCAGAATCTTGGCGTCTACTCGATCGGGCCTTCGGCGGTTGCGATGGAGAGACAGACCGTGCGCTGGCTTACGGATCTTGCAGGTTACGGCAAGCAGGCCGGAGGCAACCTGACAAGCGGCGGCATGATGGCCAACTTCATCGGGCTGAAGCTGGCCCGCGACTGGGCCTCGGGCGATCGCGCGCAACACGACGGCGTGCAGCATCGCTGGGCTATCTATGGTTCAGAAGAGCGACACGTCTCGGTCGACAAGGCAGTCGATGCCATCGGACTGGGACGAAACGCGTATCGGGCGATCCCCACCGACGTGGAGTTTCGCGTGCGTATCGACGCCCTCGAAGCCGCGATTGAGAAGGACAAGAGGGATGGAATCCGGCCAATGTGCATTGTGAGTATGTTTGGAACGACCAACACGGGAGCCGTCGATGATATCCGCACGCTTAGGAGGATCGCCGACCGGGAGGGCATGTGGCTCCACGCCGATGCAGCCTACGGAGGCGGAATGCTGCTATCGCGTGATTTCGCTCTGCATGGGGCTGGCCTTGAATTGGCGGATTCCATAACCATCGATCCGCACAAATGGTTCTATGCGCCGCTCGATGCGGGAGCCGTCCTGGTTAAGGATGAGAAGAGGCTGACGGCTTCTTTCGGTATGAAGCCGGCATATCTGACCGATGAGATGGAGGGCGCGAAGGAGCGGTACCAGTACTACGTGCATGGGTTCGAGCAATCGCGACGGTTCCGCAGCCTGAAGGTGTGGATGAGTTTCAAGCGGTATGGCGGGCGGCAGATTGGCGAGTGGATCGACAACAACGTGCGGCAGGCGCAACATCTTTACGCGCTGGCAAAGGATGATGCGGAGTTCGAAGCGGCAAGCAATCCACCCATGTCCGCGATTTGCATTCGGTATAAACCGGTACCCGAATCCGATGCGATGAGACTGCACGCGGACGTTGCGGAGCGCGTGGAGAAGAGCGGCAAATTCTGGATCGGAACAACAGAGTTGAAGGGAAAGATGTGGTTCCGGATCAATCCAGTGAACTTTCGGACGCGCGAGGAGCATATGGATCAGTTGCTGGCGTTGTTGCGAGAGGAGTGCCGATCGGTTGCAAAGGTCCAGGCCTGAAGGCCCTCTCCCCATCGGAAAGTGGTATTCAGCGGCCTGAAGGCCGCTGTTATCTCAGCTCAAAACAGGTCGCGTGTTTGGCAGGTCTTTCGACTCGGTGCGCTGCGCTCAAGATGACAACTCCTTATGGGCTGAAGTGAAGGGAAACTAGCCCTGCCGACGGGCCAGGAACCGCTCCATGAACTTCGTGTCGAATTTGCCCGCGCGGAAATCCTCATCCGCGAAGATCTCCTGGTGGAGCGAGATCGACGTGTCAATTCCCTGCACCACGAATTGCGAGAGCGCGCGCTCCATCTTGGCGATGGCCTCGGCGCGGTCGACACCGTGCACGATGAGCTTTGCGATGAGCGAATCGTAGTAAGGCGGCACCACGCCTTCGGCATATTGCGCGGTATCCACGCGGATGCCGTTGCCGCCGGGAACATTGAACGCTGTGATCTTGCCGGCTGACGGCGTGAACTTCACGGGGTGCTCGGCGTTGATGCGGCACTCGATGGAGTGGCCCTTCATCTCGATCTTTGAAGGCAGAATGGCGCTGAGACGCTCGCCGGATGCAATGCGTAGTTGCGCCTTCACCAAGTCGATCCCGGTAATGGCTTCTGTGATCGGGTGCTCCACCTGGATGCGCGTGTTCATCTCAATGAAGTAGAGCTTGCCGTCCTCGTCCATGAGGAACTCGACAGTGCCGGCATTCTGGTAGCCGATTTCGGTGAGGCAATGGCACAGAGTCTTGCTGATCTCCTCGCGCATCTTAGGTGTGACCTGCAGCGAAGGTGCCTCTTCGATCAGTTTCTGATGGCGGCGCTGGATCGAGCACTCGCGCTCGAACAGGGTTGTGACATGGCCGTGTTCGTCAGCGAGGATCTGGAACTCGATGTGGCGCGGCTGCTCAATGAACTTTTCCATGTACAGTTCGCCGTTGCCGAAGGCGTTGGCGGCTTCAGTGGATGCGGCATGGAATAAGTTGGGCAGTTCCTCGTTGGTGCGCACGATGCGCATGCCGCGTCCACCACCGCCGGACTTGGCTTTGAGGATGACGGGATAGCCGATGTCCCGGGCGACATCCTGGGCTTCTTCGGCGGTGGCGAGCACGCCATCGGAACCGGGGAGGATGGGAACTTTGGCTTCCTTCATCGCCTGCCGGGCCTTTTCTTTTTCGCCCATCAGGCGTGTCACTTCGGGTGGCGGTCCGATGAACTTGATATTGGACGCACGGCAGACTTCGGCGAAGTTCGCGTTCTCACTGAGGAGCCCGTAGCCGGGATGGATCGCATCAACGTTCGCAATTTCTGCGGCAGAGATGACGGCAGGCACGTTGAGATAGCTATCGGCGGGGCGCGGCGGACCGATGCAGATCGCTTCATCGGCAAAGCGTACGTGAAGCGAATTGCGATCGGCCTCACTATAAACGGCGACAGTACGAATTCCGAGTTCGCGGCACGCATTCAGCACGCGCAGAGCGATTTCACCGCGATTGGCAACCAAGACCTTACGAAACATTGAGAACCTTAAAAATCAGGGGTAGCAAAGTTAGCGGAGTCAGGAACTGCCGATTCAATCAAAGAGCATTATTGCTTTGGGATGCTTTTGCGCGCTAACACCGCTAACTCCGCTGGCGGTGTTCGCTCCGCTGTTGTTTTAACCTTCGCGAATCGAGAACAGGGGCTGACCAAACTCGATGGGCTGGCCGTTGCTGATGAAGCATTTCACCACTTCGCCCGAAGCGTCGGCTTCGATCTCATTCATCAGCTTCATGGCTTCAACAATGCAGATCACCTGGCCCTTTTCAACCCGATCGCCGGGCGAGACAAAGGGCGATGCGCCTGGTGATGGCGAGCCGTAGTAAGTCCCGACGATGGGCGATTTGACGATGTGCAGGCCTGCATCGGGATCGGCAGGTGCGGCCGGAACTGCGGCGGGCTGTGCCGCTGGAGACGCTGTGGCCGGCGGGGCCGCGGCTACCAGCCGGGCCAGGTCGGCAACGCTGGCAGCGGGCGCCACAGCCTGCGAAAATTTCAGCCGGATCTTGATATCGCCGCGCTCGAGGTCGAATTCGGCAACCTGATATTTTTTGAGGAACTCGATCAGTTCTTGAAGATCCTTGATGTCCTGTGGTTTCATTCGTTCCTTTTGCCTGCGCACAATTGCGCGTCAACGAGTCAAAGTTCGATCAGAGCCTTGGGCGCCGGCGTAAGCACCTGGCCACCGGATTGCGTCACGGCCACCATGTCTTCAATGCGAATGCCGAACTTGCCCGGCCAATACACTCCGGGTTCAATGGTAACAACCATGCCCGTCTGCAACCTTGTCTTCTGTCCCGCCCCCACTCGCGGCGACTCGTGGATCTCCAATCCGACTCCATGGCCAGTCGAATGCGAAAATGCATCCGCCATTCCCGCCTCGCGGAGGATGCTGCGCGCCGCCTCGTCCACTTCCGCGCAACTAACGCCGGCGGCCACGGCGGAAACCGCTCTCTCCTGCGCTTCCAGTACTGCTTCGTAAGCGGTTCGTTCTTCTGCCTTTGGCTTGCCCAGGCAGACAGTACGGGTCATGTCGGAGCAGTAGCCCTCCCGGATTATACCGAAGTCGAGGGTTACGAACCCTCTGCGCGGCACCTGAGCGGTCGATGCCTTTCCGTGCGGCATTGCGGAACGTTCTCCGGAGGCAACGATCGTTTCGAAGCTCATGCCCTCCGCACCGTGGAGTCGCGCCTGGTATTCGAGTTCCGCGGCAATATCGACCTCGCGAATACCGGGCCGGATCATGGTGAGAATATGCTCGAAGAGTTCGCAGCCGACCAATGCTGCCTGCGACATCAGCTTCAGTTCATCTTCGTCCTTGACGAGACGCAGCGGTTCAATCATGGGAGCGCCAAGAGCGGTGAGAAAGGTTCGGCGCAGTTTTGACGGCAACTCGGCGCGGAAGCGGGTGAGTTCGGCGACCGTGGTGTGGGTCGGATCGAAGCCGGCGAACTCGGCGCCGGGTTGTGCGGCCAGCCATTGCACCGCCGCGATGGCGGACGGGCCGCTAACAATCTCAACCTGTGCTCCCTGCACCTGCGCGTTAGCCTGCGTTTTGTAACGCCCGTCAGTGAATAGGCGTGCGCTGCGCCGCGTAATGGCAAGGGCAGCGCTGGAGCCGGTGAATCCCGAGAGATAGCGAACATCGGAAAGATGGGTGACAAGCAGGCTGGAAAGACCAGCCTTCGTTATGCGGCGACGCAACATCCCGATTCTGCGTGCGTGATCCATCCGGAAAGGTATATCACGGCGCCCTTGCACCTCAAATACCTCGCGCGTTGCACGATCTCAGTCGGGAAAATAGATTGTGATTGTTCCGTCGTTATTGTCGGCAGCAATGATTTCGCTGCGGTTGTCTTTGGTCAGCTTCGCAATCGCGATGCCGCCCCACCCGCCCTTTGCAGGGATCGGGAATGAGGTGAACCGCCCTTGAGCATCTGGCACGAACAACATCAATTCCCTGTTTTCCGCGCACGCAACCGCGATCACGATTTTGCCGCTGCCAAGATCGCCGGCAGTCACACCATTGGCTCCTCGGCATTCGCCTAACGGAAGTGGCGATCCGGACATGGGCGAAAACGATCCGTGACCGTTTCCGAGTAGCACGGTCACTCCGTTTTCAGAGGCACTGCTAATGTCGCGCTGATAGGGAATGGTGATGAGGTCCGCATTTCCATCATGATTGACGTCATCGACGAACACCTGCCACGGTTTGGCTCCAGCCGCGAAGGGCGAGCCATGTGCTTCAGCGAATCCGCCTTTTCCATCGCCGAGCAGAATTGAAACCGTCCCGTCATCGAGATTTGTCGTAACGATGTCGGGATGTCCGTCGCGATTGAAGTCTGCAGTGCGCAACCGCTCATAGGGCCGATGACCCACCGGAAAGAAGTGGCCCGGCAGGCGAAGTCCACCTTTGCCGTTGCCTGACAGCAACTCGATTTGATTGGAGCCCCAGCTGTCTGTTGCTACATCCTGTTTGCCGTCGCCGTCGAAATCCGCCGCAGCTACACCGTGGGGATGTGGATTCGAGTGAACATCAAAAGGCGAGCCGGGTGCAGGCGCAAATTTTCCTGTCCCGTCTCCAAGAAGAATCGTGAGATAGGGGGACTGATGATTGGCAATCACCAAATCCAGGTTCCCGTCTCCGTTCATATCTGCGACGGCGATGTCGTTCGGAAGATGCCCTGCAGCAACAGGTGACCCAGACGCGTTATGAAAAATGCCCTTCCCGTCGCCCAATAGAACGCTGACGCTGCCTGCATCCGCATTGGCCACGAGAATATCGCGATTTCCGTCGTCATTCACATCCGCGACAGCAATCCAGCGCGGCCCGCGATCGACGTGAATGGAGACTTGGTGGAATTGGGGAGTTCGGGAGGCTGAGTCGCCTGAGAGGAAGCCCAGTACGACAATCAGAGTTGTCGCCAAAACGATCTTCACGGGACTTGTCCTCCCTTGAAGGCGACCACATCACGCGCCCCGGTTACATCGCGGGCTTGACGGGCTTCTTCATCTCCGGATTGAACTCGGCAGCCTGGATTTCCGACTGGCGGTCCATCCACTCATCGAGGCGCGAGCGCTTGAAGCGCCAGCGATTCCCCAGCTTGAAAGCCGGGACAAATCCCTCCGAGGCGTACTTGTAGAGAGTGTCGGGGGAGATGCCTAGGTAGTCCGACGCCTGGCGTATATCCATCACTTCGCGGATTTCAGGGACAAGGAGGTTGGATCGAGCGGCGGAGCTTCGCATGACTGGCACCCCAGGCGGGATTCCGGCAGGAGAGCCGGTGTCCCTGTTTATATCGCGGTTTTGCCTGGCAATTCAAGGGTTTTTCGGGGATTCTCCGCGTATTGCCCGGTACCGATGGGTGCTAACCGCTTCAGGACGTGATTGTTAGGCCGGGAAACCGCAACCTGTGGTGTTTGCCGGATGAGCCGCACCCTAAGGGTTGGACCGGTGAACCAGATGGTGCCCGCCGGCAGCCGAAGCATCAACCCGAGCCCTCACTAACGCTCTTTTGGTTTTTCTCCAGGAGAAGAGCGCTTACGGCGGTCGACGTACAACTGCTCGATGTTCCTCGCCACCGTATTCGCCCCGACCTCGTCGCCTGCGGCCTGGAAGGCGGGTTCCGCTTGCTCGTAAAGCTCAAGGGCGCGCTGTCCGTCACCCAGGTGCGAGTAAGCGGTGCCCATATTGTTCAAGGTGGTTGCTTCGCCTTTTTTGTCGCCCAATTGACGCTGGATCGCGAGGGCCTGTTGAAACGGATCAAGTGCCTTCCTGGTTTCTCCGAATGCGTTATAAGTTCCGCCAATGTTATTCAGTGCATTGGCTTCACCGGAGAGATTCATGCCTGAGTGATACATTTCGCATGCTTTGAGAAATGCATCGAGCGCTTTCTTCTTGTCCTTCGACGCGTAGTAGACAAGGCCTATATTGTTGAGCACCGCGGCTTGGCCGTTGCGGTTGCCGGCCGTTTCGTACAACGGCAGGGCCTTCTGGTCGAAGTGCAATGCTTCGTCCTGATCGTTGAGCGCACGAAAGACTTCGCCAATATCGCCGAGAATTGCGGCTTCGTGATCTGAATTCCCCATCTTGTGCCAGATAGGGAGCGCCTGTTTGAAGGCGTCGAGCGCTTCCTCATTGCGACCAAGCGCGAAGTTCGCGGCGCCAATGTCGGACAGTGCTGTTGCTTCGGCGATCGGCTCATCGAGCTTGTGCACGATCGCGAACGTCCGCTGAAAATGCTTCAGGGCTTGAGCCGGGTTGCCGTGAGTGAAATACAGAGCGCCGATCGTGTCCAGTGCGAGCGCCTGGGCTTTCTGGTCGTTCGCGTCAATTGCTGCCATGAGATTCGCTTCAAGTCCGGCGAGGCTGATTTCGACTTCGGGAGCCAGTTGCATCGATGCTGAGCCGGCTGCAGGCGAGAGAGAGGACTCCTGTGCATGAGTTGGCTGGGCGAGTGCAAGAGAGCAGACAAGAATCGTTACAGCTGCGGTAGCTGCCGGCCGTGAGGCATGGGCGGGGGTGCGCATGGACCGACCTCCAGGACTCAGGTATGTTGCCCGCGACAAATGGAACTGTTGCGGGGCATAAATTCTGTGAGATTGGAGGAACTGTACCCCGGAAATCGAAGTGGATGCAATCGCATTCTGACTGAAAGTCGCTAATTTCCTGTCCCAGCGGTGGAAAAACAAGAACGCCGCCGAAGGTTCGGCGGCGTTTCTTCCCAGGAAGGAGTTCTGCTTTTATTGATTTTGATCGTCGCGGCGGTGAAGCGTTGGTCTGTCATCGCCGCTGTTGTCGCCGGCCTGGCCATTAGGGTTGGTGTTGGTATCGCCGGTGCTGGCGCGGCGCAGGCTGGGCTTGTTCTTGTCTTTGGTGTCAATCAGGCGGCGCTTGTTTTCGATCCGCGCGAGCCGGGCCTTCACGTCATCGAACTCCGACGTTGTGACCGTATACTCATCGCGCGCGGGCAATATCTTGGCTATCTCTTCCTGCGAGTGCAGGATGCGATCCGGAGTCTGGGGGTGGTCGGAGAAGGCTTTGGCCACCAGACCTGGTTTACGCTTCTCGAGTGCCTGCACCTTCTCAAAGAACGTGATGAAGGCCTGGGGATCGTAGCCCGAACGATACATGTACTGGATGCCCAGGAAGTCAGCCTGGGCCTCGAAGTCGCGTGAGAACTTGAGGAAGGTCATCGGAACCGCGAATTGCACGGCTTCATAGATACCATAGCCAGTCCAGCTATAGCCGGTCATCATGATCAGCGGGATGGTGCCGAGCTGCGCGTAGTTCATGCGCGTCTGCTCGCGCACGGCGTGGTGGGCGCAGACGTGGGCAATCTCGTGGGCCATGACGCCCGCGATTTCAGCTTCCTCGTCGGCATTCAGGATGAGGCCTGAATTCACGTAGAAAAAGCCGCCGGGAAGAGCCATCGCGTTGATTTCGTCCGAATCAATGACCTTGATCGTGAAGGGTACCTTGCAATCGGAGTTCTTGACGATGTTCTGGCCGATGCGGTTCACATACTCGGTGACAGTGGGATCGGTGATGAACTTCGTGCTCTTCTCGATCTCGGTGGCGTACATCTTGCCCATCTTGATCTCGGTGTCAGTGGAATACCAGTTGCCTAAGCCGCGCCCTCCAATGTCACGATTGCCCACGGCGCTCACGTCATCGATGCTGCCCGGCTTCACCTTGGTGGGATTGCTGCCCACATCGACCACTTTTTCGGGATCGACGTTGGCCGCGGCCACGTCCCCCTTGACGGGCTCGGTTCCTGCGGGGCAGGGATTGTCCTTATCCTTCTTTTTGTTTTTCTTATCCTTCTTGTCGCTTGTGTCATCAGACGGAACGCAATCGGGAGCGGCCGCGCTATCCTTCGGCGCAGGCGCTTTGCCGGTGTTGGCGTCGGGCTGGGCAGGCGTGTCGCCACCTACCGGGGTCGTGCCGGGAGAGGGCTTCGCCGAAGGGTCGGTTGCAGGCGGTGTTGTGGTCGCCGGGGGATTCGCTTGCGGGGTGGTCTGAGCCGGTGGGGCTGCCGTCGGGTCGCTCGCCGGCGTCGACTGAGGTGTGGATTGCGCGCTCACCGCGGTGGCCATGGCCAACGCCAATGCTGCGATAACTCCCGACCTGAAACTGCTGAATGCTGCCGTCATGACCTCACCTCTGGACCTGACTTCGTGACTTTTTGACTCGCCGGTTTGCACTGTTCATTGCGATGCAACTGCCCGTACTTCTGCCGCTTCGCTCTAGTCATTAGACGTTAGTATGCGCCGAGTTGGCAGCCGGGTTTACAACATTTTCGCAAGGGTAAACCCCGCCTCTGGTTCCCTGCCAATGCCGCGCTCGCCCGTCCCGGAGGGGTATCAGGTTGAAATTGGCCGAAAAGCCCACTTTGTTTGGGCCATCGTACCCCTCTGCATTAAATTGAAGAACACGAAGAATTTCTGGAGGAGATGTGCGCCGGGTATCGTTTTGGGCCATTGCCGTGTTCACGCTGGCTACGGTGCAAACCTTTGCGCTACAAACGCATCCGCGAGTGCCTTTTCCGGGATTCGGGCACGCGCGCAAGGCCGAGGTTCCCTCCAAACCAGAACAGGCTCCTTCGATTATCGATGCCTCCAGTCTTGGTTCACCACTCGTTCTCGACAGGGGCTGGCGGGTTGGAATCTCTGCTGATCCTGCGGCAGCAAACCCCGCTTTTGACGACTCCGGCTGGGCGGTTCGTAACGGAAAAGGCACTATCGCCGATGTAACCGAGCCGTCGGACGAACCTGACCATCCCGACCATCCTGACCGCGAGGACAAGTATGCATGGTTTCGGCTCCACTTGAAGCTTGAGCCGAACCATGGACCCCTCGCGCTGCTGATCGAGCTGCCAGTCACCCAAAGCGCCTCTATGAACTTTACGAATGCCGGCCCGGGTGCGGATGTCTATGCAAACGGAAAGTTGATTCTGCCGGAGGGTCCGCATCCGGGGGACAGCTTCAAATACCAGCAGATCTCGCGCCTTTACAACCTGGACATTCCTGCGTCGGAGACTTCGCTCACGCTTGCGGTTCGCACGCTTTACATCCCGTTTGGCCTTACCGGTTACACCAACTTCTTCTATAACCGGACTTTTCGTCTCGGCAACCGTGAAGATCTCGACAGGACACTTGAGCTCTGGTCGGTGCGGACGCTGTTTGAGCGGCTGCCGCGGCTGGTGATCGCGATCCTGCTCTTGTTCTTATCGGTCTTTCTGGTCACGCTCTTCTTCACCCAGAAAGGTCATCCTGAGTATCTGTGGCTGGCGCTTCACGAACTGGTGCAGGTACCGATCGGCATTATTGATCAGGCCGGAAGCTCGGCTCGTCTCGACAACATCTGGTACGGTGCGCTGTATCTTCAACTGCTTTTCATCTCCGCTTATCTGTATTTCGAATTTCTTGTGGCGTTTCTGGCGCTGAAGCGGCGCTGGTATATCAAGGGCCTGCGCTACTCGTCGCCCATTTTGGCTTTTATCGCTCCGACAATTCTGACGGTCGGGCATAACAAGGCAATCGGCGTTGTGCTCCTTATCGTATTTGTCTGCGCGATCTTCTGGATGATTGGCTGGGCAATCTTCGTCTTCCTGACCCTCATCGTTGCCACCATCAAACGCAACTTCGAAGCTGGTCTGCTGCTGATTCCCCTTGTGCTGACCATGGTGGGAATAGCGGAGCCGATCCTGACCGGCGGTATGGGCAACTTCGGGGGCGGCAGCTACAAGTCCCCGCTTACCATCCAGGCCGGACCCATTCCTATTCACTTCGCGGCAATCGCCGACTTTACCGGCTTGCTGGCGATTATCGTCATCATCTTCGTGCGCTTCCTCCGCATTCACCACGAGCAGGAGCGTGCCAGCGGTGAGCTGGCCGCGGCACGCAGCGTGCAGGAGCTGATGATTCCGCGCGAGAAGATCGAGACACCAGGGTACGAGGTGGACTCTGTGTACAACCCGGCGAATGAAGTGGGCGGAGACTTTTTCCATATCGAGCCGACATCGGACGGCGGATTGCTGGTGATCCTCGGCGATGTGGCAGGCCACGGCCTGCAGGCCGCAATGAATGTTTCCATGCTCATGGGCGCACTGCGCCGCTCTGAAGTGAAAAGCCCGTCGCGCATTCTCGAGTCGCTCAATCGCGTGCTGATCGGAAGCAGCTTTACGACCTGCCAGGTAGCTTGGTTCGGGCCCGACGGCGAGGTCGTTGTGGCAAATGCCGGGCATCTGCCGCCCTACCTGAACACGCAGGAGGTTCGCCTGCCGGGTGGCTTGCCGCTTGGCGTGATCTCCGATGTGACCTACGACGAGGTGCGACTCTACCTGCATCCGGGCGACAGGCTGCTGATGATGTCGGACGGTGTGGTCGAAGCAAGGCTTGGATCGGGTGAATTGTTCGGCTTCGATCGCGTCCACAATCTCAGCAATCAATCGGCGTTTTATATTGCCGATGCAGCGAAAGCATTCGGACAGGAAGACGACATTACGGTCCTCACCATCCGGCGCCTGGCAAAGGCTATGGCGGCGTAGCAATCTGTTCGCCCTCGAAACCTCGACAAACAACGGCTCCTAAGCCGCGTGCATCGAAGCTCATAATGAGCCGAACGTTGCTGCCCGGTAAGCCCTTCCCCTTGGGATCGACTGCTCATCGAAAAGGCACGAACTTCGCCCTCTTCTCAGAAGGCGCGGAGCGCGTGGACGTGTGTTTCTACGACCCTGACGGCAATGAGACAGACTGCGTCAAGCTCATTGAAAGAACTGCATTCGTCTGGCACGGGTTTGTCAGCGGCATCAAGCCGGGACAGCTTTACAACTACCGCGTGTTTGGGCCGTGGGATCCCGAACACGGCGTACGCTTCAATCCGTCAAAATCGCTCATCGATCCCTACGCCAAGGCGATTGCGGGACAAGTTGACTGGAAGGCGCCGGTCTTTCCCTACGAGGTCGCTGCGGGCGACCAGCTCAAAATCGACGGGCAGGACAGCGCACGTGGAGTGCCGAAGTCAGTCGTGATTCACGATCCATTCGACTGGTCGGACGATCTCCGACCGGAAACTCCGCTGCCGGACTCCGTGATCTACGAAATGCACGTGAAGGGCTTCAGCTTCCGGAATCCCGACATTCCCGAAAACCTTCGCGGCACCTACGCGGGACTCGCGCATCCGGCCAGCATCGAGTACCTCAAGAATCTCGGCATTACCGCGGTCGAGCTGCTGCCCATCCACGACTTCATCGATGAAGGGAATCTCGTCGAGAAGGGGCTCAGCGACTACTGGGGCTACAACACGCTGGGATACTTCGCGCCCACAGCGCGCTATTGTTCCTGCGGCGACCGCGGCGGCCAGGTGCGCGAATTCAAGGAGATGGTGAAGGCGCTGCATGCGGCAGGCATCGAGGTGATTCTCGACGTGGTCTACAACCACACCTGCGAAGGAAATCATATGGGGCCGGCGCTAAGTTGGAAAGGCATCGACAACCTGACGTACTACCGAGTCATGCAGGACGATGCGCAGTTCTACATGGACTATACCGGCACCGGTAATTCGCTGAATGTGCGCAATCCGCAAGTATTGAAGATGATTATGGACTCGCTGCGCTACTGGGTCACGCACATGCATGTGGATGGGTTTCGCTTTGATCTCGCGGCCACGCTGGCGCGCGAACTGCACGACGTGAGCAAGCTGTCGTCATTCTTCGATACGATCCATCAGGATCCGACGCTGGCCGAAGTGAAGCTGATCGCCGAGCCATGGGATGTGGGCGAAGGCGGATACCAGGTAGGCCAGTTCCCTGTTTTGTGGGCGGAATGGAACGGGAAATATCGCGACACTGTGCGCAGATTCTGGAAGGGCGATGCGGGGCAGCTGTCCGATTTTGCGTATCGGCTCACGGGATCGAGCGACCTCTACCAGTTCGACGGCCGGAAGCCCTATGCGAGCATCAACTTCATTACTGCGCACGATGGATTCACACTGTGCGATCTGGTGAGCTACAACGAGAAGCATAACGAGGCCAACGGCGAGGAGAATCGCGACGGATCAGACAACAACGACTCGTGGAACATGGGAGTCGAGGGACCGACAGATGACCCTGCGGTCAATACTCTCCGCGAAAGGCAGATGCGGAACTTTTTGACAACGCTGTTGCTGTCGCAGGGAGTGCCGATGCTGGCCGGCGGAGATGAAGTGGCGCGCTCCCAGATGGGCAACAACAACTGCTACTGCCAGGACAATGAACTGACGTGGATGGATTGGAATCTCGACGAGAGCCGCAAGCGCCTTCGCGAATTTACCTGCCATATCATCAAGCTTCGCCTCGCGCATCCTAATCTGCACCGGCGGAAGTTCTTTCAAGACCGTGAAGTTCGCAGGCGCTCAGACGGCTCGGTTGTGCTTTTGGAGAAGGATGCGGCGTGGATCAATCCAGACGGCAACGAAGTATCGGACGAGGAATGGAACGCAAGCTGGACACGGGCCATAGCCCTGCTCCTCAACGGCTGCACCCTTCAGGTGTCCGATGAGGATGGTGAGTGGATCATCGACGACAGCTTTCTGCTACTGATTAATGCCGCTGATCAGGGAGTTGAATTCAAACTGCCTCAGTCGCCGAGAGGGAAGCCATGGCGCCAGGTGATCGATACCGAAAACATTGCCGATCCGTTTGCGAATACGTCCGTCCGCGCTTCGGTGATCGTGGGGGGCCGAGCGCTGAAACTCCTCAGCGACGCAGAACTCTGATGGGGGAAGCGAATTGATTCCCGCTAGGAGATCGAACTGGTCAGCAGGGTTCCCGCGGCGCGGAAGATCTGATTCAGGCTTTGTGCGACAGCACTCATTCCCGCGACACTTCCCAGGGCGACGACGGCCATCGTAAGTCCATACTCGACCAGATCCTGTCCTGTCTCGTCGAGCAACTTTGCAGTGATATGAGGGAAAAGGCTGCGGATAAATTCGGGCATTGGATTCCTCTCGCTCTCTAGTAAATACCACGAAAATGCAAGCCTTCAACCACGAACATCTCGTGCGAACCAGAGTTTGCTTTCAACAGAGGAGATCGGAACAAAGATGACCTGGGATGAGATGACAAGGGTAATTCAGAAAGAGATTACAAAAGTGGCAGCGTGATGGCGGTGGGCTCGAATTGCGCTTTGAAGGATGGAGCAAAGGCGGAGCGAGCACTATGGGCCGCACAGAGCTCGAGAAGGAAGGAGCCGAAGACGATAGCCGGACGCGACCAGGCGCACTGTCAGAGAGAGCGCGGAATACCAACCTGGCTTCGGTCGCTAGTGGGTGACGCCGTTCACAATCGTCGTTCCGATGGAAACGAAAATGTGATTCACGCTGGTGGCCACGGCGGCCTCGCCGGCGATACAGCCGAAAGCGATCAGGCCAATGGCCATCGCGTATTCGGTCATGCCTTGGCCCTCGGTGCGATCGAGCACGAACTTTGCAGCAGCATAGAGTTTCAGGATGAGGTCTTGCATTCTGTGTCCCCTATCGTGAATGCAATCTGTCGGCGAGTTGCGCCGCATGTGCACCCAATTCCACAGCCCCGATGCATCAACTAAACGCTTTCCGGAGAGTTGGGCACAGATGCCGGGGGTCCATGGACCATAGTTCCCTGCCCTGAAATGGCTTAAATTCAACATGCGAAAGGAAAAGCCCCAACCTCTACGGATGGGGCTTTGTTTCTCGGCTTTTGCCGACCAAGGGGCGGCGGTCGCCTGGACGGCCAGTCCTCCGTGGGTGACTAGTCGTAGTACTCGAGGCCGAGGTGGGTGATCAGGTCAGCGCCCATGATATGACGCAGTGTGTTCTTCAGCTTCATCGACTGGATAAAGAGATCGTGTTCGGGATACAGGCCCTCGCGCGTCTGCGGAGACTTGAGGTAGAAACTGAGCCACTCCTGGATGCCGATGGACTGAAGCGATGGTGTGCGCTTGGCGAGATCGAGGAACAGGACCAGATCGAGCGCAATGGGTGCGGCGAGGATCGAATCGCGACACAAGAAGTCGACCTTGATCTGCATGGGGTAGCCGAGCCATCCGAAGATGTCGATGTTATCCCAGCCTTCCTTGTTGTCGCCGCGCGGCGGGTAGTAGTTGATGCGGACTTTGTGGAAGATATCCTTGTAGAGATCGGGATAGAGCTCGGGCTGGAAGATGTATTCGAGCGAGCCAAGCTTGGACTCTTCCTTGGTCTTGAACGACTCGGGGTCGTCGAGGACTTCGCCATCGCGGTTGCCGAGGATGTTGGTCGAGTACCACCCGGAAACGCCGAGCAGGCGCGCTTTGAATGCCGGTGCGAGGACAGTCTTCATGAAGGTCTGACCGGTCTTGAAGTCCTTGCCGCAGATGGGCGCCGCGTGCTTCTTTGAAAGCTCGATCATCGCCGGCACATCGACGGTCAGATTCGGTGCGCCATTTGCAAACGGTACGCCCTCAGTAAGAGCGGCATAGGCATATATCTGCGATGGAGCGATGCCGGGATCATTCGACTCGAGGCCTTGTTCAAAAGCCTCAATGGACTGATGAACGGCAGACGGTTCGAGGAAGATTTCTGTCGAGCCGCACCAGATCATGACGACGCGGTCGACCGTCTTCCTGAAGGCCTGAATATCGGAGCGCACCTGCTCCGCCAGGTCGCGTTTGTTCTTGCCCTTCTTCACGTGAGTGCCGTGCAGGCGCTTGACGTAGTACTGGTCGAAAACTGCGGGCAGGGGCTTGATGGTTTCGAGAAAGGGCTTCAGTTGCTGGAGCAGGTCTTTGTCGAGCACTTTGGCGTGCGCGGCGCTCTCGTAGACGTTGTCTTCGAATATGTCCCATCCGGTGAAGACGACGTCATTCAGATTCGCGAGAGGAACGAATTCTTTCAGCAGCGGCGACTTGTTGTCGGTCCGCTTGCCGAGGCGGATCGTGCCCATCTGGGTAAGAGAGCCGATCGGTTTGGCAAGACCGCGACGGACTGCTTCAACGCCGGCGATCATCGTGGTGGCCACGGCGCCGAGTCCAACGACCATGACTCCAAGCTTGCCCTTGGCGGGCTCAGGCTTCGTAACAGCGGTCTTCGGGCCGCCTTGTTCTGTAGTGCTCATTTCGTTTTTCCTAACCTTCCTTTGATTGCATTACGATTCCAAAAATTTCGATTCACGCAGACGCAACAGTGTACTCCCGCAGGCCGCGGACATTCCGAGCCGCGCCCATCACGCCTCACTGGCTTGGCGGAAGCGGTTGATATGGCTCCATACAAACCAGATGACAGCGGCCAGAAGACCCAGCTCCACCACCAGGTGAAAGCGATGAAAAGCCTGCTCGAATCTTGGATCTGTGTGCCACTTTTCTCCGAGCTTCATGCCGACGTAGGCAAGGCCAAAGCACCACGGCCACGATCCAATAAAGGTGTAAACATGGAACCGCAACTGGGGCATTCTTGCCACGCCTGCGGGAAATGCAATAAACGTCCTGACCACCGGCAGCAACCGGCCCACAAGCACGGTGATGGTGCCGTACTTCTCGAAGAAGTGTGTCATCCGGTCGAGGTCGTGGTGGCTCATGAGCACCCAGCGACCATAGCGCATCACGAGCGGACGTCCACCCGCAGCGCCGACCCAATAAGCGATTACGGACCCGAGGTTGCAGCCAATCGCGCCCGCGGTGGCGGCCCAGAATAGGCTGAACCGGCCGGTGTAGACCAGATAGCCGGCAAAGGGCATGATGATTTCGCTCGGGAGCGGGACACAGGCCGATTCGATGCCCATCAATGCGGCAATGCCTGCGTATCCCAATGAGCCGATGACCTGGGTGACGAAGTGAATCAAAAAGGGCAAAATGCGTTCAGTCATGGGCTCTTTATCAGTATATAGGTTTGAGTCCGGTCAAGTCGGATGGAACATAAGCCTTCATAGGCTGCGGAAAGACCGTCGAAGCGGGCTTTGTATCAAGGCATGACTTTCCGGGATCCCCGCGGACAGGACTTCGTTCGTGAGGTGGCTTGAGTCATGCCGATAAGGCCAACAAAATCGGCATGGGCGCGACGATCCGAATCAAAAATCGACTTTTCCCGCGCCTGTCGAGACCACTGAATAGATGTGACGCGCAGCGCAGGGCCTTCAGGCCCGGGCTTCATATCCTGCTACGATTGAGTTGATTCGAACGCACGTCCGAGGTGTTTCCGTTGCCTGACTTTCCTCCTGTTCCGCTTACCCTTGAGGGGTCTGCGCTGTTGCATCAGTTTTTTCGCTTTGACTGGAAGTCGTGGCGCGCCTGCGCCGACTCCGATCGTTCGAAGATGGTGGCGGACTTTACATCGGCGTTCCTGCAACTTGAACACTCAAACGATGGAAGGGTGCAGACAGGACTCTTCTCGGAACTGGGACACAAGGGAGACCTGATCCTCATTCACTTTCGCGACTCCTTTGAAGCGCTGAACCAGGTCGAGTTGGAACTGGCGCAGACCGCCTTCTACGACTTCCTGATCCCGACGCACTCCTACGTTTCCGTCGTCGAACTGGGACTGTACGAGTCGAGCCGGAAGACGTATGAAGCAGCGTCGGCCAAGGGTTTCGACAACCACACGCCGGAGTGGAATGCTGAAGTCGAAGCGTCGCTCAAACGCGGAGCAGAGGCCATGAAGCCGCGGCTCTTCCCTTCCATTCCCGATGCGAAGTACCTCAGCTTTTATCCCATGGACCGCAAACGCGGCGAGAAGGTGAACTGGTACACGGTGCCATTTACCGAACGGCAGCGCATGATGCACGAACATGGCATGATCGGTCGTCGTTACGGCGATGTTGTAAAGCAGATCATCTCAGGCTCGATCGGGATGGACGACTGGGAATGGGGCGTAGACCTGTTCGCCGATGATCCAGTCGTCTTCAAGAAGCTGATCTACGAGATGCGGTTCGATGAAGTAAGTGCGGTGTATGCGCTGTTCGGGCAGTTCTATTTGGCGCTGCGGCTCCCGGTAGAGAAGCTGGGCGAGTGGCTGAACGGAAAGCTCTAAGAGAGATTCGCACAAGCCGATTTCAGCTTCAATCGAATGCCGGCTTGTTTGCGCTCTCGATGACCACTACCTCAACGGAGCCCTTCTCAGGTTGAAGCTTCAGGCCCAGCTGTTCCCGCAGCGCAGTGAACAGGCCGGGCAACGCAGGATCGGCAGTGGTGCCATCGCCATTGTCCTGCGCCCAGTTGAGTTTGAAGTCGTACTCCCCCGTCAGCCCGGTCTGGTTGAGAACCATCCTGCCGCCTGTCTCCCGCTGGTAGTCCAAATCGTCTGCGAACGCATCCATCGAAGTTGCGATCGCGATCATGCGCCCGTTCGTGGTGGAGATATGGTTGCCTTTCTCGGCCGCCTCAGGCGAAGTGGGAGTGAGTTTTGCGCCGGACTTGTCGATCACCAGCGCAAAAACCGGCATTTTCCGTTGATCGAGGCGCGCCTTCAGCGCGAACCGTTCGACCAGCAGCGACTGAAGCATCGCATTTTGTTCTCGTCGTTTCGCCAGCCAATCCATCGATTTCATCTTCGCGATTTCGGTCTCATCGATCTTTGCACTGATGTCGAATGCCTGTTTGTCGAGCCAGTCCGGGCCACTCAGAACCTGGGCGTCGGTTTTGAGACCATATGCGGATTTGATCAAGTGTCGAAGCGTGTAGTTCTCGATGAGAATCCGGTCTGCTGAACCGTGCCAGCTTTGGTTTCGGTCATCGGGCTTGCTCGGCTTGATCGCTGCTACTTCAAAGTGAGGAGTCTCGTCAGCAGCGGCAACAGCAGGCTTAGTCTGCGCTCTCGCGCTACGCACACTGACGGCGGCGAGTGACAGCGCAAAGAAGATTGAGAGCAAGAATCTGCAGGCACGCGCACCGCGAACCGGTTTCGAGACGAGATCGGCTTTGCAAGTCTCTAGTACCATGGATCAGCAGGAATCCTCGCGACTATGGCTACAAAAAAGACATTGAAAAAGACAGCTGCCAAAAAGGCGTCTTCCCCGCGCAGATCGACCCCGAAACTGCCCGGCGCCATTTCGATAAAGACGTTATCACAGCGCGCTGCGCTCGCTCCTGAGCGCATCGCCGCGATTCTGAAGGCCCTTGACGAGGCGTATCCCGATGCGGTGTGCGCGCTGACGCATCGGACGCCCTGGGAACTCCTCGTCGCCACCATTCTCTCGGCGCAGTGCACGGATGTGCGCGTCAACATGGTGACTCCCGAGTTGTTCAAGCGCTTCCCTACTCCGGCGGCAATGGCGAAGGCGGAGTTGCCGGAACTGATCGAAATTATCCGGACCACGGGGTTCTTCAATAACAAAGCGAAGTCGATCAACGGTGCCGCAAAAAAGATTACCGAACAGTTCGGCGGCAAGGTTCCTGAGACGCTGGCCGAGTTAATCACCGTTCCGGGTGCGGCGCGCAAGACGGCGAACGTGGTCCTCGGCGTGAGCTTCGGCAAGGCCGAGGGTATAGTTGTCGATACGCACGTCTTCCGCATCGCGCACCGGCTCGACCTCACCAAATCCGATACTGCCGAAAAAGTCGAGCAGGACCTGATGCGCATCCTTCCGAAGGATCACTGGATTCGTTTTTCGCATCAGGTGATTCACCACGGACGTCAGGTGTGTATCGCGCGCAAACCCAAGTGCGACAAGTGCAACCTCGAGCAGCTTTGCCACTCGAAAGACAAAACCTGGTCGTCCTGAATCGCGCGCTCTTATCCGTGCGGATGGATGAAATAGACGAGGCCGAGATAATCGTCCGACAGCAGAAAGCTGTCTTTGTCCACGCGCAGAATTCCGCAGGGGCGCCCGTGCACGACCGCCCTTCCATTCTCGAGTGTCAGAAAGCCGGTAATGAAGTCATGCGGTTTGCGGTCGGAGAGCGTGAACTCCACGAGGCGATAGCCGGAGCGAATCTGCGGATGGCTGGCGCCATGCAATGCAACCAGGAAACTGTCGCGCAGCGCGCTATTCTCCTGTGAAAAATACGCGAAGCCAAGTGGCGAGCTGTGCGCCGCAAAACTGGTGTACGCAGCCGGAACCAGTTCACACGATTTGAGCGCTGTGGGGGCAGCACCTAAATCAGCGTTGGGATCGAGGCTTTGCTTTTGCCCTCCTCCCGCGCTGAGATTTGTACCTGCTGCCGCAACGCTCTTCTGTTCTCCGTAGACAGAGTCATTGCTCCGGGGCTTGGGATCCGCGTTGCCTTCTGCGCGCGCGTCACGCAGGGTTGGAAGCGGTGTCTTGTCGAGAACCGCCTTGCCATTGGCGAAATAGCAGGTAGGCCAGCCGTAGTTCGGCGGCTGCTTCGCTGCAATGTTGAGTTCGAAGAACGTATCTTCCGGCAGCTTGTCGCCCAGATGGTCATCGCCCATGTTGGTCGCGAAGATCATCCCGCCATCGATCTCGTCAACCTGCTGCAGATCGACCGCATTGCGCAGTCCCTGCGCTTCAATCTTTTGATGCTTCCCATCCGGATCCATGCTCACGACCGACGCGCGCAGCACCTCATCCTCCTGGCAATAATTGCAGGATGATCCGATGGACACGAAAACCCGCGTGTCGTTGCCCACTTTTGCCATGGCCACGGTCCGCGTGAGATGCCAGCCGCCATATTTATAGTTCAGCCCGTAGTCGGGAAACTTGATCAACGTCTCCTGCGGAGAAGAAGGCGCATTATCGCCGGAGTTGTATTTGTAGCGCACGAGCCTGTCGGTGAGCGGCAGATAGAGCCAGCCCTGCCCGGTTGCGGCGTCGGTCCAGAAGGCGACGTTGTTGGGATTGCGGAGGTGATCGAGATAGTGCGTGACCTTCGCAAAGGTATGCGTCTTCTGGTTCCAGCCGTCGAGGATGAAAACTGATCCGCGGCGGTTATCGGAGAGATCCTGCATCCCCGTGGCGAAGATGCGGCCGTCAGGAGCTTTGGCGAAGAAGCGAACGCGCTTGAGCCCAGTTGCGGCAATGTTGATGTCGAGGGGGGCAGGCAATGCAAGCGTGATCGACTTGCCCGGCGCGTAGACCAGCGTATGTCGTTGTTGTGCGTTGCAGAAAAGGGCAGCCGCAGCGGCGAAGATCAGGCCAGCACATGAGCGAATGAACGCCGAACGCATAACTGGAGTTTAAATCTTCAGCGCGTGGCTGCCGAGTCCTCGCCGAGCGCGCAAACCGCCGCGGCGATGAGACCGGGGATGTCGTGCGGTGTGGCTTCGGCGGCGGGTTCCCAGCGGAGTTCGCGGAGAGTGCCGCTCGTCACCGGTCCAATCGAGATGGCTTTGACCCCGGCAAACGGAAAAGCGATGCCGGCGGCACGGGCAACCTCAGCAAGGTGTGTGGCGCTGGAGGAACTGGCGAAGGTGGCAGCGTCGATCTGCGTAGCGAGGGCTGCGCGCAGTTGGTCGGGTGCCGCCGCGGGGATCGCGTTCTGATAGGCATCCACCACGTTGACCACGGCTCCGGCATTCCGCAACGCGTCGGGGATGATGTCGCGGGCGACAGCAGCTCGGGCCAGTAGCACATGCTTGCCTTGAACGCGACTGCCGAGCGCGGCAACCATGCTTTCGGCAACGTAGCTTTCTGGCGTGAGGGTAACGTGAAGTCCCGCGTGGTGCGCTGCCTCTGCCGTGACCTGGCCGATTGCCGCGATGTGCGGTCCGTGATCACGGAGCCGGATCTTGAGGGCGATGGAGCGTTCCGCGATGACGCGCACCGTGTTGGCGCTCGTGAGGATCAGCCAGTCGTAACTGAAGAGACTGCGGAGTGCCAGGTCAAGCGGTACGTAGCTTGAGGGTGGCTGGATTTCCAGGACAGGGACCTCAACGGGTTCAGCACCGGCGGCGCGGAGTGCTCCACTCAGCTTGCCGGCCTGGTGCGCGGCGCGGGTCACGAGAATCCGGCGTCCGGCAAGGGGAGGCGCGGTCACGCGGATGCTCCAGTGAGTTCGATTCCGATCTTCAATCTGCTCTCCGGGCGAATGCCTCTTCGCCGTTCCGCCATGGATCCACTGGCAGATGCCCAAAGGCCTGAGACTGCAAAAGCCTCACGCCGTGTGACGGAATAATCTTACGCGGAAGCGCCAGCGGGAGGATTGGCGGTGGATTCAAGCAGCTGACCTGCACCGGCTTCGAGAAGCATTTCAGCGGCGAGTTGGCCGAGGGCAACGGGCCCGATTTCGGAGCGGCGCGACTCGTGATGGATGCGAACCGCCCTGCCGGTGGCCGGGTCGGCCACGACAGCGAAGATCTCCTGCCATTCCCCTGCTTCGTCCTGCGGCGCAACGCGGCAATGGATGCCAATGGGAACCTGGCAACCTCCCCCCAGTGCGGCAAGAGCGGCGCGTTCAGCGGTAACCGCGAAGCGCGTGGTTGGATCGTCGAGGAAGGCAATCGCGCCCATGGTCCTGGCATCGTCCTTGCGAGCCTCAATCCCGAGCGAACCCTGCCCGGCAGCAGGACAGAAATGATTCGGTTCCAGCCGTTCGCGCACCCACTCGGTCTTCTCAAGCCGATCGAGACCGGCGGCCGCCAGCAGGATAGCGTCAACCTGGCCTTCTGCGAGTTTGCGCAGGCGGGTGTCCACGTTACCGCGAAACTCCACGGCCTGAATGTCGGGCCGGATGGCCAACATTTGGGCGCGGCGTCGCTGGCTGCTGGTGCCCACCACTGCGCCCTTGGGCAGCGCGTGCAGACTGTGATATTTGACGGAGACCAAAACGTCGCGCGGATCGACCCGCCGCGGCGTCGCGGCCAGCATAAACGGTGCGGGAAGTTCCGTCGGCAGGTCCTTGAGCGAATGCACCGCCAGATCGACCCGACCCTCAGCGAGTGCATCTTCGATTTCCTTGGTAAACATTCCCTTGGATCCAACCTGCGCGAAGGTCACTTCCTGCAGCCGGTCGCCGGTCGTCTTGATGATTTCGATTTCCACCGAGTGACCGCGCGCTCGCAGCAGCGCAGCGATGTGATTGGACTGCCAAAGCGCGAGTTGCGAGCCGCGACTGCCGATGCGCAGATTCATTTGCCACCTACTGCACTGTGTTCACTTTGGCGGCGCTCCGCGCTTGGGCTCTCGTCTGCGGCACGGGCAGGAGGAACCGATTCCGATTGTGGTTGAAGCGGCTTCGCCTCCGCCTCCGACACTGCCGGCAACGACCACGCTTCGCAGAGTGCATCCACGCGGGTTGAGTCGTTTTCGCGCGCTGCCTGCTTCAGTGCCTGCATTGGTGGATGCAGGAACTTGTTGACGAGCCCGCGGGTAAGCGCTTCTACGGCGGCGAGTTGTTCGGCGCTGAGGACGCCCAGCTTGGCATGCATGCGCTTCAATTCGTTCTGCCGGATCTCCTCGGCCTGGTGTTGTAGCGAGACGATCGCCGGAGCGACGTTGACGGCCCGGCGGCGCTGGTGGAAGCGTTCGACCTCGGCGTTGATCAGCGCCTCGGCGTCGCCCGCCTGCGTCTGGCGCTCTGCGATGTGTGAGGCGGCAACGGCCTGCAGGTCGTCGATGTCGTAGACAAAGATGCCTTCCACCTTGTTCATCGCGGGATCGACGTCGCGCGGAACGGCGATATCAATGAAGAACATCGGCCGATTGCGCCGGCGATGCATGAACTGCTGGCCGTGTTCGCGACGGAAGATCGGATGCGGCGCGCCGGTCGAGCTGATCACGATGTCGGCTTCGGTGGCAGTTTCGTGGAGTTGATCGAAGGGGATAACGCGGCCCTTGAAAGGCTCGGCGAGCTGCCGGGCACGCTCGAGAGTGCGGTTGGTGACCAGAATAGCTCCGGCGCCCTGCTGCACCAGGTGGCGTGCGGCGAGTTCACTCATTTTGCCGGCACCGACCAGGAAAACGGTGCGCCCCTGCAGAGATCCGAAGATCTTGCGGGCGAGTTCCACCGCGACCGACGCGATCGAAACGGAGTTCGATCCAATCGCAGTTTCGGTCCGGACCCTCTTGGCGGCAGCAAAGGCGGATTGCAGCAGGTGTTCGAGCTGGCCTGAAACAGTGCCGGCAGCGCGCGCGGTGGCGAATGCTTCTTTCACCTGGCCCAGGATCTGCGGCTCGCCGACAACCATGGAGTCAAGGCTGGCCGCGACGCGGAAGAGATGGCGGACGGCCTGCTGATCGCGATGTTCGTAGATATGCGGAGCAAGCACCGTACGATCCAGACCGAAATGGTTATTGAGAAATGCGGTGAGGTCCGTCTTCGGCGATTCAACCGCCGCCAGCATCTCCACGCGGTTACAGGTGGAAACGATCATGCATTCGCTCACGCCGGGCTGAGCAGCAAGGGCGCGGGTGACGTCGGCCAGCTCGTCGCGGGAGATGGCGATGCGCTCGCGCAACTCGATGGGCGCGGTCTTGTGGTTGACCCCGATAAGAACGATCTCGCTCATGGGGCACCGAACCTGTGGACGTGGCTCACGGTGTTGGCCGCCCACACGCAGAGCATCACGATCAATACCGCGCCGGAAAGATAAGCCGCTTTGCGCCCACGCAGGCCGGCAGACTGACGCAGAAAGATCAGCAGGACGTAGAGTCCCCACATGGCATAGGAAGCAAGCACCTTGGGGTCTACAAAGTAGGACGCGCCCAGCGAGGTCTCCTGCACCAGTACGGCGCCCAGAATGAGGCCAACCGTCATGCACGGAAAGCCGAACAACAGCATGGCGTGGGCGATGCGCTCCAGGGTGTCGAGCGGTGGCAGCCAGTCCAGCGGTATCCACCAGGAGCCGTCAGTGGATTTGTGTTTGGCTTTCAGCCGGCGTTCCTGCACCAGGTAAAGCAGCGATGCCAGCAGGCTGAATCCGAGTGCGGCGTAAGCAGCCAAAAGTGCGGTAATGTGTGCGATCAGCCAGCTTGTCCGAACACCTTCACTGGGGAAGGCATAACCGCGGGTGCCCAGCGCCGGAACAAAGACCAGAAAGAATGTGATGGGCAGGGCGAATACCCCAAGCGAGATCGCGTCATAAAGCCACCACGCCAGAAAGAACAGGCCGGCAACGGCAAACCCAAGCAAAGATTCAGCTTCGCGGGCGCCAACCGGAACCCAGCGATGGGCCTGGACAAGCATTTCTACGGCAGAGACGAAATGAAAGAAGAAGGCCATGCCGCCCAGGTGCACGCACCACCGTCGTGCTCGCTCTGAGGAATTGAGCACGGCGGGGAAAATCGTGACACTTGCGGCCGCGTATAAGATTGTCGCGACTCTGAGCCAGAGGAGATGCATGCCGAACTCAAATCTAAAGCCTTAGCTCTCAGTATACTGTGATCCAAATCACCGTAACGGATCAGGCGAACCAGATGGCTGTGATCTGTTCCCAAGGAACTTAAAGTGATCAGGACCGCAATACACGTAATCGGCCTCTGCACAGCGGCTTGCCTGTTGGTCTTTACGGCTCAGGCGGTTGCGGGCCAGCCATCCAGCTTTCCAAAGAAGACCGGCGTCCAGAGGCCGGGCGTGCAGCACCCCATGACGAAACTCCCAAAGGCCGCCACCTTTGTCGTGAAAGGCGAACCCGATTGGCTGACAGCGACTTTGGACGCAGTTTGGGTAACCAGCGAAAAAACCGACAGCGTGGTTCGGCTCAATCCCAAAACAAACCAGCCGGGAAAGACAATCACCGTGCACAAGCCATGTTCGGGGCTGGCGGTAGGCTTTGGCAGCCTGTGGATTCCAAGCTGCGGCGACAAGACCGTGGTTCGTGTGAATGCAGAAACCGGAGCGCCGCAGGCGATCGTTCCGGCTGTGCCGGCAGATTCCGAAGGCGGCATTACGACGGGTGCCGGAAGCGTTTGGCTGGTGACCTCGGCCAAGGGCGAGCTGACGCGGATCGACCCCGCAACGAACAGGATCGTAGCGACCATCCGCATTCCAGCCGGGTCGTTCAATCCCCTTTTTGCGGCCGGCGCGGTCTGGGTCAGTTCGAATGCCGGCAATGCGCTCATCCGAGTAGATCCCGCAACGAATAACGTCCTAAGTTCCACGCCGGTTGGACCGAAGCCGCGGTTTCTGACTTTCGGCGCGGGGTCGATCTGGGTGCTGAACCAAGGCGACGGAACAGTCTCCCGCGTGGGTGCGAAGACCGGCAAGCTCTTGGCAAGCATTCCGGCGGGGATTCCCGGACATGGCGGCGAAATCACCTTTGGCGCAGGTTCGGTGTGGGCCACAGAGACCGAGTTTCCGTTGACCCGGATCGACGTAAAGACGAACAAGGTTGTGGCGCAGTGGCATGGCGACGGTGGGGATAGCGTCCGCTATGCGTTTGGCACAGTCTGGTTGACAGATTTGAAGGGTGGAAAGATCTGGCGGATTCCCTCTCCCCCATCGGGCCGCTGATCAGCCGGCGCTGGTGCTCTTCCGTCCGATGCAGCAGACCCAACCCTTGCTGGGCTCGCTCGCTACCGCAACTTCGCGAAATCCAGCGGTTTCGAGCAGCGTCCGGTGCTCGTCGAGAGTGAGCAGGGTCATGCCCGTTCGTGGGGCTGTTTTTTCGCAGAGGCGTGCTGTAACGGTGTTGGCGCCTTTGTAGACTTCTGCGATCAGGACGAAGGTCCCGCCGGGTTTGAGGACGCGGAGAACTTCGCGGACATCGTTTGGCAGATCGGGCCAGAAGAAGTGGGTTTCGACAGCGGTTACGAGATCGAACAAATCCGCGACGAACGGCATTTGCGAAACTGATCCATTGACGATTTCAACTTTTCCCGCCTTAATGGCCGCCTCGTTGATTTTTGTGGCAACGGCGACGCTATCAGCGGAGTAGTCGATTCCGTAGACCTTGCCCCCTTCCGACGCAATCGCGAGCTTGCTGATTGTGCGTCCACCGCCACAACCTGCGTCGAGCACGATGGACTCCCTGCCCACGATGAAGTGTGCGAGACCCCAGTCCGTGACACCGGAGTGCCGGGAGTTCATGTTGCGCAGTACGATACGCCCAAGCCATCCGCTCGGCTTACGGCATTGATTAGCGCGGGGAGCGGCATCCGTCATGCGAAAAATCTTAAACCGGCTGAGTCGTCCAGACGACCACAAATGTCGAGAGGGCAAGGCGTGGGATTGGTATTTAGGTGCCGATTCGGAACCAGCCGGTTTGCTCCTCGTTCTGCACAGGGCGCGGAGCAGTGACACCACGATAATCTGTAGGCTATCGTGCAACCCGCAGATCTTCAATCCGCGGCGCCGCCGCTGTCTCCCCCTGCCTCTGACGAGATGGAATTGGCGCACCCCGACGCGTCGGCCACCAAGGCCGGCGCGAAGTCGCTCGAGCCCACTCCTTTCATGCGCCAGTGGTCGGCCGCCAAGCGGGAGAACCCTGATGCGCTCCTCTTCTTTCGCATGGGCGATTTTTACGAGCTGTTCTACGACGATGCGGTCACAGCAAGCCGCGAACTCCAACTGACATTGACAGCGCGCGACCGGGAACGGCAGTTGCCGATGTGCGGCGTTCCCCATCACTCGGTCGAAGGTTACCTGAGACGGCTGTTAAGCAAGGGCTATCGGATCGCGATCTGTGACCAGATGGAGGATCCGAAACTCACCAAGAAGATTGTGAAGCGCCAAGTCACCCGCGTGCTGTCGCCGGGGACGGCGCTCGACCCTGCGCTTGGGCAGGAACGGAACAATTTTCTGGCGGCATATTTCGAAAGCGGTCCCGAAAAACAGACAGTGTGCGCGGTGGCACTGCTCGACGTTTCTACAGGTGAGTTTCGTACAGCGGAGTTTCAGGGGCCGAAGGCACGCCAACAGGCCCTGGAGGACCTGTCGCTCGCATCGCCGAGCGAGGTGCTGCTGCCATCGAGCGCCCAGACGCCGGGGGCCCTCGAAAACATCGTCGCGCGTACCCGCGTCGAAGACTGGGTATGGACGCGCGACTTTGCGGTGCCGCTTGTCGAACGCCAACTGCAGGTGCGGTCGCTCGAAGGCTTCGGGCTCATCGGGCATGAGGCCGCGGCGATTGCCGCCGGCGTTGTTCTGCATTACGTCCGCACGACGCAGAAAAACGAAGCGCTGCACATCGATTCGCTGAAGTTTCAGGAGCATTCGACCGCACTCGAACTCGACCAGGTGACGGTGCGGAATCTTGAACTCGTCGAACCACTCTTCGCTGGACAGGATGAGAGAGTCACTCTCTTCCGTACGCTCGATGCCTGCGTGACGCCAATGGGGAAGCGCCTGCTGCGTGCGACGATCCTGCGGCCCTTGATCGATGCCGAAGTTTTGAACGCGCGCTATGAGGCCGTGTCCGAGGCACACGCCGATCTACTCAAGCGCGAAGAAGTACGGCGGGCATTCGATGGCATCCTCGATCTTGAGCGTTTGCTGGCACGCCTGAGTCTGGATTCGGCCGGTCCACGCGACGTGCGTGCATTGGCCGCCAGCCTTGCGCGTTTGCCGCAATTGAAGTCCGCCGTCGAGGCCATGCAGGCTGCGTGCTGGCGGAAACTGCTTAGCCGGCTGGACACGCTCGAAGATGTAACAGTACGCATTGCTTCGACGCTGGTGGCGGAGCCTCCGCTGACCATGGCCGACGGCGGAGCGATTGCCGCCGGCGTCGATGCAGAGCTCGACGACCTGCGAGCCATCTCGTCGACGGGACGGCAGTCGATTGCAGCGATCGAGGAGCGAGAGCGCGCGCGCACAGGGATAGGGTCGCTGAAGGTCCGCTACAACTCCGTCTTCGGCTACTACATCGAGATCACGAAATCAAACCTCGCCCTGGCCCCGGCGGATTATGAACGCAAGCAGACGCTGGTGAATGCAGAGCGGTTTACAACGCCGGAGCTGAAAGAGTACGAAGTCAAGATCTTGACCGCGCACGACCGCTGCATCGATATCGAGAAACGGATTCTTGCGGAGCTTCGGGAAAAGGTGTTGCAGGCCGCCGGCAGAATCCGGCAGGCGTCGGCTGCGGTTGCCGAAGCGGATCTGCTGACTAACTTTGCCCACCTCGCGGCGCTGCGCCGTTACGCGCGCCCGGTGCTGACCGAGGAGCCTGTGCTGGAAGCGGTCGCGGCGCGACATCCTGTGATCGAACAGTGGATGGAGGACACGCGCGAAGGGCGCTTCATTGCCAACGATCTCTATCTGAACGCCAACGAGAACGGCCCGAGCCTTCTGCTGATTACAGGCCCAAACATGGGCGGTAAAAGCACCTATCTCCGCCAGGCCGCGATGCTGGTGCTGATGGCGCAGATGGGCAGCTTCGTTCCGGCGCAGAGTCTGCGGCTAGGGCTGGTGGATCGTATCTATACGCGCATCGGTGCCAGCGACAACGTGGCGCGCGGCCGCTCCACCTTTATGGTGGAGATGACCGAGACGGCAACCATTCTGAACACCGCAACGAAGCGCTCGCTGATTCTGCTCGACGAGATGGGACGCGGCACCGCAACGTTTGATGGGCTATCACTGGCGTGGGCCACGGTCGAATATCTCCACGCGGAGACGGGTGCACGCACCCTGTTCGCAACCCACTATCACGAACTGACCATGCTGGCCGAAAAGCTGCCCCGCGTGCGCAATCTGCGTGTCGGCGTCAAGGAAGGCGCGGGCGGCATCGTCTTTCTGCATACTATCGAGCCGGGAGCGGCGAGCAAAAGCTATGGCATCGAGGTTGCAAAGTTGGCGGGATTGCCCGCGGCCGTAATCGAACGCGCGAAGCATGTATTGCGACAGCACGAGAAGCAGGAGCGCCAGAGCGTGCAAGTTGAAACCGCGCCCGAGCCTATGCAGTTGACCATCTTCACGCCCCTCTCGCAGCGCATCGTCGATCGCGTCGAGGCGGTGGATGTAAATGCGCTCACGCCGCTCCAGGCACTGAATCTGCTCGAAGAGCTTCAACAAGAGCTCAAGGAAAAATCATGACAATGACGGTGCGCCAGGCTGCGGGAAGCCTGCTGGTGGTGGGACTGGGCGGAACGGAGTTGACGGCGCTGGAACGCGCCTGGCTCGGGTTGGTGCGTCCAGGTGGCGTCATTCTCTTCCGGCGTAACATCAAGGACCCGCAGCAGACGCGCGCACTGCTTGAAGAGGCCACCGGATTCTGCTGCCCCAGGGCCATTCGTTGCGTTGACGTGGAAGGTGGAACGGTGAATCGTCTGCGCGATGCGCTGGCGCCGATTGCGTCGGCGCAGGCCGTAGCTGCCGCCGCACGCATTCCCAGTTCCTCCCCGAAAAAGCAACGCGCTTCCGGTTCTTTACCACGGCAGCACGGCGAATTGATTGCGCGCGCGGTGAAGGCGTTCGGGTTCAACACCACGCTTGCGCCAGTGGTCGATCTTGCATTGCCCGAAGCGGCCGAAGTCCTCGGTTCGCGCACAGCCGGCGCGAATGCCGCGGAGGTGATCGCATACGCGCGCGACCTTCTGGCCGGCATCGCCGCACACGGAGTCATCAGTTGCGGCAAGCATTTCCCGGGACTCGGAGGAGCGGCCGGCGATACGCATTTCGTAACGCCCGCGATTGAACGTTCTTGGCCGCAGATGTGGGATGAGGATGTCGTTCCCTATCGCGAGCTGCACCGGGCGATGCCGATGATCATGATGAATCATGCCGCGTATCCGCACACGCCGGGCAAGAACGAACCGGCCAGCGCTTCGCGATTCTGGATCACGGAAACGTTGCGCAAACGAATCGGCTACAAAGGCATCATTCTCTCCGACGATCTGGAGATGGGTGGCATCTTGAAATTCTTGCCCGTCGAAGAAGCGGCGGTGGCGGCCATCCGCGCCGGATCAGACCTGCTCGAAATCTGCCACAGCCCCGAGCTGATTCTGCGCAGCTACGACGCGCTGGTTTCCGAGAGCGAGCGCTCGGCGGCCTTTCGCAAAGTGCTGATGACCACCGCGCGGGATGCCGCACGCAAGCGCGCCCGACTCTACGCGCGCGGTATCGCGCCGCCGCTCAACGCGACCAGGCTCGAAGCGCTGCGCAAAAACATTCTCGACTTCAACCGAATCGTAACGACCATAACGAATGCCGCGGCCGACGCAGCACCCAGAGCGGCCTCTCCCGCGGAGGCTTCGTGAAACTGAAGCCGATGATCGTGGCCGGCATCATGAGCGGAACGTCGGCGGACGGGATCGATGTTGCAGTCGTCCAAATCGCGCCTGCCAGGGGACGGCCGAACCTGACGCTTCTGGTGCATCGGGGATTCCGCTATCCGCCGGCACTGCGTCGAGCGGTTCTGACGGCGATGAATGCAAAGTCCACGACGACTGCTGAACTCGCAAAGTTAAATTGGCGGCTCGGCATCGCCTACGCCGAAGCGGTGAAAGCGACAATCAAGCAACACAAAATCAAAATCGATCTAGTCGGGTGCCATGGCCAGACGCTCTACCACCAGGCGCGTCCCGCATCCTACGCGGACAAGAGTTTTGCCTGCACGTGGCAGGCGGGTGAGGCTGCCATAATTGCTGCGGAAACCGGTGTTCCCGTCGTCTCGAATTTTCGGACTGCCGATATGGCCAACGGCGGACAGGGCGCGCCGCTTGTTCCTCTCCTCGACTACGTCATGTTCTCCGACCCCAGGCGCAATCGAGTGTTACAGAACATCGGAGGCATCGCAAATCTGACTGCCCTTCCCGCTGGCGCCTACAGCGACAAGATAGTTGCCTTCGACACCGGCCCCGGCAACATGGTGATCGATGCGCTGGCACTGAAGCTCTTCAACAAGAACTACGACCGCAATGGAACGACCGCAGCAAAGGGTCAGATTCTTGTCCCGGTCCTGAAGGAGATGTTGCGCGATCGCTACTTCGCGCTGAAGCCTCCGCGAACAACAGGACGCGAGCAGTTTGGGCGCGAGTACGCTGCGAGCTTTCTCGCAGCCTGTCGCCGCCACAGCCGGAAACCCGAAGATGCGCTGGCAACGGCTACCGCGCTCACTGCGGAAACAATTGCGCGAAGCTTCGAGAGCTTCGTGTTGCCAACGATGAGAAGCAAGCCAATTGACTACATCGTTTCCGGCGGAGGCGCGCGCAACCCGACCTTGATGAAAATGCTCGAGGCGAAACTCGGCCCGCTTGGTTGCACCCTATCGACGACAGAGCAGTTCGGCATGCCCGCCGAAGCAAAAGAAGCCGCAGCGTTCGCCCTGATGGCGTGGATGACCTGGCATTACCTCCCGGGAAATGTGCCCTCCGCGACCGGCGCCAAACGACCCGTCATCCTGGGACAGTTCAGCTATGCGTAAGCTGCTGTGCATTGCTGCGCCGTTCTTCACTCCGGCGCTCGCGAAAAGCTGAAAACAGAGCACTCCCGTCACGCTGGTCTTTCATCTACGCCCCTGAACTAAATCCATAACCACGTCGCTCCGCATCGGCATCCGTTCCCGCACATTTGCGCGCCACACCTCCCTTCACGACGAGCTGGAGCTTAAGTTTTCCTTAAGAGCCGCTTCAATTAAGTGCCTTGATTGGTTCCACATAGCGCTCGTCCTTGCCTTCGCAAAAATGGCTTCACAGTTTCGCACCAATTCTCAACCTTTTGCGCCGCTGACTCGTCTACAGAAACAGATAACGATTACAGCGCAGCGACTCGACTGTGGATGCGCGGAGAGATCAATGAAGAGCAGGAATTGGAATCGATTTGCGGTCGCGACGGGGCGGTTGTTTCTCCTGTTCGTTTTGGCAATCGCATGCAACAAGCTCGATGCGCAGGCCCCGGCGAAGTTCGTGGGTACTGTTACTGCGATCAGCGGAAACACGATCACCGTGAAGACCGACGCCGGCGACTCAAAGCAGGTGGAAGTCTCTGCAACCGCGGTAATCAAGCAGCTTGAGCCGGGGCAGAAGGACTTGAGCGCTGCGGCGACGATCCAGTTGACCGAGCTTGCCGCAGGCGACCGCGTGCTCGTGAAACTCGACCCGAATAGCGCAACTCCGCAGGCGCTTCAGATCGTAGCGATGAAGAAGACGGACATCGCGCAACGGCAGCAAAAGGACCAGGAAGAATGGCAGCGCAATGGAACGGGCGGCCTGGTGAAGAGCGTTGATCCGGCCTCGGGCCTCGTTCTGTTGACAACCGGCGCAGGACCAACCGCCAAGACTGTTACGGTTCACATCCGCAAAGACGCTGTCCTCAAGCGCTACGCATCAACTTCGGTTCGCTTCGCCGATGCGCAGCCCGCGCCGTTGGACGCGATCCATCCAGGTGACCAGTTTCAGGTGCTTGGTCAGAAGAACGCCGACGGAACGGATATCACGGCCGCGCAAGTGGTTTCTGGCAGTTTCAGAAATGTTTCAGGATTGGTGACTGCGATCGATACAAGTGCTTCAACTTTGACGGTGAAGGATCTGGCGACGAAGAAAAACGTCACGGTGCATATCACGCCGGATGCAGATATGCGCCGCCTGCCCGACATGATGGCAAAGATGATTGCAGCCCGTTTAAAGGGCGGAGCCGCGCCGGCCGGCGGCACCTCAGTCGCAGCTCGTCCGCAGGGCAGCGGCGCTGGTGGACCGCAAGGTTCGAACGGACAGGGCGGTGGAATGGGAGCAGGACAGGGTCGCCGCACCGGTGGTGGCATGTCGCAGGCGCTTGATCGCGCACCCGCCGTGCAACTCGGCGATTTGAAGAAGGGCGAAGCCGTGATGCTCGTGTCTACCGAGGGCACGGACGATGTTACCGCGATCAAGCTGCTGGCGGGAGTAGAGCCGTTGCTTGAGAGCCCCGACGCTTCACGTGATCTGCTCGCCAACTGGAGCATGGGCTCCGGCGGCGGCGAAGAAGCGGGAACACAATAGACAGTTTTGCAATCAGCAGGAATTGAGTGAGGAATACGTGTATTCAAGACATCATTGCTTTTTTCATCTCCTTCATTTTTTAGTTGCGTTGGCTTTTGGGTTGACGAGCCTCACTGCGCACGCGCAATCGGCGCCCGCTGCGACGGCAACCATTCACGGCCACATCGCCGACCAGACTGGCGCATTGATCCCCGGCGCCAAAGTGACCGTCACCTCAACCAGTGGAAAGACGGTCGGCACCGCCACCGCTGACGCAAGCGGAGCCTACGAAATCACAGGTCTTGCAGCCGGAAGCTACATCGTGAGTGCGGACTATTCCGGATTCGCGGCTTTCAAGTCGCAAGCCATCGCCGTGACAGCAGGTCAAGTCAAACGCGTCGATATCGCCATGGCGATTGAAGTCGAGCAGCAAAGCATTACTGTCAGCGATGAAACTCCGACGGTGAGCGTGGAAGCTGGTGCGAATGCCAGCTCTCTCGTCTTGAAAGACAAGGACCTCGATGCGCTCTCCGACGATCCCGATGAGCTTTCCAATGAGCTCACTGCGCTCGCCGGACCTTCGGCCGGACCGAACGGCGGCCAGATCTATATCGATGGCTTTACGGGCGGCCAACTGCCGCCCAAGTCGGCGATTCGCGAAATCCGCATCAATCAAAACCCGTTCTCGGCGGAGTTTGACAAGCTGGGGTACGGCCGAATCGAGATCCTCACCAAGCCCGGCACCGACAAGCTGCACGGCCAGGTGTTTCTGATGGGCAATCAAAGCGCGACCAACACCGGGAGCCCGTTTATTCCCAATGTTCCTTCGTACTACCGGATCCAGTACAACGGAACCATCAGCGGCGCGTTGAGCAAGACTGCTTCGTTCTTCATGAGCATGGAGCAGCGCGATAACCATGACGAAGCGATCTTCAACTACTTCCCTGCCGTACAGGATCCGACGTCTGGACTCTATTCGATCTCCAGCACCCGCGCATCGGGAGCGCTCGCGAATCCCCACAACCACATCAACGTGTCTCCGCGCCTCGATCTGCAGCTCGGACAAAAGAACACCCTCACGGTGCGCTATCAGTTTTTTTATGATTCCGAGTCAGGCGACATCGGGTCTACACAGCTTCCGTCGCAATCGATGACAACGACATCAACCGAACATACGCTCCAGTTGAGCGATTCACAGATCATCAACGACCACATCGTCAACGAGACTCGTTTTGAATACCGGCGCGAACTCAATTCCATTTCTCCCGTGAGCAAATTGCCAACACTCATCGTTGCCGGCGACTTCACCGGCGGCGGCTCCTCGGAACAGTCGTCCAATGATCATCAGGATCATCTCGAGTTGCAGAATTACACCACGATGACCGCCGGACCGCAGACCATTAAGTTTGGCGCCTGGTTGCGCGACAATCGCGACGCCAATGCCTCATTTGCAAACCGGAATGGCTCCTTGGTCTTCACAGAGAAGGGCTATGTGGATGCGCTGAATGCGCTGGCTCAGGGCCAGAGCCTGTCCACACTGCCTGCGGGCGACTTCGTTAACTTGAGCGTGACCGCCGGCCGCACCGCCTACACTTCGAACTTGTTCGACGGCTCACTGTTCTTGCAGGACGACTGGAAGGTCAATCCGCGCCTCACGCTGTCCGGCGGTTTGCGGTGGGAGACGCAGAACCATATCTCTGACCACAACGATTGGGCGCCGCGCGTGGCCTTCGCGTACGCACTTGACGCCAAGGGAAAGAAGCCTGCCAAGACCGTACTCCGCGCCGGCTTCGGCATTTTCTATGATCGCTTGTCCATTGGGGATCTCCTGGCGGCAACGCGACAAGGCGTAAACGCCGGAGAGGTGCAAACCTCGGTGGATTCGCCAGCCTGCCTGAGCGGATCCGACCTGAATAACCTGGATTTCACGGCCTGCCAGCCTGCGGCGCCCTTTACGCCAACGGCCGACAGCACCCTGGTGGCGATCTCGCCCACCTATCATTCGCCCTATACCGAACAGTTGGGAGCCAGCCTCGAACGGCAGGTTACCAAGACCGTGACGATGACCGGCACTTACCTTCGCTCCTTTGGCGTGCATCAAATGGTGACACGCGATGCCAATCCCTACTCTCCGTTGCCGGGAACAACGTTCTACAACAGCACCACGGGTCCACGCTTGAATCCAAGCCTGGGAATCATCCAGGAATACTATCCCGAAGCAATCTTCAAAGAGAATCAGATGATTCTCAATGTGAATGCGCGCATTTCGCCGAAGCTGGGGTTCTTCGGGTTTTATAACCTGTCGTTTGCCAACACTGACAATGCCGGCGGAATGGCTTCGAACTCCTACAACCTGAGTCAGGACTACGGCCGCGCAAGCTTTGTGTCCCGGAGCAATATCTTCCTCATGGGCAATTACACCGGCCCATGGGCGCTCCGGTTCAACCCGTTCCTGATTGCCCGCACCGGACGTCCTTACAACGTAGTCTCAAGCAACGACCTGACGGGCGATCAGTTTCTCAACAATCGGCCGTCCTTCGCTGATGCCTCGCTGTGCACCGCAGGCAGCGAGCAATACTTCCAGACACAATTCGGTTGTCTGAATGCAGATCCCGGCCAGGGAGATTCCCTCGTGCCGATGAATCTTGGATCTGGACCACCAAGTATTGCCTTCAACCTGCGCCTCAGCAAAACCATCGGCGTTGGACCAAAGACGGAAGCGGCCGCCGGAGTTGCAGGCGGCGGGCCCGGCGGTGGACCAGGCGGCGGCCGCGGTGGTGGTGGCGGCGGTGGTGGTCGCGGCGGCGGTCCTGGCGGCGGACTCGGCCCCGGCGGACTCGGCGGTGGTGGCGGCCCAGGCGGCATGATGGGATCGGCCGGAACAGGGCGTAAATTCAACCTGACGTTCAGTGCCCAGGCACTCAACATGTTCAACAACGTCAATTACGGAACACCGATTGGCACTTTGGGAGCAAGCGAGTTTGGTCGTTCGACAAGCCTCGCAAACGGACCCTACTCCGGTCCCGGCGGCTCGACCTCGAGACGTATTTTCTTCCAGGCCGTCTTTGCGTTCTAGTTGCAAAGCATTAGCAAAAGGGCCGGAGCTTCTTTGCTCCGGCCTCTTGCTTTTATCGGTTAAGCAATCGGGAGACTACCGGGCATCGCCAGCAGCCGCGAATAAAGCGCTTCCCATTCTGCGGCCTTCGCATTCATGTCGAAATGTTTGCGAATTCGCGCGCGCGCGGCCTCGCCCATGACGCTGAGCTCTTCCTGCGACTTGCGCATGACGTAAAGCATTGCTCCCGCAAGCGCGCCGGCGTCGTTTGGCGGAACGATCATCCCGGCATCGCCGGCCAGTTCGCGGACGCCTCCCACATCCGTTGCTACCACGGGCTTCTCCATCGCCATCGCCTCACCCACGACCAGCGGCATTCCCTCCCATGCGGAGCCCAGCACAAATGCGTCAGCGCCATCGAATACAGCGGGCATCTCGTCGCGCAAGCCGAGCCAATCAATATGCTCGGTGAGCCCTTCCTGAGCCGCGAGGTTGCGAACAAGCTCTCCTTCCTGATCGCTCCCTTCCCCGGCCACCCATAGGCGCGTCTGAGAAACTACTGCAAGTACCCGCGCAAATGCTCCCAACAGATTCGGATAGTCTTTGGCGGCAGCGATACGGCCTGCGGCAAGCCAGATGAAATTGCTGCCGGCATTGAGTTCCGTTCGCATCGCATCTCTGCGACCACCATCTTTCGCGAAGAGCGCAACATCGATTCCGTTGGTGAGAACAGAGCATTTGCTCCCCGCAACGACACCCGATTCAATGCTGCGCGTTGCGACGGCGCGACTGACTGCCGTGGTGTGGATCGCCAGGCGGTCCGTGAGCCCGTAGGCGAGCGTGCGATGCCAGGGGCCTTCATATACGTTGTGAATTGTAGAAAGAGTCCTCGGGAATGCGCCCGCAACACAAAGCAGGCGCCCGGCCATGTTGGCATGAAATGTGTGGCAATGCACGAGATCCGGTCGAAAGTCGCACAGAACGCGCCTGCCTCGGACCAGTCCGCTCACAACGCCCGCAGGGCTCTTGCTCATGTCGAGGTAGACCACGTCAACATTGGTCGGCCATACATGCTCTGCACGACACCGAAGCACGATCAGCAGGACCTGGTGTCCTCGCGCTGCCATGCGCTCTGCCAGTGCGACGACCTGTCGTTCGGCGCCCCCGAAGCCGAGCGAAGTAAGCATGTAGGCGATGCGCATGGTCTCCTGAGTCCGTGACTCAATGAATCAAGAGATGATAGCGCGATGCGATCACGAAACCGTGTGCGCAGGCTCACCCCGTGTGCCGATCCATCGTTTCAGCAGCGTGTCCACCGCAAACACGCCCGGGCCAAGTATGAGTATCAGAAGCGCTGCGAACCAGTATGTGTAGGGCGAAGCTCCGTAGAAGTCCTCGGGTTTCGAGAAAATGTGAGAGAAATTCACGCGATCGTCCGGGACGCTCAAGTAAGCCATCGTCATATTGACGAAGAGAACCAAGGAAGTAAGACGCGAAGCAATCCCAAATGTGAAGAGGAATCCGCCGCAGAGTTCAATTAGCGCAACCGCCAGCGCGGTCATGTGCGGCGCCGGTAGATTCAGGTTAGTGAAGAAATCGGTGACCTTGTCGAGATGCGTCAGTTTTCCCCATCCATCCTGCATGAACTGGTAGCCCCAATAGAGGCGAATCGCCAGCAGAAGCGGACTTTGCAGCCGGTTCAGAACCGAGGCAAAGCCATTGTAGAGTTTGGTTACGGAGTTTACGAGGCCGCTCATCATTCCCTTTCCAATCGCTCAGGGCTTGGAAGCCCTTGCATTTACCTGGGCCTTTGGCGACACGGCAGAAGTCGCCCGTATCACCGAATTGGCACTCCCTTGAAGACGGTCACGCCCGAACCCTCGGTGAGGAAGGCGGAATCGGGTGCCTTCCCCAAGACCCTCGCGAACTCGGCGCCAAAATACTTCTCCGCATTCCCGCTGAAGCATGCCCGGTTTGCGTCGCTCACATTCCACTGCGGGTGTTCCACCTGGTACTCCAGCGTGCCGCCCGTCCCTTGCGCCGCGTATCCCCAGTAGTGCTCGGTGATGAACTGGCCAAGCGAACCCTCCTGCGGCAGGTAGCCATCGCCCAATGTCTCGGCAGAGATCGTGCACCGATCTGAACTCGATCCCCATGAGAACGCCGCGGTCGTGATTCCGTTGCTCTTGTCGATCCGATGCGCCATCGTCACGCACGAATAGCGCTCACCATACACGAACTTCGCGATCGCCGTCACCGCAAACTTGGGAACCAGTTCGCCAATGAAGACAACGCCTCTCCTCCCGGAGCGCCGCACATAAAATCGTAGATTCACTTCTTCGAACGACTGGTGAAATGGAATTGCCCTGCCAAATACGCGTGTCTTATTGAATTCGAAACCGATGAGGCTGACATACGTCTTGCCCTCAAATTGATCCAGTTCGGTACCCGCCGGAACGAGCGGCTGCAGCAGCGCCGGATCGACGGCATAGTTCAGCATCAACAGGTTCTTCCATTCCGCAGTGAGGAAGGTGCGTTGCCGGGCCATCGTCATTCTGCTTTTAAGGGCAATCTGTGCCCGCCGATGAGTTACCAGAAATTTCTCGCAGCATTGATGCTCAGGAATGCAGCCCCTCAATATCGGGTGCGCACATCCAGCCAAGTTCTGACCAGCTCTTGAACCACTGCCCGACCAGTTGTGGCCGCTTCCCGCTGGGTACGCGTGAACTGGTAACACCCGTCTCGATGGCTTGCGCAAGCGGAATTCCAGCTTGGATGGCGGCGAGTGTCAGGAATTCCTCGCGTCGAATACGCAGATAGTAGACCGAAAAATCTACCCGGTGGACTGCCAGCCAGGTCGCCTTGTATCGCAGGGCCGGCAGCTTCGCCGGAGCCTCTTCATCGTCCTCATGGCGAACGCCCGCTTCGCTCGTCTGGCGCTTCTCGTTCTTGTGAAGATTCAGCACCAGTTCGTCGACAGGAAAATCCAGTGCGACCAGCCGTAGATGCGGTTGCAGCGCGAGGTGCGAGTCGCCGTCAAGTGTGGAGATTTGTTCCAGGGTAAGCGGATCGCGTTCGGCGCCGTCAAAAGCTTCCACGAATGCCCACTCAATCCGCGCCACGTCTTCCGCAAGGCGCGCGCGCCTGCCGGCAAAGTGCGGATTCTTCTTGAGCCATTCCGAAAGATGCGAGCCGAGATTGCGCAGCGAAAACGATCGGCTGGGATGCTCGGAGAGGTACGCCACAGACATCGCTTCGAACGCACGGGCGCCGATGACCGAACGCAACGCCGGAAAATCCTCGGCCAGTGCGCCCAGCACACGATACCAGTATTGCCGGTTGTAAATCTCGAGACGCTCAAAGGAACTGAGCCGGCTGTTTGGTGCAATGATGGATGCGGCCACCTGGTCCATCGAGCGGCCATCGGGCGATTCCCGACGCATCTCTTCATCGGGGGTCAGCGGCATCATGACAGCGCGCGCCATTTCGCGCTGCAGTTGGGCGAGGCTCATGGCTTGGGAATTCATTGAGCCGCCTCCACATGTGTTTCCCATGCCTTTGGATCATGTCCAGCGACAGCAGTCGTGCTTCCCGTCCTTGCAAATTTCTGCAGGTAGCGATTCGCCTTCAGGGCCTCTGCGTGCACCTCGTCGAAACTTGGAATGTGATCGTCCCATTCCAGCAGCGTCGGCATCGGGCCGCAGCGTTCGATCGCGCGTGCATACAGTTTCCATACCGGATCGATGACCGGATGGTCGTGCGTGTCCAGAATGTATTTCTCGTATTTCGAGTGACCCGCGATATGAATCTGCGCAACGCGATGCGCCGGTATGGCATTCACATACACCATCGGATCGAATTCGTGATTGACCGAGGAGACATAAATATTATTCACGTCGAGCAGAATGCCGCAGTCCGCGCGTTCCACCACTTCATTCAGGAACTCCCACTCCGTCATCTGCGAAGCCGTGAAAGCAGCGTAGGAGCTGACATTCTCAACGGCGACGGGAATCTCGAGGAAGTCCTGCACCTTGCGAACGCGCTCGACCGTCCGCGCCACGGCTTCCCAGGTGTACGGCAGCGGCAGCAGGTCATGCGTATAGGTGCCGTCGACTGAGCCCCAGCAAAGATGATCGCTGAGCCACGGAGTGCCGGTACGCCGCACAAGCGTCTTGAGCCGCTTGAGGTGTTCCGGATCGGGTTCGGTCACCGATCCGAAGTACATCGAAACGCCATGCTGCACGACCCGATAGCGCTCGAGTATCTGATCGAGCATAGCCAGCGGTCGGCCACCATCGATCATGAAGTTTTCCGAGATGACTTCAAACCAGTCGACCACGGGCTTCCGCGAAAAAATGTGCTGGTAATGCGGAATGCGCAAACCAATTCCGACGCCGTGGTTCTGGAATGCATTGAAACGATTGCCGGCCATAGATATTCGTCAAGGGGAATAGCTGAACAAAAGTCTCAGCTTTCTTTGAAGATTGACTGACCTCAATTCATTTGACGTTCCTTGAGGATTCTCGAATCCTACTACATTGAAACGGTGTAAGTGAAGAGATTCGAGGGCAACGCCACGCTGGAACCGCAAACGCTGACCTCGATTTCTCGCAATTTTTCATGACAGCTTCTTCAGCAGCCGGTGAACGAGAAAAAGTCACCAAGCGGCGTGGCCAAATGAGGGTTGAAGGGTTCAAAGGTGCGTGGACGATCGATGTCAAATCCCGCTGCATGTGCGTGTGCCTTGTCAACAAATGGAAGCAGCGCTGTTACTGCCTGGCTGATATTGGTCAGGCACAGCGTTCGTTCGTATCCGTTATTGTTCGGTGGATCCACCTTCTCCGGGACTCCCTGGAGCCCTGTGATTCTTTTAATCGGCCCGCCATCCTGCGTGGCAACATCGCCTGAAACAGCGCGCGCCAGCGTGCGATGATCGCTTTCAATTCCCATGATGCGTGCAGCCGTAACGCGCAAATCGGCAGTACTGAAGTAGCGCACCCCCACGAGATAGGCAGCAATGAACGCATCTTCAAGACTGACCAACGTATTCAGTGAGACCTGTGCGTTTGAGAACATGCCCTTCGGATAGTAGAAGGTGGTAAATGGAGAATCTTTCCCAGTTGCCGATGAGGCCAGCAGATAGTGCGACATCTCTTCCTCGCGTGCCGCATGAAAGTAACCCTGGTCGTCATCGGGAATGCGGGTAAACCACCCGGAATCGCGGACGATGCCGGTGTAGGTTGCAACCGCGAGAGCCTCGGCAATAGCTGCAGCTGAAAGGATATCCACGTCGCCGCTGGTACCGGTCGCGCCTTTGATGTGATCATGGCCCGGATTTGGTTGATCTGCAAATGCGCGTACGGTACCGGCAAGTCCGAAGAGCCCCAAGGCGGTCGCCGTACTCGCGAGAGTTGCGTGCTCAAAGAAAGAACGCCTCGAAAGTCCGGGGGAACACGTTTCAACTGGGATTTCAATGCTGTTTTCAGAAACACTCATGTTGGTTCTCCTTCGCTAGGTTGGGTTTCGCGCAAGCCCAGTGCCTACCAAGGAATCGCTTGAGATGATGCGGCGGAGATGCTCCGGCCTCTCCGCCGCGTCGGCGATGGAGAACTGTTTAGACGAACTTCGGCATCTTGGAGCCGTCGGTTGCGCAGCCGCCCTTGCCTTTGCAGCTGTTCTTGGCTTTGCAGCCGTTGTCGCTGGACTTGCAGCCGCCCTGACCCTTGCAATCGTTCTTGCCTTTACAGGAGTGTTTGGCAGGCTTGTCTTGTCCGGCATAGCGCAAGCCGGCCTTGGCCGCCTTGACTGTCGGGTTGTTTGTATTCGAGCTCGTGGTGGCCGCGTGAGCCGCGACGGTTCCACCCATCAGACCGGTGAGAGCAGCGGTGAGCAGCATTGCACTGAATTGATTCTTCATGTGAGATAGACCTCGCTGGGGGGTTAAGGCGGGGAATCCGCCGGGTTGTCACAACGCGGCACCTACCGGGAAGCACAAATGCCGCACAATCTGGGGCACGCACTCTAGGCGTGCGGGCATGCGCGAAAGGTTACAAGGAAAGGGGGCTCGCTGAAAATGAAATTCTTTGCACCGGTTCCTTTGTCTTATGAACGGGCCAGGCAGGACTTTGGATTGGCCGGTTTGTCGCGCTGCTTTGAACCGTGGGAGACGCTCGGCGAAAACCAGACTGACGATTCAGGAAGGCAAGGTCAATAAACTGCAATTCCAGGAGAAAGAGTAAGGATTTGCCGGCAAGGATCCTGCGACTGAGCCGCGAATGCCTGTAGCGGCAGGGGCACGCCGACCCGCTAAATCGTTTAAATGGCAACGGTAAGTTTTTGGCATTCAGCAAGATTCTTATATAAAATTTACCAACCCGTATGTACAATCGCGACGAGGAGAGCCATGGCCGGAGATATTCAACTTACGTGCAGTGATTGTGGACAAGATTTTACGTTCACCGCTGCGGATCAGGCGTTCTTTCAGGAACGCGGTTATTCGACCCCCAAGCGCTGCAAGCCTTGCCGTCAGGCAAAGAAGAGCGAACAAGGTGGGGGAGGCTCCGGGTATCGTCCGGCTCCATCCCATGGAACACCTGTCATCTGCTCCGGCTGTGGCCAGCCAACCACTGTTCCATTTGAACCACGCGGCGATCGCCCGGTGTTTTGCCGGGACTGCTACCAGGCACGTAAAGGCAGCAGCAGCGGCGCCCGCTCGGGACGCTATTAGAGATCCCGGCTCCGATGCCTCCATTGGGGTGTCGGAGCCGGCTCTCTTGGTTGCCCGACAACGCAAGTTGAGACACAATGCAAACAGCAGGACCGGCTACGGTCTCGGTTGCTGTTTCTTGAGGACCGTCCTTGTGTTCGCTTTTTCCGTTTTTATAAACCTTTAACAATCCATTGACCGCGTGGATCTGCGCTTCGGCGGAACCGCGGATCGCGCATCGTTGCGGAAGCGGCCGCTAAACAGCAGAATTCCGTGCCGACTCGACTCATTCCCCGATATCCTTCAACCAGCATGGCCACTCAACTGACTTTTGTCCGGTTCGCCTGGAAGAACCTTTGGCGTAGGCGCCTGCGAACCGTGTTGACATTGGCCGGCATCGGCATGGCCATGGGTGCGTTTGTCTGCCTTGTAGGCTTCTCGCGCGCGTTCGAACAAGCGTGGCGTCAGATGTACGCCAACAGCGGAACCGACATCGCGGTCGTTGCAGAAACGTTTCTCAACACTACGATTGACCAATCCGTCGGAGCAAAGTTGCAGACGCTGCCCGTCATTGCTGAGGCCGCACCCATGACATTCAACTTCATGGGTCTCACAGCCGACGTGAACGCCATCGCTTATGGGTGGAAGGCCGATTCGTTTGAGTTCTCGGCGATATCGATAACCGCGGGCACGCGCTTCCACGACGGCCAGCCCGAGATCCTCCTCGGAGACCTGCTCGCAGACAGCCTGAAAAAGCATGTAGGCGACTCTCTCGAGATTCAGGGAGCCAATTTCAACGTAGTCGGCGTGTTTCATGGCGGCTCAGCGCTCGAGGCGGGCGCAGTCATCATGCCGCTCGATCAGATGCAGAAGCTCAGCAGCCTCGAAGGCAAGGTCACCGCGTTCCATGTCCGGCTCAAACCCGCGCCTGTCGGAGAATCCCCAGAACACTACATGGCGCGAGCGCAAGGTCTGATCGAGTCGGCGCTGCCAGGAGTTCGCGCCGTTCCCGCCGCTGAGCGCGCCAGCAACAATCAGCTCGTCTTGCTGGCACATGCCACCGCCTGGGGCACATCGTCCATTGCATTGCTGATCGGCATTCTCGGTATCGCAAACACCATGGCTATGTCGGTCTTCGAACGCACGCGCGAAATAGGAGTCTTGCGCGCTCTTGGATGGAACAGCCGGCGTGTTCTGCTCCTCATTCAACTAGAAGCCGCTGCGCTTGGGATGGCAGGAGGACTTTTGGGCATTGGATTCGGATGGCTGGCTCTGCGCATACTCGCGCACCTCCCGCAGACCGCAAGCATCGTTTCCGCTTCATTTCCCTTCCCCGTCCTGGCTGAAGCTCTCGCCATCGCGATTGCCGCCGGGCTTCTTGCCGGCATTATCCCGGCGTGGCGCGGCGCTCGATTGTCTCCGGTTGAGGCGCTTCGCTATGAGTAGTCCGCAGCTCGAACTGCGCGCGGTAACCAAGCATTACGATGGCGGACGCATCGAAGCGCTGCGCGGTGTGGGCCTCTCCATCACCGCCGGAGAGTTTGTCACGATCAGCGGCCCTAGCGGAAGCGGCAAGTCCACGATTCTGCACCTGCTCGGAGGGCTGGATTCCCCTACAACCGGCGAAGTGCTCTTCCAGAATTCCCCCCTGGGCTCCGCGTCCGACACCGATAACTATCGGTCGCGTCATGTCGGTTTCATCTTTCAGGCATTCCATCTGCTCCCCACGTTGAGTGCCATCGAGAACGTACAGGTGCCAATGCTGGCAGCGAAAGGAGCAGATCACCACGTAGAACGAGCGGAGACCCTGCTGCGCGAAGTCGGAATGGAGAACCGGCTCGATCATCGGCCCAGTGAGCTTTCAGCCGGCGAACGCCAGCGCGTGGCAATCGCCAGGGCTCTCGCCAATTCTCCCGGCATCCTCCTCGCCGACGAGCCAACGGGAAATCTCGATTCCGAGAACTCCGCACGCATCATGAAAATCCTTACCGGGATCCAGCAGGATCGAGGCATGACGCTGATCGTTGTAACCCATGAGAACGAAATCGCCGCATCGGCACCGCGCCACATTCGCATTCGCGACGGCAGGATCGAAGCATGAAGATTCTCTGGGCTGCGGTCCTTGCCCTCCTGCTGCCGACTCTGGCGCACGGCGCGGATGCGCGGCCGGTATTGGCCGCATCCCGACAGCGCATCGAAGCTGCCGACTATCGCATTGTCGGGCACATCGTGCGCGTCGACGCCAAAGGCGCCCGTACCAACTTCTCCGTTACCGTGAAGGCGCATTGGTTTCCCGGTGTCCTGCGAGTACTGCTCGACGTCACTTCCCCGCCGCCCCAGCGCTTGCGCGTCCTGATGGAACTGCGGGCAAACGGACAAGTCCAGATGAAGATCGCGCATCAGGGCGACAAGGAATTTGCAAGTCTCCCCTTCGCCCGATGGACAAGCGAACTCTTCGGCCCAGCCTTCAGCTACGAGGATCTGCTCGATCCACAGTTCTACTGGCCCGACCAGACAATGGAAAACGCAAAATACGGCGCACGCGATTGCGATCTGCTCACGAGCAGCCCTGGCACGGAAGATCGCACCCGCTATTCCAAAGTGCGTACCTGGCTTGACCACACCATCGCATTCCCCGTGCACGAAGAGAAAACGTTGAACGGAACCGGCGCGATCGAGGAGATCGACTTTATCGGTCTGCGGCATGTGAGCGGAGTCTGGTCCGCCAGCCAGATTGAAAGCAAGCTGAAGGGACAAAATGGATCAACGTTGTTCCTGCTCGAACGGGGTGCTGCGAAAGCGAATCTCAAGGCAACAGATTTCAATGCGGAGAGCCTTCTGAAGTTTTAGCGTCGCTATGCACATACTTCTCTTGATAATCGGCCTTCTCGCGGCGCTCCTCATTCTCGGCTGCGCCTATCAATTCGTCGCCACGCGCCGCGATCGCCTGCGTTACGCAAGCCGCGGCAGATGGATCGAAATCGGAAATCGCCAAAGCCTGTTTGTAGTCGAGAGAGGGAGTGGAAGCACCACCGTAGTCTTCGAGTCCGGAATCGCCGCCACTCATCTCAACTGGTGCACCATCCAGGAGGAAGTTTCTCAATTCGGTTGTGCCGTGGGATACGATCGCTGCGGCCTTGGATGGAGCAGCCCAGCGCGCACTGAGCGCACGCCCGCGAACGTCGCATCCGAGCTTCACCGGATGCTCGAAGGCGCGCACATTTACCCACCGTACGTTTTGGTCGGCCATTCCTTTGGCGGCATGGTGATGCGCCGTTTCGCGCTTCTCTATCCCGACCAGGTTGCCGGAGTTGTGCTCGTCGATCCGATGCGCTGTTGCGAGTGGCCGCCGATCAATGCCGGGCAGCAGGCCACTCTCAATCGTGCGATTCGATGGCTGCGCTATGCGGTCCCGGTTGCGCACATCGGACTGGCTCGTCTTGCGGTAACCTCTGCTCTTTGCGGTTCCGGATTCCTCGCACGCCGCATGGCAAACGCTGCCGGCGACGGCGGTCGACATGTGCTGGGTCGCGTAACCGGTGAATTGGCGAAGATGCCAGGCGAAATCCGGCCCCGCATCGCCGCGCATTGGTCAAGGCCCGACTTCTACAAAGGAATGCGCCGCCATATCCAGGCCGTCCCTGAAACCGTGGTCGAAATGTGCAACGCCGATCCCATCGAACGCATTCCCGTGCTCGTGCTGACGCCGGGACAATCAACGCCCCTGGACGACGAAGAAATCAACAGGATCGGTAGCAATGTGAAGCAGGTGATCGCCGCGGAGAGCGGTCATTGGGTTCATCTCGACCAGCCCGACCTTGTCGTTCAATCCATCTTCGAAATGGTGATGGCGCACGATCCTCAAGCCGTAAGTTGAGATGGTAGCAAGACTACTTCTCGCCCGCTGAAAACTTAGTCCACGGGCCCGCTTTCATATCCTTGAGAACCGGCTTCAGATAGTCGAACTCGTGATGCGCGGCAAAGAATGGCGCGGCCTGGAAATCCTCACCGCACGGGTGCCCCGCGCGCGCAATCAGTGAGAGATTCGCCGCGAGATCTGAGTCCGTCACCTTTCCCGTGACAGCCCCATCGGGATAGTACGGCGGATCGCCCCATTCAGGAACACCTTTAGGATCCACGTCAATGTGTCCACAGAGCGTGCGCGCATCCGCGCCCGTCTTGCCGGTATAACTGTCATCGTGATTCGCAAGAAACTGCTCCGCCAGATCCACATCGATCTGGCCTTTGCTGGCTGCAATCTTCCGCTCCCAGGTCAAATGCCGTGCATTCATCGACGAAGACTTGTTGGACGAATCAAAACCATCCGTCTCCTGCTTGATCAATGCAGGATCTCGCGGGAAATTCGAACTGATGAAGTAGCCGTCTTTTGTGCGCCACAGCGGAGTATTCTTCAACCCCAGCTCGAGGTATGCAATCTCGCCCGTATTGCGGTCGCCAACAAGCCAGTCATTGGCATAGCCGCCGTTGTTGCCCTCTTTGATGATGGACACATACTCATCAATCGAGCTCGCATATTGCATCGCTTTGCGCGAGCGCACAAACTCCGGCACGCCCTCAGGATTCCATCCGATAAACTGCGTGATCGTCGTCTCGGTGATGATGAGACCCGCATCGTTCACGCCAAAGTCGTCCTGGCTGGTGATGACGCCTGGTTCTCCATCCATCACCATGCGGTGGCCGTGCGCGGGCTTGATGTCGAACATCACGGTCCAGCGTTCACCGTCGGCATAGCTCGACCAGTTGTTGTGCGCGATAACAATCTTGCCGCCTTTGGTATAGCTGCCCGTCGCAATGAAAGCGGAGCAGTGCCCCTCCGGGCGAATCACCGGTGCATTCATCGCGTGCTCGTTCTTGTTCAGCCACGGAACGTAATATTCTGGCAGCTCGATGCCGCCATTCAGCGCGACGATGTCCCACACGTCGAGCTTCACGCCCTTCGATTGCGCGCCTTTTGCGATGCCTGTCAGCTCCTGCTGATATTCGCTGCCGACATGCGGCCAGAGCATCTTGCGGCTTGCGTCGCGATAGAAACTCCAATCCCGCTTCGTGTCATGCTTCGACTCGACCTTCAACACATTCACCAGGTCGGCGATCTCCGCAGCGAGCAACTGCCCATGCTGAAACCCAATCTCTTCCGGTGTCCCTTCAAGATGCACATACTTCCATCCGCCGCGATCGAAGCGATAACCCGCACCGCTGCTTTCCACCGAAGAACTAGCGGGGGCGATGCGCTTCGCAAACGTGGGAGCAGCCGACGTGAGCAGCATGCAGAGCAGACAGAGAAATGAGATGCGGGGAAGCAGTCGTGCCATCCGGGTTCTCCCGATGTCGAGATTGTGCATCGAGAATAGCAGCTTGCCGCGCGGGCAAGCGCCGTTGCCTGCCCGCACCATTTCTGATCAGCGCTTCTTACCGGCCTTGGGCGCCGGCTTCTTCGCAATCGCTTTAGCGGGCTTGGTGGCTGCATGCGGCTTTGCCTTGGCGACTGGAGCAGCCTTCTTTGCGGGAACCGCTTTGTGCGCGGGCTTGGCATGCGCCTTTACCTGGGCTGCCTTGACGGGCGCTTTTTGAGGAGCCTTTGCTGCGGGCTTGGCCGCATGTGCCGGCCTCGCGACAGTCGCAGGCTTGGCTGGCACTGGAACCGGCTTTTTCGCTGCCGGTGGAGGCGTGGCTATCTTGGCCTTCTCCGCCTTAGGAGGCTCGGGCTTCACTTTCAGTGCAGGTGCGGGCTTAGCCGTCGCTGCAGACTTTGCCACAGGCGCAGCTTTTTGACCGCCCGCTTTGCCCTTCGCATCCTCAGCCTTGTGTGCTGCTTTGTCGGGCTTCGCGTTCGGGGCCTGCTTGCCGCGTCCTTTGCGCACAGGTTCTTCATCTTCGTCGTCGCCCGCGTCGCCTTCGTCCGATTCCGCTTCGTCCTCCTCACCCAGTTCTTCGTCGAGCGCATCGCCCTTGATCATCGGCAGGCCGAGATCGATCTCTTCTTCATCGCCGCCGCCAATATCGTCGAGGTCATCCTCTTCGGCTCCGTCTTCAGACTCGTCGTCTTCGTCGAAAGCCTTTTCCTTGACCTTCTCCACGTTGCGCTTCGCGCGCGTGCGCTTGATCGTGATCTGCGGTGGCGGAGCGGGCGGAGAATGCGGTTCCAGAAAAGCCTTGATCTCCTCCGGCGTGTTCAACCCGCCATCGATCAACTGCAGGAAAATCTGGTGAAGAATATCTTTGTACGTCGCCAGATCCGGCGTAATCCGCATCTCCTGCATTTGCGCATAGGGAATCCGCTGCCGCGCTTCAGGCCATGTCTTCAGGAAGAGTTCGTACTTTGCCTTGACGGCATTCTCCTTGCTGGTGAAGCCCAGCCAGAGCACCGCCTCGGGATCGTAGGTGGTGAAAAGTTTGTAGCTCGCCGAAGGCGTGGCATTGGACTTGTTCAGCAGCACCTTGGCAAAGCCGCTGGCGAGCGCGTCCAGGCTGTTCCATTCCTCCACAAATCCCGGCCGCAGCAACTGCTTCTTCAGCCCAGAAACATCCTTCGGTGCCATCTTCGCCGTCAGCAACTGCATCTGCCCCGCCGACATATCGGGGTGTACGCCCTGCATCTGCAGCTGGATGCGCAGATCGTGCAACGCCGTCAGCTTTTCTTCATCCGCCTTGGCCGCGGTCCACGTGGCGCACAGGATCTTCATCCAGCCTTCGGCTTCGAGCGCGCGCAGCACCTTCAGTGCTTCATCCTCATGTCCGATCTGCTCGAGTTCCTGGCTGTGGTCGTGCGTCGAAAGGGCCTCGATTACGTTCTCAGCCTTCGCATTCTCATAGCGCTGCAGCGTGCGAGGATCGAGGTCCCACCCGAGGCGGGCAATGTAGCGCGTGGCGCGGATCAACAGCGCCGGCTCTTCCAGAAATCCGTAATTTGAAACCAGACGAAGGGTGCGCGCCTCGATGTCGGCGGCTCCGTTCAAGGGGTCCATCAGAAGCCCGAACGAGCCCTCGTTCAGAGAAATCGCCATGGCGTTGACCGTAAAATCGCGTCGGCGCAGGTCGTCCTGAATCGAAGCAAAGTGGTAGGCGGGCTTTCCCGGCTTGGGATACTCGCGGCGATGGGTGCTCACCACGTCTACCCTGACTGTTCCGGGAAAACAGAGGTACAGCGAGTGCGATGCGTCGTCTTCACCCCAGGTCTTGCCGCCGAGCTTTTCGATCGCCTTTTTCAGCTTGAGCGCGTTGCCCTGGACTGCGACTTCAATGTCACGAACCGCGTGGCCGCTGGTCAGATCGCGGACTGCGTCGCCGGTCAAAAAAAGGAGGTTTCCGGCTTCCCGGCACACTTCGCGTAACTGCCGCAGAGCATTCTGCTGATCGGCTGAAAGCCGGTTCTCAAGAAGGTAAATGTAGTCGGGCATTCCGTTCCTGCTTCCACACGCAAAACCAAAGGCAAGTCTCTGATGACGTTATGCTTATGGCAGGCCATGGCAGAGGTTGCAAACCAGTACCTTATCACAATCTTCTTCGATTGGCCAGCAGGAACAGCACCATTTCTGCGACTTTTGAGAGCGCGGATGCGCGCTTGCATGCGACAATCCATGCCATGGGCTCCGCTCGTAAGCCGGTGATTGTGCGCAAGTTCTCCCGCGAGTGGTATGCCGGCTATGCAGGTGCCGTTTTTGCGCAGGACGCTCCGGCTCTGGAGGTCCTCGACCTCTCGGGCAAGGTGCTTACCGTTGCCTGGGACGCGGTGAAGTGGGTCTGCTATGTGCGTGATTTTTCCTCAAGTTCTGACTTAACCAATCCAGAACGCCTGCTGCAGAAAAAGTTCACTGTCAGACCCCGGGCGGCGGGGCTATGGCTGCGCATGACCCTGAACGACGGGGACGAGCTGGAGGGCATCACCGCCAACGACCGTTCACTGGTCTCAGGCGCCGGTCTCCTGCTAACGCCCCCCGACACGCGTTCGAACACCCAGCGCATTTATGTCCCCCGCCAGGCAATCCAGACCCTCGAGGTTGTGGGCCTGATCGGCGCGACCGGCCGAAAGCGCAAGCCAGAGACCGGCGATGCCGAAGGCCAGCCCGAGCTGTTCCCTGCTGAACCCGAATCCGAGTAGCCGCGCAGAACAATCAGCCAACTCCGTTACAATCTCCACGATGAAACTTGGCGAGCTTGCAAGTCGGCTGGGCGCGGAACTGCGCGGCGACGCGGAACTGGAAATTACTGGCGTAAAAGGGATTGAGGATGCCGGAGCCTCCGAAATCACCTTCGTTGCCAATCCAAAATACGCCGGGCTCGCGCGCAAAACGAGCGCCGCAGCCGTTCTGGTCGACCCGGAGTTTCCTGAGATAACTGCGGCGACCCTCCGCATCAAAAATCCCTACCACGCGTTTTCCCGTGCTCTGGCCCTCTTTTACCAGCCACCATCCTATCCGCCCGGCATTCACGCCACCGCCGTCATCGACCCGACCGCGCAGATCGGCGATGGAGCGCATATCGGGGCCTACGTCGTCATCGGTCCAAACGTGAAACTTGGATCACATGCGACTCTGCTGCCCCATGTGGTGCTTTATCCTGGTGTGAAAGCAGGAAGCCGATTCTTCGCCCACGCGCATGCCGTCGTACGCGAAAACTGCGAACTAGGCGACAACGTCACGCTGGAAAACGGCGCGATCGTCGGTGCCGACGGCTTTGGCTTTTCGAAAAACGATCACGGCCAGTGGGAAAAGACTCCGCAGTCTGGTCCGGTGCGCATCGGCGATCGCGTCGACATCCAGGCCAATGCCTGCGTCGATCGCGCGACCGTCGGCGCAACAGAGATCGGCAATGGCAGCAAGATCGACAACCTCGTGCAGGTCGGCCACGGCTCGCGCATCGGCAACGATACACTCGTCTGCGCGCAGACTGGTCTCGCCGGATCGTCCATCATCGGCAACAACGTCATTCTGGCCGGGCAGACCGGTATCGCCGGGCACTGCAGCGTGGGCGACGGCGTCATTCTGACCGCGCAGTCGGCAGTGAGCCACGATGTGCCGCCGGGCAAAATGATCTCCGGATCGCCGGGATTCGACAATCGCATCTGGCTGCGTGCCGTAGCGGTCTTTCAGCGCCTCCCCGAATTGCTGAAACGCCTGGACCGGCTGGAAAAGCGCGTCGCGGCAACAACTCCCGCAGACAGCACTTCGAGCCCTGGCGAGGAAAAGGGATGAAGAGTATTGCGCGGTTCCGGAAAAAAGTCGGCACGGCACTATCGGCGTCGGCACTACTGATCGTCGCAGCCGGATGCCACTCCTATCACATCGAAGCCACCGTCGAAAATCGCACCGGCGGCACCATCACACTACTTGAAGTTGATTACCCCACCGCAAGTTTTGGAGTGGATACGCTGGCGGCGGACGCCGTAGTCCATCATCGAATTCAAACCCGCGACAGCGCACCCATCACCGTGCAGTACACGGCTGCCCACGGCCGCCAGGTACTCGTGAAAGGACCGACCCTCTACGAAGAGCAGGAAGGCAGCATTCAGATTGTTTTGCTGCCCGACGGGAAAGCAGAATTTCATCCAGCTTTAAATCCGCGACACTAACGAATCACTTGTCATCGCAGGCTCTCCTCAAGCTCATTCATTCCCGTTCGACTAAGGCCGATAAGTCCAGTGGGGATCAATTTGAGTCGGCACCTCAAGCTTCGCACTCATACGAATGCTCGGCGTTTCTTGCGTCGACATGGTCTTGCCCTGCGCCTGAGTGGATGCTTCGGAGCGATCTTCGCGGCAACCGTCGCCGTCGGTCTGGATGATAGCGGAAACCTTGTCTGGGTAGCCAACGGCCTTTTGCTTTCTTACCTCCTTCTCGCACCAAGGTGGCTGTGGAAGCACTACTTCACCGCGGGCTTTGCGGCAATACTCTTGGGCGGGCTTGCCGTAAATCCCGACGGTTGGCCGAAATGCATCGCGCTCAGCGTCCTCAATGTGGCCGAAGTTGCGTTGTCCGCTTTCCTGCTCCGCAAACGCTCAACACAATTGCCACGCTTCACCGATCAGCGCTATCTCTTCCGGTTTACAGCATGCGCGGTTTTGGCGGCTCCGACTGCGGCCGCCATCGTGTTCGCGACAGCATATTGGCTTTGGATGAGAGGGTCGCCCTGGTATCCCCTGCTCTCGTGGATCACGACAGACGGACTCGGAACCGCTGTCGTCGCTCCTGCATGTGTTTCTCTTTTCTCATCGCACCTGAAGCAGCCGGGACGCTGGAAGAGCTACTGGTGCTTGCCCGCCGCCTTGATCCCGATCACTCTTGTCTCGTTCTGCCAGGTGCGTGTGCCGGTTATCATTCTCATCTATCCCACCGTGGCACTGATTCTTTTTCGATTTGGCCTTGGCTGGGCTTCGATCAGCACCCTGTATGTGAATGCAGTGGGAAGTTGGTTCACCATCCACGGGCTCGGACCCTTCGCGCAGATGGGCTCGGCATTTTCAGTTGGGCCGACAATCCTGCTGCAGCTCTATATTGCGTCGGGAATGTTTCTCGTCCTCGCCGCCGCATCGGTGCTGGATGCGCTGCGCTCTACGGAGCATCGCCTCCGCGAGATCGTGTCGCTTCACAATCTTGTCACCGAGAATTCAAGGGATGTGATCATCCTGGCCGACTTTGATGGAAATCGGAGTTACGTATCAGCGTCCGCTGCTACGTGGGGTGGATGGCGGCGCGATGAATTAATGGGGACGACCAGTCTCTCTCTGGTGCATCCCGATGATCGCGGCAGGGCTGAGAGAATGCTTCGCGATCTGCGATCGGGGGGCAACGGCGGTTTGCTGGAGTGCCGCGCGAGAAACAAACGCGGGGACTTCGTCTGGGTCGAAGCGAATCTTCGCCCGGTGCGCGATCCCACGACCGGCGCTTCGATAGGGATTCTCAACGTCGTGCGCGATATCGCACGCCGCAAGAAAGCAGAACTGGAGTTGAAGACTGCCAATGCCGCTCTCGAGGCGCTGTCCCTTACAGACGCCCTTACACATCTCGCCAACCGACGTCGATACGACCAGTGCCTCTCAAGCGAATGGCGGCGTTGCCTGCGTGAGAAGCTGCCTCTGTCGCTCCTTTTGCTGGATGTCGACTGGTTCAAGTCTTACAACGACACGTACGGGCATCCGCGCGGTGACGTCTGTCTCAAGCAAATTGCAGAAGCTGCGCAGGACGTTGTATTCCGGCCTGGCGACCTCGTGGCGCGCATCGGGGGCGAGGAGTTTGCCGTCATCCTTCCCAATACCCCTGCCGCCGGCGCAATCGAGGTCGCGGAGCAAATCGGCTCGCAAGTGCGGCACCGAAAACTTCCCCATAACACCAATCCGCTCGGCTGCGTCACGATCTCGGTCGGCTGCTCGACCATCGTTCCATCCCCTGGCCAGCGTCCCTCAACTCTGATGCAACTCGCCGATAAGGCTCTCTATGCGGCAAAGCACGCGGGGCGTAATTGGGTCTGCGGTGCCTACCTTGAGGACGAGCCTGAAACCTCACGCAAAGCCAGCTGACAAAGTCAAAGCAAAACAGGAGCCGAAGCCCCCGTTTCCAAAACTGCTTTTCCCAGCCGAATCGTGAGAATCAGTGCACCATGCTCTGAAACAACGAGGACTTCAACAAGCTGTTGAAGTCGTTGTCCGAAGTGGCAAAGTGGATGCTGAGCTGCCCGGCGCTCGAGCTGATGTCCGTCGCCGCCAGCGCCGCTTTTTCCGTTTCGTCGCCGCTCATTTTCTTGTAGACGATCGCTGCAGAGAGCAGCGATGAAACCGTGGCCGCGGCAAATGAATCGCCCGTTGAGATGGTCAGGTCGAACTTCACACCGTGCTGAAAATTCATGCCGTACCACGACGAATCCAGCCGCTTCCGCACCGATTCATAATCCGCTACTGATCCCGCTTCTCCCAGCACCGCCTTCATCATGATCTCGGTGCCGGCTTTGTCCAACACGCTCCACAATGGCTCCGAATCGACCGACTGCATCGCTTCCATCATCGGCCCGTTGGTCAGCATTCCCGCAGCATATCCGTCGCGCACATCGAGCGCGGCCCTCACCGCCTCCATGCTTCCGAACACCATGGTTGAGGGATCGAAGAAGCACAAAACCATGCCGGTGTGCGCCAGCGGAAAGACGCGGTTGGTGCGCACGAGCTTGGGCTGGACCTTCTGCTTGCGAAAATTCGCCATGATGCCCTGCACGTCGAACTGCCCTTGCGCAATGCCCACAGTCTCGAGGCTGTCATTGGACGTACCGGTACGAAACAGCGCAAACGCCAGTTCGTCCACGTCGTGATTGTCGTTCAGACCAGACTTGCGGATGGCCTCGTCAAACTGTTTCAGATCCGGAGGCATGACGCGGTCGCGCAGTTCCATGGCAGTGTTGGAGTTCTGCATCGCGCGATAGTCAATCACGACAAGCTGCTGTACTTCGTGCGGAATTGCCGCGCGGGCATCGCCGGAAAGCTGCGCCGCCGGTGCTGCAACAGTCATGGCCGCAAGGAACGCGGGAACCGAAATCCTGGCAAAAAACTTGAGCACTCTTATCCTCCGGGAAGCCACAAAGCTCGCCGTCTTCTACGCTGCGGGAGCAGGAAAATAGACACCACCCGCATCCCCATTTTACCTCTGTACAGTTTTTAGACGTTGACCAGTTTGGTGTCGGTACCGTTACCTTCGCCAGGCCAGGATAGCGGCGATTCAAGCCGCCGCTCCAGGATCTTGGTTTCGTCGTCGAACTCATTCAACTGACGCATCCATTCGCTTTCCCGCTCGCAGGCAGCTTCGGGTATCAGTCCGACGACCTCGCCCTCAACCGGTGCCGTCTTGTGCTTTAACGCCAGTCTTGAGACCGTGCTGTAAACCTGAGACACCGGCGTCGCCTCAAAATCGGTGATGTTCAGGGTGAGTTGAGCGCGTCCGTGTGCCAGTACGCCAAGAGCCTTGACCCCGTGCAGGCCGCCGAAAGCAGTCCGCACTTCCCGCGCGATTGCCCTCACCACCGCTACATCGGCGGAATCGAAGTACACGTTGTATGCCACCAGAAATTTGCGTGCTCCCACAGCGCATGCCCCGGCCGTTGGGTGCAATCCTGGTCCGCCAAGATCGGGTCGCCGTGCAGCCTCTTTGCGCACCGCGTCGCGCAGCCCTTCAAATTGCCCGCGGCGTACATCGTCGAGATTGGCGCGATCAGGACGCGATGCTGCAGATTCGTAGAAGTACACCGGAAGTCCGAAGCGCCGCCATATCTCAAGACCTGCCTGCCGCGCGAGCATCACGCACTGCTCCAGCTTGATGCCGGAGAGTGGAACAAACGGAATTACATCCGCTGCCCCGATGCGCGGATGCGAGCCCTCCTGGCTGGTGAGATCGATCAGTTCGACAGCCTTTCCCACCCCGCGAACCGCGGACTCCAGCACCGCGGCAGGTGCGCCGGCAATGGTGACGACCGAGCGGTTGTGGTCCGCGTCCTTTGACCAGTCCAGCAGGCGCACCCCTTCCACCCGCATCGCAGCGACAATGGCTTCCACACGCCGGGCGTCCCTGCCTTCAGAGAAGTTCGGAACGCACTCAACAACTGCCTCTTTCATCTCTGTCTTTCAACCTGCGCGCGCATCCGGGATCTGGTATGCGCCCCGCTGCCCTTCTACTTCCAGAATGTGTATCCCACCTGCACCTGGATGCTGGCATTCACGCCCGGATTGCGATCGCCGAGCGACGCCGATGAGATGTGAACCGCATTCACGCCCAGATCGATGGATCGCCTGGGACGCGTGAAGTAGTGGACTCCAATTCCACCCTGCGGCGAAAAATTCCATACCGATGTGCCGCCGGGCACACCATGCGGCACTAATACATCCGGTGGAAACTTGTGAGTGGTGTAGACGAGCCCGCCGGCAGCCTGAAACCACGGCTGCACCCGTTTCGAATGCGTAAGAAAATTCCAGCGGAAGATCACCGGGGTGATGCTGGCGCCGGTATAGGTTCCACCGCCTACTTGTTGCTGGTACGTCACACCCTGAAAGACGAAAGTCTCTACGTGGGGCGCAGGTGTATACGCCTGCCAGAAGGGGATAATATTTACGGCATATTGGAACTGGCCGCTCAGAATCCCCGCGTGCACTGGTGGCGTCAACACTTTTCCCGCCTCAACACCCAGAAAAAAGAAGCGGTAATTTGAGCGGTCGCCGCCGATGCCGTTGCCATAATTCACAAAAGGCGCATACTCCCAGCTGCGTTCATTGCGAACCTCGGCTACCGGTGAATTGTCTTCAGCTACAGTGGCTTGCGCCGATGCCACAGCGGTTCCAATAACCAGGCATGTCAACACAAATAACTTCGCAGTTGGGGTCAACGCTCTTCCCTTTTCCTATTTCTGAATATCAAACTAGCTCTGCCATCTTTCCACGCGGGGAATAGGTCTGAGTTTTGTAACAGGGCACGAACTTTAGTCGTACCGAAAAAGCTGCAAAATGAATGCGGGCTTCAGCCGCTGCTGAATGCTCCATAATCCACAACCGCCTCTTTCACCTACCTTGCAATTCGCCGGGTTAAACCGATATGCACTCTCTTAGAATCTGTACTCCACGAAAAAAGGCCGCCATCTTCAGGCGGCCTTCGGATTGCCAGCCTGCCCGCTCTTATCCCGCCATCTGCGCCATTTGCTCTGCGTCCATATCGAAGTTCGAGTACACATTCTGCGTATCGTCGAAGTCTTCGAGCACCTCGAGCAATCGAAGCATCTGGTTCGCTGCAGCTCCTTCCAGCTTGGTGTAGGTCGAAGCCAGCATGGTTACTTCGCTCGATGCCGGAGTGATATTCGCTGCCTTCACGGCATTCAACACACCCTCAAAGCCATGCGGATCGGTCACGATCTCCCACACTTCGCCTTCGTCGCGCAGATCCTCGCCGCCGTGCTCCAGCACGATGTCCATCAGCTGTTCTTCGGTGGCGTTGGCTTTCTCGATGTCGATCACGCCCTTCTTCGAGAACATGTGCAGAACCGAACCTGTCGAGCCAAGATTGCCGCCATTCTTTGAGAACGCGTGGCGAATTTCGCTGACGGTACGGTTGCGATTGTCGGTCAGCGTTTCCACTACGATTGCCACGCCGCCGGGCCCGTAGCCCTCGAACGTGATCTCTTCGTAGCTCACGCCTTCCAACTCGCCTGTACCGCGCTGGATGGCCCGCTTGATGTTGTCCTGCGGCATGTTTTCGGCCTTGGCCGCGGCAACGGCCGTGCGAAGCCGAGCGTTGCTGTCAGGGTTGCCGCCGCCCTTGGCAGCCATGGCGATTTCCCTTAGCAGACGGGTGAAGATCTTGCCGCGCTTGGCATCCAGCGCGCCCTTTTTGTGCTTGATTGTGGCCCATTTGGAATGGCCGGACATGGAAACCTCAATAAACGTGAAAACGCGGGTGCAGCAGGCGCACCCGCCCATGTGAGTATACCACCGGGAAGGTATGGCGAAAATGGGCTCCAGACGGCCTCTCAGCGAGGCAATCCCTCCCCTCAACGCCTCAAACGAACTGCCTCTCAACGCGAATCTCTGGCTGGGTTGTCCTTGCCGCCAAGGGGCCATCCGCGTTCCCCTATCGGCTGGTCACGGGGGTACTTCGATCCAGCGTCCGACTTGGACATGGATCAAGCAGCAATCTCAAAAATGAACAAGAGTTCATTTGCTGGGTTCCGCTTCTTCCGCTCTGCCACCGCTTACAATTTTGTTGAGAGCCGCAATCGAAGAAAGAAAGAAATCGCTCGCGTTACCCTTCCCAAAACCTGCCCGTCTCAGGAGCCTGCTTGAAGCGCATTCTTTCTGTCCTCTCTCTTCTCGCTGCCACAGCCGGATTCGCACACGCGCAAGGCAACTACGAAATTCAGGTTTACGGCTCTGAGACGCAGGCTCCCCGCAGCACCATGGTCGAGTTACATTCGAACTTCACAGCAGTCGGTCAGAGGCGATTCATCGATGGCGTCAATCCCACCAATCACGCCGAGCACGAGACCATCGAAATCACCCAGGGATTGACCGACTGGGCAGAACTTGGCTTCTACTTCTTTACCAGCGAACAGAGCGGCACAGGTGTGCAATGGGTCGGCGACCACATCCGCCCCCGCGTCCGAGTGCCGGAGTCGTGGCACTGGCCTGTGGGAGTCAGTCTCTCGATGGAAGCCGGGTATCAACGTGCCTTCTTCGACCGCGACACCTGGACGTGGGAGATCCGCCCCATCATCGACAAGCAGCAGGGCCGCTTCTACTGGGCCGTCAACCCGGCACTCGAACGTACCTGGCACGGTCCCGACGTGAATCTCGGTCTCGATTTCGCCCCCGCCGTGAAGCTAAGCTGGAACTTCACCAAGGTCGTCGCCGGCGGCGTGGAATACTACGCCGACTACGGCAGCCTCACCGACATTGCCAGCCTCCACGACCAGCAGCAGCAGATCTTCCCTGCCATCGACCTCAACGTCTCGCCCAAGTGGGAGATCAACTTCGGCGTCGGCGTTGGACCAACCGCAGCGACCGACCACTGGATTGTCAAAGGCATCCTCGGCCGCCGCTTCGACTGGGGCCACCACGACCGAGGTCCGATTGGAAATCACTAGCAGATTGTGCCCGGCCCATGCGTCGTTGAAGCAGTGTTCCTAGAACCCGCCCCCGCCATCATCGGAACTTCCTCCACCATCATCAAAGCTGCCGGAGTCGTCAAAACCGGATCCGTCATCCACATTCTGATCGTCGTAAGCTGCCGGATCAGCAAGGTTCGAAGCATCGGCAAAGGCGCTGGTATCTTGATCTCCTCCTGCGCTCGCATTCTGATCGAATCCGCGCAAGTTGTCGTTCGGGTCGTTTTCGCGCGGGTTGTAACCGGCGCCAGAGTCGTGCCCGGCATCGTTGAACTGCGCACCCCCTGACGGTATTTGGTCCTGCATGTGGTGTTCACTGTGTTCGGAGCCGCGCCCGGGTTCGTCGTAGTAATTGTTGTTGATCACCTCTTCAACAGGACGCTCGCCCGCACCAAACCCGCCCATTCCATAGCCGGAACCACCCAAGCCCCCGTGCCCGAATCCATGAAGAATTGACTCCACGCCCTCGAACGCCAGCGCGCCCGCCGCAACGCCCGCCGCCGTCTGCATGGCGCCGCGCAGAAAACTCGGCTGCCCGCCGACAGGAACATACTGCCCCTGCGGATACTGCGGCTGCCCGTACGGCGGATAAGGCTGCGCCTGCGGCCCTGCATATTGCGGCATAGGCTGATATGCCGGAGCGGGAGCCTGCTGCTGTTGAGGAACTTGATCGTGCTCGCCAAGCAGCCGTCCCAGAAAGCTTGTGGTATGCGCCGGCTGCGGCCTCTGTTGTTGCTGCTGCTGGACCTGCTGTTGCAACTGCCCGATCTGCGCCTTGGCCTGGTCGAGAGCGATGTTCTGCACCAGCACGGTCTGCGCCAGCATGTAAAGCGCATCGGGATTCGGGCCGAGCTTCTGATTGATCAGCGCTTCGGCGTCGGGATCCATTTCCTGAAGTTGCGTCTGGTTGACCCGCTCGATGAGCGAGTTAAGAAGCTGTTCTTCCTGGGGAGTCAACGGTGTAACCTCCGGCGGCCGGCAACTGCGGGGTCGGGCCGCCTCTCGCTATTGAGACGCGATCCCGCCGGCAAAGTTGCTCCGCCTCGAAGACAGTACGATGCCGATTGTCAGATGGTTCCAGCACGCACCCATCTACAGCCGATACCGGCACTTCCGCATCCTGCCCCCATACTTGCGGATTCCGCAGTCCTCCGGGACATCCACAATCTCAACCAATTCCGCTCCTGCAAGCTCCAGGCTCCGCCGCGATGCAATGTTTTCTGGATCGCACGTTATCCACATCGGATCGATGCCCAGACTGCGCGCCACGGGCAGCAGCAACTTGACTGAACGCGCCGCATAATGGTGTCCGCGATACGCCGGATGAACCCCGTATCCGATGTGGCCTGCATACCGCTCCACGTGCGTCGTGGATCCAATTCGCAGGTTGACGGTGCCCATCTCTTCTGCACGATCAACGCTCATCATGCGGAAGAAATACGTAGGCACCCTGTGATGCGCGTGCACCGAGTGGTCCGCCAGACGCAATGCGAGGTCGCCGTGCCGCAACTCCAGCGACCGTACGACCTCGAGGTCTTCGTTCATAATTGGCACGATGTGAATTCTTGAGCGTGAGCTTCATTTGAAGCTCTTTTGGTTCAGGGCACGACTTCAGTCGCGTCGCATGAGACCTGAAAGATGAGGGGTCGTAACACCTGAGCAGGTGACAATCGGATCTGGATACATCACTTATACATCACTTATGAAGCACTCTCTAGCCCTGTCCCACCAGTTCGAAGGCGCGAATCTCTTCCTTGCGAACCGTAAGCTGCTCGACCAGGTCCGCGCGCACTTCGTAACCGCGTCCGGGCGCATCGGAGATCAGAATCTCGCCTTCCGACGTGACCGTGACCTCGGGCTCGATGATGTCCTCGTGCCAGTAGCGCGCCGAGGCCGACACATCGCCAGGCAGGCGGAAATTCTCCAGGGTCGAAAGCGCAATGTTATGCGCGCGTCCCACGCCCGACTCCAGCATCCCGCCGCACCACACCGGAATCCCCCGCTCCTGCGCCGCGTTATGCACCGCAATAGCCTCCGAGAAGCCTCCCACGCGACCCAGCTTGATGTTGATGATCTTGCACGACTCCATTTCGATCGCAGCCAGCGCGTCGCGCCGGTTGCGAATCGATTCATCCAGGCAGATCGGCGTGTTCATCCGCGTCTGCAGCATCGAGTGATAGTAGAAGTCGTCGTGCCAAAGCGGCTGCTCCACCATCAGCAGATCGAACGCGTCGAAGGTGACCAGGTGGTCAGCATCTTTCAGCTTGTAAGCGGAGTTGGCGTCGCAACTCAGCATGATGTCAGGCCACTGAGTCCGCACCTTTTCAAAAACCTCGACGTCCCAGCCCGGTTTGCACTTCAACTTGATCCTCTGGTACCCCGCCGCAATTTCGCGGTCGATGATGTCCAAAAGCTCTGGAATCGATTTTTGAATCCCCAGCGATACGCCGCACGCAATCCGGTCGCGCACGCCTCCTATCAATTGGGAAAGTGAAACACCCTCACGCTGCGCCTCAAGATCCCAGATCGCGTTTTCCAGCGCCGCCTTCGCCATCGGATTGCCGCGCACGATGTTGAAAATCATCGGGCAATCCCCGCCGTGATCCACAGTGGCGCTCGTCAGCATCGGCCCCAACTCGTTCACGATCACCTGCCAGGCCGTGTCCGTCGACTCGCCGGAAAAATGCGGCCGCTCGCCTGCCGTGCACTCACCCCAGCCCACCAGTCCTTCTGACCGAACCTCGGCCAGCAGGATCCTGCGGTTGCGGGTTACGCCGAAACTTGTCTCAAAGGGTCGCACCAGCGGAAGGTGCAGCTCACGTAGGACGATTCCGTCAATTCTCATAAAGTGTTGCTTCCTTTGGATGACTGCTTACGAAGATGTTGGTAGTTCCATATCCCGGCTGTGAAAATCAGACTTTCGCCGGTTCAGCCCAATGGCCCAGTTCGAAGACTCCGTTACCTTCCGCGTCCCGGTTAAACGAGACGACGGCTAATCCTTTTGAAAAGGCTTCCTGAAACTTCTGGCGATTCTGCAACTGGACGGCAAGTGCTTGCTCCCGGCCACCGGAGGAAGCCTTCCATTGGTAGATGGCGGCTGGGACCTGGATGCGTTCTTCAATTTCATATGTGACCGGGGGCCGGCCTTCCAGCAATCCATTAACTCGGTCAGAGTCGAGATACCACTCTGCAACGAGACGGTCCGTTGGAAGTCCACCTTGGAGTCGAGAAGAGGATACACCATAAAAATTCACGTAATAGCTACGTACGATCGCGCCTAGCTTATGTATGTTGAGATGCGCGTTCTTGATCTCCAGTGGATCGAACGTCCACTCCATGCGCCGGATACCGCGTGAAAGTGCCTCACGTCGTTGCTCCAGCTTAAGTTGCGCTCCAAGTCCACGGTCTCGGTAGTGATCGCGCACCGCCATCATATGCGAGTGTAAATAGGGCTGTGGATTTCCCGCTGTGGAATTCTTTCCCGTCTTCACACCCGGCAAAGACATGGCGAAACCCACCATCGACTCCGGCGTGCCGTTCGGCGCGGCTCCCGGCAGCGTCGTATCAAAAGCCCCCAGCACCTGGCCGCCGATTTTCTGCGCCACCAGGAATGCCTTGCGCGGAATAATGTCGCTGTCGTCGTAACCCCACGTCTCAATCTGCATCTGAACGCAGGCTTCCAGTTCATCATGCCCCGAACACGCGCGGATCAGGATCATCGTTGATCCATCCTGCGATCTCGCCCAATCCTCGACGGTTTAGTTCGCTCCGTGTCAGGGCACGACTCGGGGAACCCACACAGTGGGTCGCGTGCCGTAACAGTCTCGAAAAAGAAGTGGGCTTCAGCTCCTGCAAAGACTCCATCCCAAATCATCGCGCTCTGCCCTCCTCCCTCGTTCCCAGCTTCCTCTTCGCTTCAACCCATAATGCTTCCAACTCCGCAGGCTGCAATTCCTCCAGCGGCTTTTCTGAGGCCAGTTCCATCTCGGCGAATCGCTGCCTGAAACGCAGATTGCAGCCGCGCAGCGCCATCTCCGCATCCACGCCCAGGTGCCGCCCAAGATTGACGACCGTAAAAAGCAGATCGCCAAGTTCAGCTTCGACCGCGGCTTTGATTGCGGGATCATCCGACTTTTCCGAGGCCGCCGCTTCAGCCTCCAGTTCCGCAGTTTCCTCAGCCAACTTCGGCAGCAGATCGCGCCAGTGCGGCCAATCGAATCCGGACTTGGCAGCCTTCGCGCCGATCTTCGCTGCCTCGGCCAATGCGGGCATGGCGCGCTGCACGCTATCGAGCCGGGAACTCGTCCGAGGCCACACTGCACGCAGCACCTCCGCAGCCTTGATCTCTTCCCAGTTGCGAAGCACCTTGGCCGCCGACCCCTCGACCGCTGAATCCACATTGGCTTCATTACCGGCGGCGCGCGAAGCCTCCTCGCCAAAGACGTGCGGATGACGCCGAACCAGCTTGCGGTTCAGGTGGTCGATCACGTCAGCAATGGTGAAGTGGCCTTCGTTGGCAGCCATCTCCGCGTAGAACAGCACCTGCAGCAGCAGGTCGCCCAGTTCTTCAGCCAGATGCGGAAAATCGCGCCGCTCAATGGCGTCGAAGACCTCGTAGGCCTCTTCCAGCGTGTATTTGCGAATGGTATCGAAAGTTTGCTCGCGGTCCCACGGGCATCCGCCCGGCGCGCGCAGCCGCGCCATGATGGCAACCGCCTGCTGAAACAGGGCCGCCGCCCGCTCCGGATCGCTGAGAACTGCGCTGCTCGGTGCAGACGTTGAAGACTGAGGACTGTGTGCGTCTCTCGCGCCGTCCATCGCATCCAGTGTAACTCTGCCGGTTCGAAGGCTGTTCTCATGATGCGTAGAACAATCCAGGAGCAGCCCCTGCAGCCCGGGCGAAAATGTCAAGCCACCTTCGCGCGTCTTTCCGCCAAGCCGCTGATTTTAAGACGAAATCTCTTCGAGGCATTTTTCAGGTAATTTTCCCGATTCCGCGCATAATCCGGTCCGAGATTCGGGACGCTCAAGGTTTGCGAACCAGTGGAGCACCTGCGATCGTGAGATGGATTCGATAGATACTGGTGCTCGCGGTGATGTACAACGTCTTGTGGTCAGGACCGCCCCAGGCAACGTTGGCCGACTTTTCGGGCATGACGATCGTGCCCAGCGGCTTCCCTTCCGGTGAGAAAATCCACACCCCTCCCGGCCCCGTGCTGTAGACATTTCCCTTCTCATCCACCTTCATGCCATCAGGCGCACCTGGCCGCGTATCGGACGTCGCATCGTAGAAGAGCTTGGCATCGGTGAGAGAACCGTCCGGCTGCACCCGATAGCGCATCCAGATCTTCTTCGGTTCGGAGTTATTCACGTAGAGATACTTCTCGTCCGGGGAAAAGGCGATCCCGTTCGGCCGCGGGAGATCGGAGACAAGAAGCTGAATATCTGATCGAGCAGACTGAGAACCGGGCTTCTGCTCGAGCGCATGAGGAATGCGGTAGACGCCGTTCACCTTGAGCTCTTTCTCTGGGTCATCGTCCTTTTGCGAGCGCAGTCCATACGGAGGATCTGTGAAATAGAGCGAACCATCCGACCGGTACACAAGATCGTTCGGGCTGTTGAGCTTCTTGCCCTGGTAGCCGTCGGCGAGAATGCTGATCGGGCTGTCGGAGCGTAGCGATTCCAACCGGTACACGTCGCGCTGAGCATGACCGGCAACCGTAAGCCTGCCGCGAGTGTCGAGCGTCATTCCATTTGACCCCGACTCAGGGCCTCCGTATGGCGCGGAGCCTTTGTATCCGCTCGGCGTGAGAAACATCGTGACGCCGGAGCCCGGTGTCCACCTGCGGATCGTGTTGCTGGGGATCTCTGCAAAATAGAGCGTTCCATCCGCCCACACCGGGCCTTCCGTCCACTTGAATCCCGAGGCGACCTCCTCCAGCATTGCATCAGCCGGAACAATCTGATCGATAGCAGGATCCAGCCGATCAAGCTTTAGAACGCTGACGCCAGTGAGATTTACCTTCCCAGGCTTATCCGACTCCATCCGCGCGTGACATCCCGCCGTCACTCCAACGACGGCAAACAGGACTGTTGCAAGGACAATCAGTTTCGTCCGATTCACTCGATCCTTCCTTCCGACACAACGCTGTCCATTCTGAATGTCCGACACTGCGAACGGCAAGAACTTCCGCAACGTCTTACGCATGCACCGTGTGGCCGTATACTCAACCTTCCCGGTGATTCCTTAATGATCCGCATTCTCGGCACGATATTGGCTGCGCTGCTGGGGCTCGCCTTCGGCAGCTTCCTCAACGTGTGCCTCAGCCGCTGGCCCGCTGGCGAGAGCGTAGTCAAGCCGCGTTCCCACTGCCGCAACTGCGGTCGCACCCTCGCCTGGTGGGAGAACATCCCGCTCCTGAGTTGGCTTGCCCTTCGCGGTCATTGCCGCACCTGCAAAGTAAAAATCGGCTGGCGCTATCCGCTCGTCGAGTTGGCTGTGAGCGTCCTCTGGGCGCTATCGGCGTGGATCTCGATTCCCGACTTCCCGTTGCTACCTGTCGCTGAGAAGGAGGCGATTGCTGGTGCAGTGGCGATGATGATACTGGGCTGGCTCTTGATCGCATTGGCGATTCTGGATGCTGAAAATCTGTGGTTGCCGAACTTCTTAACCTACCCAGGAATCATTGTTGGAATCGTGCTCACCAGCATCTTTTCGGCGATTGGTAATGAATTCTTCCGCCCTGCTCACCCGATGTATTTCTTTTGGGAGCGCGCTGGAAGCGCGGCGGCGGCCGCATCTGTGATCCTCCTCATCCGCTGGACCTACTGGCTAGTTCGCCACCGCGAAGGCATCGGCCTCGGCGACGCCAAGCTGATGGCCATGCTGGGCGCGTGGCTCGGTCTCTCCGGCGCTCTATTGTCCTTCGCCATCGGCGTCCTGCTCGGCGCAGTTTTCGCCCTCGTCGTACTCGCGGTTCCCGCCGCGCGACGCGAATCGGACACCTGGCTCCTATCCAAAATGCCCCTCGGTACGTTCCTATGCGTCGGCGGAATCATCAGCGCCCTCTGGGGTCAGCCGCTCATCGCCGCTTACCTGCACCTCGTAGGATTGCGCTAAGTGAATCCAGTAGCCGCCGTGTCATTCCGACCGACCAACGGGAGTGGAGGAATCTGCAGTTGCCGTTCGCAAAGCCCGATTCAAGACAGCAGCCTGTCAGTTGCAGTTCTATAGTCCGCCGGCTCGTATTCAAGCCAATCTCTGCTTAGATCAAGCGCTGGAAGACCCTCTTTCGATGTTCGCCAGTGACACCGATACACAGTGTGCGGCTAGCGGCTCGCAACAATGTAGGTCGAATAGAGGCGTTCGTACAAATGCGCTGTCATTCCGACCGACCGCAGGGAGTGGAGGAACCTGCAGTTGGTTTTTCGCTTGGGCTCGTGCGCTGATCTCCATCACAGCGAACCCGATGCGGGCTGAATACACTCTCGGAATGAAAGGCGTGCGGCTGGTCGATTACTGTGGCTGTTGGTTCTTTGACACTGCCGGCGCATTCGCCAACTCCGGTTCCTTCAGCCACTTCTTCGCTTCCTTCGCATGCTTGCTGTCGGGGTCGTACTCCATCACCTTCTGGTAGTTGACCTTGGCATTCGCATAGTCGCCTATTGAGCGTTGCGCTTCGGCCATCCCCCAGTACACATCAGGATTCTCTGGATCAGTGATCAAGGCTGACTGGTACCGTGACAGTGCAGCCTTCCAGTTCTTCCGGCTCAGTTCAAGGGAGCCGACATCCTCATCTTCCTTTGCTGTCTCCTGGTGGATGGGCGGCTCGTCACCTTTCTTCGCGTGCTTGCCCGGCCGCGTTTCATCCGGGATGTTCACATCGGCGGCTCCAGTCAGGCTTGAGCTGAATCCGTCGCCGGAGTCCGATGCGCCGGGCGGCGGGTCGTCGGGGCTGTGCACCGGGTCGGTATCGTCGTGCAGCAGGCTCGTCGTTCCCGAGCTTTCGCCTGTGACCGGTACGGGCTGCGGTGGCGCGGGCTCTCCGCTCGTCGGCACCACGGGTACACTGTTCGTATCTTCAGGAAACGGGTTCGACGCGACGGGTGGCTTCTGCGCAGGCTGCTGTTGCGATGGGCTCGCCGGCGGATTCGGCTTCTGCGCTGGTGGCGGTGTCGACTGCGCATACAGGACCGTTGCCGCCATCAAGCCGCATCCAAACCCCAGCGCAATGTTAAATCTCAAATTCATTTCAGTTCTTTTCGCGTCCCGCCGTTCATTCTCATCACATCAATGTTACGATGCGGTGCATACAGCACTTCAACTCACCCCAGGAAAAACCCGCATTCCCCATGGCTCTCATCATCCGCTCCTCAGCTATCCATGCCGCCGGCTGCTATAGCACCACCGCGGTTCGCAAAGGCACGCGCGTTGCCGAATACACCGGGCCGCGCCTCAGTAAAGACGAAGCCGACGCGTCCAATGAAGACTCGCCCATTACCTACTTGTTTGGACTCGGCGACGGCTCCGTCGTGATCGATGGTCATTGCATGGCCATGTTCATTAACCACAGTTGCAGGCCGAATTGTGAGACCGAGGAAATCCGGGGCCGCGTTTGGATCACGGCCATCCGCAAAATTGAGCCCGGAGAAGAAATTACCTACGACTACTGCCTCTACGACGGGGGCGAAGACGAGGCCACCTGCAACTGCGGCGCGAAGCGCTGCCGCGGCACCATGTACTCTCCCCAGGAGATCCGCCGTCGCAAAGCCGCCGCCCGAAGAGCCGAAAAGAAAAAGCCTGCAAAACGCCGCTCCCGCGCCACCGAGATTCCGATTCCTCGCCAGCCCGAGGTGGTCGAAGAGGAAGACGCTGCCTGATGGAGTCCCCCAATCGCGCCTGAGTTTTCGATTGCAACGCGCTCTCCAGCCCTGCTAGCATCCGCGAACCATGTCAACCACCCAAGTTGTGCGCCCAGGCAAGTCCGCGCCTTCCTCGGGCCTTCGCGGAATTACCGAAAGATACTTCTACTTCTTCATGTCACTGCTGATCGCCGTGACGGTCGTCTACGGATTCAGCCAAACCGTAGGCCAGAATCTCTTCAATCCCGCCCCTTCGAGGCCCATCCTGCTCTTTCTTCATGGAGCCGTGTTTTCGGGCTGGGTGGTCTTCTTCATCTTCCAGTCAGCGCTCGTGCGGACACATCATGTGTCCTGGCACCGCCGCACAGGTTGGTTTGGCGCAGGACTGGGGGCGCTGATTCCAATACTCGGTGCTGTCATATCCGTTGTCATGGCGCGGTTCGATGTCTTCCAGCTGCACCAGCCCCGAGACCAACGCGCTCCTTTCACGTTGATTCCCTTGTTCGACATGGTCTGCTTCACAAGCACGTTCTGGCTCGCGGTCCTCTGGCGCAAACGACCCGAGTATCACCGCCGACTGGTTTTCGTAGCCTCATGCTCTCTCACTGCCGCGGCCTTCTTTCGCTTTCCTGAGGCGTTTCACTCACACATCTATTTCTACGCGGGAGTTGATGCTCTTATCTTTCTCGGCGTCATACGCGACCTGGTTGTGAGCCGTCGTGTTCATGCAGTGTACTTATGGGCCCTTCCGGCCTTCGCTCTCGGCCAATACCTCGTGATGCACACAATATCGACGGGCGCGCAGTGGTGGCTGAAGATCGCCGACGCTATCGTCGGGTAAGGATTCCGGCAAAATCCTGGTAGGTGCACCGTCCAGAGTGGCAGCTCAGCCTGGCGCACGCCTTTATCGGACAACCGGGTTGAAACCACCGCTCGCGCCTTTCAGGTAAATTGAGACCAGCAGGCTTGGCCGGCTCCCGGATTGCCGGTCTTACTCTGCACTTCGGCATTGCCGATCTCATCCGGCAGCCACCACCATGACGCAAGAGCCAGAGCAACCGCCCCTCACCGATGTGCAACTCGACATATTGCGCCGCTTTGCGCTCTTCGAGGTCAGCCGGGACGACATGCTGCAAGCACTCGCCGGAGCCTTCGACATCAACTTCGATCCCAAAGAAGAAACCTCCAAGGGCATCACCCAGCGCCGCTCCGCCAATAACCGTTTTCCGATCCCCGAACCCGGCATCGTCATCACCCGTGAACACATCTCAAACGCACTCGAGCACAAACGCTTCGGCCTCGTCTCCGAGCGCGACCTGGTCTACTGGGCAACGATTCTCCTGCTCAACGATGCCTACGTCTTCGATCCCGGCGACGAAGACCTGATCGCCGAATGGCTCAACGACATTAGCTTCAACCTCGACGCAAACTAAGCCCTTTCCCACATTCTGGACGCTGCTCGGGCGGCATTTTCCACCTCCGCCTCCGCGCACCCCGGAACGATACAATCCAACCTGGAGCCTGCATCAAAAATCGCCGGCCTCGGGGAGTAATCGATCGCATGGGTTATCAGGTTCTGGCTCGCAAGTATCGGCCACAAAAGTTTGCCGACGTCGCCGGCCAGGATCACGTTACGCGCACCCTGCTGAACGCGCTCACCCAGAACCGCATCGCGCACGGCTACATCTTCTCCGGCCATCGCGGCATCGGCAAAACCACCATCGCCCGCATCCTGGCCCAGGCGCTGAACTGCCGCACTGAGATCGGCTCCGCGCAGCGCCCCACAGCCGAGCCCTGCGGCATCTGCGACTCCTGCGTTGAAATCCGCCAGGGCAATGCCGTCGACGTGATCGAGATCGACGCAGCCACCAATCGCGGCATCGACGAGATTCGCGAACTGCGCGACGCAGCCCGCTACGCGCCCGCCCGCGATCGCTACAAGATCTACATCCTCGACGAAGCCCACCAGATCACCGAGGCCGCCTTCAACGCGCTCCTCAAGACCCTCGAAGAGCCGCCGTCGCATGTCATCTTCATGATGGCAACGACGGAACCCGAGAATATTCCGCAGACCATACGCTCCCGCTGCCAGCACTTCAGCTTTCACGCCGTCAAGTTCGACGACATCCTCGCGCAACTCAAGATGATCGCCGGGCAGGAGAAAGTCGAAGCCGAAGAAGCCGCACTCGCCCTGCTGGCCGAAGCCGGTGATGGATCGATGCGCGATGCGCTCAGCATCATGGACCAGGCCATTGCCTCCGCCCCATGCGATGCGAGCAATCGCCCCGTTCTTTCGACAGAGCAAATCCGCGAGCTGATGGGATCAGTTCCCAACACCGTCTTCGAGCATCTGCTTGAATCAGTCGCTGCGGGCGAGAGCGCACCGGTCATGATGCAGTTGAACGACCTGCTCAACGCCGGACATAGCGCGCAGTCCCTGGCACGGCAAATCGTTCGCTATCTGCGCAACACCCTGATGGCAAAGCTCGGCGGCGAGCAGACCGAACTGCTGCAGATCTCCGCCGACGAGCGCGCCCGTGCCGCGCGCACCGCCCTGCTCTTCGGCGAAGAAGAGATCACGCGCAACCTCCAGATCATGCTGCGAACCTTCGACGACCTGAATTACCGTCAGGAGCAGCGCTTTCATCTTGAACTGGGCCTGATGAAACTCGTCCACGCCCAGCGCCTCCTTCCCCTCGAAGAACTGCTCAGTTCTGTGGCGAGTGGCAAGCCGATTAGCAGTGGCGCATCGTCCGCACCACGTACATCCTCCGCGCCCTCACGAAGTTCATCGCCCGTATCGCATTCTTTGCCAGTTTCGAGCGCTCCGCCGCCTCGCTCGCCCTTCGGATCAGGCCCAGTTATGCAGTCCGCGCCGATCGCGGAGAGCCACGCCGTAAACGGCTCTGTAGCATTGGCGTCCTCTCGCCCGGAAGTCGCGCATGCCGGAGCCGTCATCCCGTTCCCCTCTGCTCAGCCACGGCCCAGCGATCTTGAAGCACTCGATACGAAGAGCGATCCCGCCGAATTGCCTGTTCCTCAATTGACGATCCCGCCTGCAGCGCCCCCGAGCACGCCATCGGCCGACGGACTTACTCCCGACTCCGTTCAACAAGTCATCGTTGCAGGTCTCGCCCAGAACGGTCATGCATCCGCATCGCAACTCCTCTCCACGGCGCGTTTCACGCTCGAAGCCACCAGCCTGCGCATTGAAGTTCCGGGAATCGGCAAGAAGATGCTGGCTCTCACCGTCAATCCCGCCGCCGAGAAAATCATCAAGCAGGACTTGCAGCGCATCGGCGCGCCGGCTCGGTTCATGGTGATTCCGGGCGAGGGCGTGGCGGCCACATCTGCGGTCTCCGCGCCGGTTGTCGGCAGCATCCAGCAGGCCGCGCTCGAACATCCCATGGTGCAGCGGGCGAAGGAAATCTTTAATGCCGAAGTGCGCAGCGTGGTTGACCTGCGCACCAAATAGAACCGAGGAGGCCCTGATGGTAAACCCGCTCAAGATCGCCGAAATGCTCTCCCAGGCAAACAAAATGCAAGAGGAGATGCAGCGCAAGCTGGCGGAAACGGTGGTCGAGGGATCGACTGGCGGCGGAGCCGTCACGGTCACCATGAACGGCAAAAAAGAGCTTCTAAAGATTAAGATCGATCCTTCGGCCGTCGCCAGCTTCAGCGGTCCCAGCCCCGATGTAGAAATGCTCGAGGCCTTGATCGTGGGCGCTGTAAACGATGCGGGCCATAAGGCCGACGAGGCGATCCAGTCAAGCGTCAAAGGCGCGCTCGGCGGCTTCAACATTCCCGGCCTCGGTTAAACTCGATTTCTTCCCTGCTCGTGCAGAGCTTTTTGGGTAGTACCAGGAGGTTGTAATGTCAGGCGAAATGAATCGCAGAAGCTTTCTCCATCTGGGCGCGGCGGCCGGCGCTGCTGCGCTTGCATCGCGTTGGGTGTTTGCGCAAGCGGCGCCCCCAGCCGACCGTCTCACGCAGATGCGCACCGCAGGCGCGTCGACGCCAATCAAGTCCACGAAGCTCTACGACAACCTCTGGCTGCTGCAGGGCGCTGGCGGCAACATGGCCGTCCAGAGCGGCAAAGACGGCAACATCCTCATCGATTCCAGTTTCGCCACAGCCGTTCCCCACATCCGCGAGGCCATCGCCGCGGTCAGCACCGATGCACCCCACGCGCTCGTCAATACTCATTGGCACGTCGACCACGTTGACGGCAATGAAGGCATGCACGCCGCAGGATTCCACGTGATTGCCCACGAGAAGACGAAAGAGCGTATGTCGCAACCCGCGGAGATGAAACTGTTTCAGATGTCGCTGCCTGCATACCCTGACAGCGCCCTTCCCGCCACCACCTTCGCAACCTCGATGCACCACAACCACAACGGCGACAGCATTGACCTGGTTCACTACGACCCCGCGCACACCGACACCGATATCTACATCCACTTCCACAATGCCGACATCCTGCACTGCGGCGATATCTTCTTCAACAAAACCTATCCCTTCATCGATGAAGGCACCGGCGGTTCGATCGGTGGCACGATTGCGGCGGCGCAGAAATCGCTGGCGCTGGCCGGTGATAAGACCAAGATTATCCCTGGGCATGGCCCGCTGGGAGACAAGACCGATTTGAGGGAATACGTCGACATGCTTTCAGTGGTGCGCGACAAGGTTGCGGCGCTGAAGCAAGGAGGCGCCAGCGAACAGGAAGTGATTGGCAAAAAGCCCACGGCCGACCTTGACGCGGATTGGGCGCATGGTTTTGCGCCAGACATGTTCGTGGGTATTGTCTACCGTACCGTTTAGGAGGAGTTGTTGTGGCACGCTATGCCGAGCCCATGGCCCGGCTCATCGACGAATTGAAGAAGCTCCCCGGGGTGGGAACCAAGACTGCCCAGCGCTTCGCCTTTCACATCCTGCGCTCCACCGACGACGATGCCTCCGCTTTGGCCGATGCCGTTCGCGGGCTCAAAGCCAGCCTGCGCCTCTGCTCGGTCTGCAATAACATCACCGACGTCGACCCCTGCGCCTACTGCGCCAGTCCCACGCGCAACCAGCGGCTGGTCTGCGTGGTCGAGGAGCCAACCAACATCGACGCCGTGGAGCGGTCCCGGTATGGCGGTGTCTACCATGTGCTGCACGGAACGCTGTCGCCGCTCCATGGAGTCGGCCCCGATCAGTTGCGCGGTCGCGGTCTCGTCCAGCGGGTCGAGCGCGGTGAGGTGGATGAGGTGATCCTTGCCACCAGTCCGACCCTCGAAGGCGAAGCCACGGCAAGCTGGCTGGCCGGTGCGCTGCGCGAATTCAAGGTGCGCGTCACGCGGATCGCGATGGGCGTTCCGGCCGGCAGCGACATTGAATATGCCGACGAAGTCACCATGGCGCACGCCATCGAAGGCCGGCACGAGATGAAGCCATGAGCAAAATTAGATCGTTTGGCTAGCTGCGCAGCCGGGTCAACAGGTCCTGCGGGTGCACTGGCTTGGCGAGAATCTCAAATTCATAGCCTTGGGAGCGTGCCTTTTCCAGCAGGTCGGCTGTTGCGGCCTGGCCTGAGAACAGCAGAATCTTGATTCTCGGCAGGAGTGCGCGAATCTGGATCGCCGCATCGATGCCGTTCAAATCGGCCATGATGACATCGGCGATCAGCATATCCGGCTCGTAGCTTGAGGCGGTTTCCAGCGCGGTTTCTCCGGAATAAACGGCCCTCGCCTGAAATCCGCTCTGATTGAGAATCATAGCCAGCGTATCCGCAATGACACGCTCGTCGTCTACCACTAGAACTTTGGGCTTAACGTGATTATCGGGCATACACTCCTGAACGCCAAAGGGATCTGCGCAAAGCCTTATCAGTCAAACGCGCCGCGCAGCGAAGCCGAACAGCACCGCTTACCGTACGATCAGCTTGGTAAACACTTTGTTAGGATAACATCTTCGGAAGGGACAACGCGCAACCCTCAGGGCCCCCCGGCTCCACAGTTTAAGGATGCTTCCTGCATTGCGCAAGATGGCTGTTGTTTCTCAATATTCGCTCTGTCTGTTGGACGAATCGCGGGCAGAAGTAGTGCCCTATTTGACCCGATTTCTTTCTCGAAAGCCCCGTCTGCTCATGGCCTGCCACGGGTTCCCCTGGACTGCGTTACTCTAATTCCGCGGATACTTCCCTGCCCGTCGGAAATTCATCGGGAAGAAACGCAATCCACATAAGCTTTTGAAACACCGGCTCCCGCCGGAGCCACGGCGAAATTTGAGGCGAAGAGGCACGCATGCAGCCTGCAGGCATCCAGAACGAAGCGCTGAACCCTGCCCCTGACGCAGCGAATCGCCCCAATGGCGAATTCACTTCCCGCGCCGGTGAAGCAATCATTCGCGCCGAAAAGATCGAAAAGTATTATGCGCAGCCCAGCCAGAATCGCATCCAGGTGATTTCGCCCACCGACCTGAGCATCGTTCCTGGAGAGATCGTCGCCCTGCTCGGACCCTCCGGCTCGGGCAAGTCCACCATGTTGCGCATGCTCTCCGGCCTTTCGCGCCCTTCCGCCGGTCAGGTTTACTGGCACGAAAAACCGATTGCCGAGGCCGAGATCAACGTCTCGATTGTCTTCCAGAGCTTTGCCCTCTTTCCCTGGCTCACCGTGCTTGAAAATGTCGAGGCCCCCCTCCAGGCACGCGGCGTTGATCCCGAAGAGCGCCGTTCGAGAAGCATGCGCATGATCGACACCGTCGGTCTCGATGGTTTTGAGTCCGCCTATCCGAAGGAACTCTCCGGCGGCATGAAGCAGCGCGTCGGCTTTGCTCGCGCCCTCGTGGTCGAGCCCGAGGTCCTCTTCATGGATGAGCCCTTCTCTGCCCTCGACGTCCTCACCGCCGAAAACCTCCGCAGTGAACTGCTCGAGTTGTGGGCGAAAAAGACAATGCCCACGCGCTGTGTCTTCATCGTGACGCACAACATCGAAGAAGCCGTCCTGCTCGCCGACCGCATCATCGTTCTCGGCCGCAACCCCGGGCACATCCGTACCGATTTTCGCAACCAGCTTCCTCAGCCGCGTGATCGCAAATCCGAACCCTTCACGCAACTGGTCGACTATATTTACAAAGTGCTCACGCGGCCCGACGTCGCTCCCACCCAGGCGCCCGAGCATCAGCATCCCGGCCCGCGCATCCGCGACCAGCGCCAGATGAAGTACCAGATGTTACCCCACGCAAGACCCGGCGGCGTTGCGGGATTGCTCGAACTCCTTCTCGACAAGGGCGGCCGCGACGACATCTACCGTCTGGCCGACGACCTTGCCTTCGAAATCGACGACCTCCTCCCTATCGTCGACGCTGCGCAGCTGCTCGGGTTTCTCAAAGTGGAGGAAGGAGACGCCTCTATCACCGAGACCGGCACCGAATTCGCCAATTCCGAAATTCTGCGGCAAAAAGAACTCTTCCGCGATGCTGCCCTTGCCAACGTCCTGTTGCTTCGTCAGATTCGCCGCGCCCTCGACGCGAAGAGCGACCACACCGTCCCCGATGAATTCTTCCTCGATATGCTCGACGAACAGTTCAGCGACGAGGAATCGCACCGTCAGATTGAGACCGCCGTCAACTGGGGCCGCTACGGCGAATTGTTCGATTTCGATGCTGCTCGACGCCGCTTCGTGATGCCCGACGCCCTTGAAGAAACCGCCGATGCCGGAGGCGACGAGTGACCCTGCAGCGCACCTTCGCGCGGTCGCTCGTCACCGTTCGCACCTGGCCCTTCATCATCGACTTGGGCGTGGCTGTCTGCGGTCTTGCCATTTTCTTTGCCATCGTCGGCACCGGCAGATACTGGCTCAGCAAACCCGCACCCATCGCTGAAATCTCTCATTCCATCAGCGCTCTTCCCCTCTACGCCTTTTACTCCATCGTCCGCATCGGCATCGCATACCTGCTCAGCCTGGTCTTCGCTATCGCCTACGGCTATATCGCCGCCTACAATCCGCGCATTGAGCCCTGGATGGTCGCCGTCCTCGACATTCTTCAGTCCATCCCGGTTCTCAGCTTCCTGCCCCCTGTGGTCCTTTTCATGGTCGTTTTGATTCCCGGCCACCAGTTGGGCATCGAGATGGCCGTCATCCTCCTCATCTTCACCGGGCAGGTGTGGAACCTGGCCTTCAGTTTCTATTCCTCGCTAAAATCCATCCCTCGCGAAATGGTGGAAGCCTCGCGCATTTATCGCTATTCTGCCTGGCAGCGTTTTTGGCAGCTTGAAATGCCCTACGCCGCCATTGGCTTGGTGTGGAATTCCATCGTCTCCGTCGCCGGCGGATGGTTCGCCCTCATCGCGTGCGAGATCTCGCCCTTCGCCAATTACACCTACCAGCTTCCTGGAATTGGCAGCTATCTTCAGGTCGCCACCAACACCGGCGACTACCGCGCGCTGACCTTCGGCATCGTTACCGTCATCCTCATCGTCGTCGCCACCGATCAGCTTGTCTGGCGCCCGCTCATCGCCTGGAGCGACAAATTCAAATTCGAACAGGTCGAGTCCACCGATCGCGTCCGCTCGCCGATGCTCGCTCTTCTGCGCCGTTCTAGCCTCCTCAGCTCGCTCCCCACCCGCGTCTGGACGAGCATCGAAGAACCAATCTATCGCCGGCTTTCCCGCACCAGACAATGCCGCGTCGTCCAACCCGTCGACGAAGAGAAATCCACTCGGAGTTCCTTCTGGTTTCATCTCCTGGCGGTTGCGGCCGCGGGAGTCGTCGGCTGGGGAGCATTGCAGGCTGTCGTCATGCTCAGAACGATCAGCTGGGCCGACCTGAAACTGCTCTTCGAAGGCGCGGCCGCAACCTTTGGCCGCGTCAATGCGGCTCTTCTCATCTCTGCTGCGTGGACAGTCCCTGTCGGCGTCGCCATCGGCCTCAATCCGCGTCTCTCGCGCATCGTCCAGCCAACCGCCCAGGTACTCGCATCCATCCCCGCCACGGCCTTTTTCCCCATCATCCTCATCGGACTGGTCAAAATCGGCGGCGGCCTCGGCATCGGATCCATCGCGCTCATGCTCCTTGGCACACAGTGGTACATCCTTTTCAACGTCATCGCCGGTGCCATGTCCATCCCCTCTGACCTGCGCGAAGTCACAGCGCTCTATCACTTCACCCGCTGGCAGCGCTGGACCAAGCTCATTCTTCCCGGGATATTCCCCTACCTCATCACCGGCATGGTGACAGCCTCCGGCGGTGCATGGAATGCCTCTGTCTACGCCGAATACTCCCACCTCAAAGACAGCACCCTGCAGACCATCGGCCTTGGCGCCGAGATTAGCTCCGCAACTGACAGCGGACGCTTCCCCATCATCCTGCTCGCCACCATCATGATCTCTCTCATGGTCGTTACCATGAATCGACTCGTCTGGCGGCGCCTCTATCGCCTCGCTGAAACCCGGTATAAACTCGAAAGCTAAATAGAACAAACGACTGTCGGTGCGTTCGGGGGAAGTTATGATTCGCGTTGGACTAGTTGGTTTCGGCATGGCGGGCCGCGTATTCCATGCGCCGCTCATCTCCTCGGTCGAAGGTTTCGAGCTCGCCGCCGTAGTCGAGCGCTCTAAAAATAACGCTGCCGAGCGTTATCCCGGCATCACCACCTATCGCTCCGTCGAGGAGTTACTGGCCGACGCGTCCATCAAGCTAGTCGTCGTCGCCACCCCTAACAGCACGCATTTCTCCATCGCCATGCAGGCGCTCGAGGCCGCAAAGAGCGTCATCGTCGACAAGCCTGTTGCCATGAACGCTACGGAAATTGCCCAGCTCGCCGAACTTGCCGGCGGCCTTGGCCTGAATTTCTTTCCGTTCCATAACCGTCGTTTTGACAATGATTTCCTGACTATTCGCAAATTAATACATGAACATACTCTTGGTCGACTCGTTCACTTTGAATCGAACTTCGACCGATGGCGTCCGGGACTCTCCACGCGGGCTTGGAAAGAAGAGACCGATCAAGGCGGCATTCTCTACGATCTCGGCACACACATCGTCGATCAGGCGCTTGTACTCTTCGGCCAGCCTGCGTCCGTGGGCGCGGAGATCCGGCGCGAGCGCGACGGCGAAGGCTCCAACGATGCCATCACAATTCGCCTCGACTACCTGACCGGCTTCTCCGTAACCCTGGGAGCCAACTGTCTTTCTTCGCTGGCCCGTCCGCGCTTTCATTTGCGCGGCACCCGCGGCAACTTCTGGAAATGGGGAATGGACCCTCAGGAAGAAGCGTTGAACGCCATCGCCAAGATCACCGATCCCAACTGGGGTCAGGAGCCCAGCGATCGATGGGGCACCCTCAGCGTCGATGCCGATGGCAGCCTGGTGACGCGGCCGGAACCTTCAACAACGGGAGATTACCGGCTCTTCTACGCCGGCGTCCGTGACGTGCTCACCGGCAATGCGACTGCACCGCCCGTCACTCCCACAGAAGCCTGGCGGACCGCCCGCGTTCTCGAACTGGCAAAACAAAGCTCCAGCGAACAGCGAGACATCGAGTGCGATTGGAGCGGAGAGCCGGGCTGATCACCGAGCCGTATCGGCTGCCTGCTTTTCCTCCCGCGGTACCCAGAAACGAAAGATGCTGCCATGCTCCGGATTGCTCTCCACCGCGATGCCGCCGCCATGCGCCACCATGATGGCTCCGGCAATCGCCAGACCCATGCCCGTTCCCTTGCCGAGCTTTGCGCCCTTCTTGCCGCGATAGAATTTCTCAAAGATATGCGGCAAATCGACCTTGTCGATGCCGGGACCGCTGTCTTCCACTTCAAATTCCAGCCTGCCCTCCACGCGCCGGCTCCGCAACACGATCCTGCTTTCCGGTGGTGAATATTGCGCGGCATTCTCGATCAGATGGCGAAACACACGGCCCAGCAGCTTGGCATCGAACCACACCGGGGTGTCGGGCTCCTGCACCATCAACGTGACCTGGTGGCGCGCCAGCACGCGACGCGATGCCTCAACCGCGTGATCCAGCAACATGCGCGTATGGTGCGGCGCACGTTGGACCCTGAGCACCTTGGCGTCGAGTTCCGCCATCTCCACGGCCTCGCCGATCAATGCATCCAGATGCGCCGATTCCTCGTCGACCACGGTAGCCAGTTCCTTGCGGACCTCATCGTCCAGACCTTCATCCTGGGTCAACGTTGTCGCTGCCGCGCGGATTGACGTCAAAGGCGTCCGCAACTCGTGCGTGAGAGAGTCGATGAGCGCGGCGCGCAGCCGCTCGCCCTCGCGCGAAGCCTCCATGCGCGCCGTCGCCTCAATGGCAATGGCTCGCGTGATGGCGATTCCCACCTGCGCGCAAACGGCGGTCGCCACTTCACGCGACAGCCTCGCAGGCTTCCAGGCCATTGCCCCCACCGCGCGCATTCCCACCATCAGCGCGTGCGCTTCAAATCCATCGTGCGCCGCGATGGCAGCGTTTGCGCCTCCCGTCATCTCGCGCAGATTGGCCTTGAACATCGCCGACAATTCTGTGTCGGTCGAGACGTACTGGTCCCGCTCCTGCACAAACAACACAACGCTCGCGAGCGCGAATCCCTTCGCCACGAGAGATGGCAGATCCCGAATCAGCCCTTCCGCGTCCTCATGCAGCATCATCTCCTGGCTCAGCAGGTAGAGCCGTTCCACATCTTCGCGGCGCTGCTCGGCCTGCTCCTTCTGCTTTCGCGCCCGTTCCGACACCCGCCCCGCAACAACCGAGCTCACAGCAAACGTCAGGATTGAAACCCACTCCTGCGGACCCGCAAGCGTGAAAGTGTGCAATGGAGGAAGAAAGAAGTAGTCAAACGAGATTGCGCAAAGCAGCGCGCTGTAGAGCGCAATTACAAGTTCGGCTTGCGATGCGGTGACAACAACCACGACAAGAAACACCATTCCGGCAGTGGCCGCTCGCGCGCCGGCCATCGCCAGGCCAACCGTTGTCAGTACCGCAGCCACCGTGGCGCCCAGCCATTGAAAATAATGGCGCGCCTTCGGCTTCAAATCCATGCTGGTCTCCACCCGGAATCATACCGGTCCCGCCCGATGATGTAAGCTGCGGATGGAAGAAGTGCGAAAATGCCGGGCAGAATCCTTGTCATCGACGATGAACCGCAAATCACCCGCGTGCTTCGCGCCGCATTGTCCGCGCAAGCCTTTGATGTACGCACCGCCAACGATCCTGAAGAGGGTCTTCGCCTCTTCGCCGAGTGGCCGCCCGACCTTGTCATTACCGACCTCATGATGCCCGGACTTAGTGGTGTTGAGGTGTGCCGCGCCATTCGCACAACCTCATCCACGCCGATCCTCGTGCTTTCTGTGCGCGATCACGAGCGCGCCAAGATCGAGGCGCTCGACTCCGGAGCCGACGACTACGTCACCAAGCCCTTCAGCATCCAGGAACTGCTCGCGCGCGTCCGTGCCCACTTGCGGCGCGCGCCCGAGCGGACCGAGTCGGCCGTCGTCGCCGGCGATTTTGTTATCGATGCCGCCGCACACAGCATCGAAGTTGCGGGCAAGCCAATCCACCTGACCCCTAAGGAATTTGAACTTCTGCTCCACCTTGCGCGCCATGCCGGCAAGGTTATTACGCATCGCGCCCTGCTTACCGCTGTCTGGGGCGCGCAATCGGCTCATCAGCCGGAGTACCTCCGCGTCTTCGTCGGCCAGCTTCGCAAAAAGCTCGAAGCCGAATCCGGAAAGCAGTTCATTCAGACGGAACCCTGGGTGGGCTATCGCTTTGTCCCCGAGGGTTTCAACGCCAAAGAAGAGTAGACCCCAGCGCCGCTCATTAAGGCTGAATCGTCTATATCTTTATATTTCCTTTAGATTTCCCTTCCACGAACGTAACGCCCCAACCCGCAAAATCGATTTTGGCGTCTCAGAGGCCCGTACGGCTCTGTGCCGCTCTGAATCGAGGGACTTCGCATGCAAGATCTCGTCATGCTCTTCTTCACCGCAGTTTTTTTTACCGTGGCCTTTCTGTATGTCAAGGCCTGTCAGAAGCTGAGGTAAGACATGGACCTTGTCACCGTTATCGCTCTCTTGCTTTCGGTCCTGATGCTTATTTATCTCGGCGCCACGCTGCTCTATCCGGAGAAGTTCTGACATGTCTGCGAATGGCTGGTTGCAGTTTCTTTTCTTTTCTGTCGTTCTGGCGCTCCTCACGCGCCCGGTTGGCCTCTATATCGCGCAAGTGTTGGAACGCAAGCGCACCTGGCTTGATCCGGTTCTGCGTCCCATCGAGCGTCTGATCTACAAGGCGTGCGGGGTGCAGGCCGATCACGAAATGAACTGGCGCGAATACGCGTTCGGCGTGCTCGGATTCTCCGCGGTGAGCCTTTTGCTTACCTATGGGATCGAGCGTCTCCAGGCCGTAATCAAGCTATGGAATCCTCAGGGGCTCGCTGCTGTTGTTCCCGATCTTGCGTTTAATACGGCCGCAAGTTTCACGACGAACACCAACTGGCAGTCGTACACACCCGAGTCCACCATGAGTTACCTGACGGAGATGGCGGGGCTTGCCACGCACAACTTCTTCTCCGCAGCCGTCGGCATCGTAGTTGCGGTGGCGCTGATCCGCGGTATCAAGCGAACGATGTCCGGCACGATCGGTAACTTCTGGGTCGATACCACGCGCACGCTGCTCTACATCCTGCTGCCGGGATCCATCATCTACGCGCTACTGCTGGTCGGTCAGGGCGTGCCCCAGAACTTCAAGGCCTACACAACCGCCCACACAATCGAGAATCAGACGCAGACCATTGCGCAAGGGCCCGTGGCTTCGCAGGAAGCCATCAAGATGCTCGGTACCAACGGCGGCGGCTTCTTCAACGCCAACAGTGCTCACCCGTTCGAAAACCCCACTCCGTTCTCGAACTTTCTGCAGATTCTATCGATCTTCATCATCCCCGCCGGCCTGACCTTCACACTTGGCCGTATGACCGGTTCGCCGGGCCACGGCTGGGCGGTCTTCGCTGCAATGTACGTCCTCTTTGCTGCGGGATTCACCACCGTGTACTGGGCTGAAGCGCATCCCCATCCCTTGATCCATGGCGCTGCGCAAACCGCAACGGCCACAGCGCCTGGCGGCAACATGGAGGGCAAGGAAGTCCGAAACGGCATTGCCGAAAGCGCCTTGTTCGCCACCATCACCACGGATGCCAGTTGCGGCGCGGTGAATGGTACACATGACAGCTTCACCGCGCTCGGCGGCATGGTTGTTCTCACCAACATCATGCTCGGAGAAGTTATCTTCGGCGGTGTCGGCTCTGGCCTTTATGGAATTCTGATCTTCGTCGTTCTCTCTGTCTTCATCGCGGGTCTTATGGTCGGCCGAACCCCCGAGTACCTGGGCAAGAAAATTGAAGCCTACGACGTGAAGATGGCGATGCTTTACGTGCTTATCTTTCCGCTGATCATCCTGAATCTGACGGCGATATTTGTGATGTCGTCAAAGGTCGGACTCGCGGCGCTTTCGAACAGCGGGCCACACGGGCTGACCGAGATTCTTTATGCCTTCACATCGGGCGCGGGCAACAACGGCTCGGCCTTTGCTGGCCTGAATATTCCAGTGAATCCAACCACGCAGTGGTGGTACAACATCGCACTCGGCTTCGACATGCTGGTGGGTCGCTTTCTCATGCTCATCCCAGTGCTCGCAATGGCGGGAAATCTCGCCCAGAAGAAAAGCATTCCGCCGTCGCCCGGAACGTTTCCGGTTAACACTTCGCTGTTTACCGTCCTGCTCGTCGGTGTGGTCATGATTCTCGGCGCGCTCACCTTCTTCCCGGCACTTAGCCTGGGACCGATCCTCGACCATCTGCTACTGAAATCCGGACAGCTCTTCTGAGGAGACCTGACATGAGTTCTTACAACAAATTCAATTCTCCCGCTCAAGCTGAAGTTCATTCGGATTCAGGAATGCCTTCCGTTGAGCCTGCCTCATCCTCCGCGCTGCCGCCGGAGCATCATGAACATCGCAGAAAAAAATCCACTGAACAGAAGAGCCTGTGGAACACCGGGATTATTCGCCAGGCGCTCATCGACGCATTCCGCAAGCTCGATCCCCGCTGGATGGTCAAGAACCCCGTGATGTTTGTGGTTGAGGTCGGCAGCGTTTTGACCTCGGCCCTGCTCATCGACAACACCATCCACCACCGCGCGGGATTCGGTTTCAATCTCCAGATCACGCTCTGGCTCTGGTTCACTGTACTGTTTGCCAACTTCGCCGAGGCCATGGCCGAAGGCCGCGGCAAAGCACAGGCCGACACCCTGCGCAAAGCCAAGGGCGAAACCATCGCGCAGCGCTACACCGCTTCGGGGTCTCTGGAACAGGTAGCCAGTGGCCTTCTCCGCGCCGGCGACATCATCTACGTGCCTGCGGGTAGCTACATTGCCGGCGACGGCGAAGTGATCGAAGGCGTTGCTTCCGTCGACGAGTCAGCGATCACCGGCGAATCGGCACCCGTAATCCGCGAGGCCGGCGGCGACCGCTCGGCGGTAACCGGTGGAACCAAGGTGCTATCGGACTGGGTCAAGATCCGCATTACCTCTAATCCCGGCGAAACCTTCCTTGACCGCATGATTGCTTTGGTGGAAGGCGCGACGCGCCAGAAAACGCCGAACGAGATCGCGCTCTCGATTCTGCTCTCCGGCCTGACTATCGTCTTTCTGCTCGCGGTCGTGACGCTTCAACCCTTCGCCATCTACTCCAAAGCGCCGCAAACAGTCTTCGTGCTGGTCTCGCTGCTAGTCTGCCTGATTCCGACCACCATCGGCGGCCTGCTTTCCGCCATCGGCATCGCCGGAATGGATCGCCTAGTCCAGTACAACGTTCTGGCCATGAGCGGACGCGCCGTCGAAGCGGCTGGCGACGTGAACACCTTGCTGCTCGACAAGACCGGCACCATCACCCTCGGCAATCGCCAGGCCACCGAATTCATCCCGGCGCCCGACGTCACGCCGGAACGGCTCGCCGATGCCGCGCAGCTAGCCTCTCTCTCCGACGAAACGCCGGAGGGCCGCTCGATCGTCGTGCTGGCAAAGGAGAAGTACAACCTGCGCGGCCGCGATCTCGGCGGCATCCACGCCGAGTTCGTTCCCTTCTCCGCGCAGACGCGTATGAGCGGCGTCAACCTGCCTGGCGTTCGCATTCGCAAGGGTTCCGCCGATGCGATCGCCCGCTTCCTTGAAGACCAGGGATCGTCGCTGCCTAGAAAAGTGCGTGATGCTGTCGAAGAGATCGCCCGCGCCGGCGGCACACCGCTCGTCGTAGCTGAAAACTCCACAGCCCTGGGCGTCATTTATCTCAAAGACATTGTGAAAGGCGGACTCAAGGAAAGGCTTGCACGCCTGCGCGCCATGGGCATCCGCACCATCATGATCACCGGCGATAACCCCCTCACGGCGGCCGTAATCGCGCGTGAGGCAGGCGTCGACGACTTTCTCGCCGAAGCCAAGCCGAAAGACAAGATGGACCTCATCAAGCGCGAACAAGGGAAAGGCAAGCTTGTCGCCATGACCGGCGATGGCACCAACGACGCCCCCGCACTCGCGCAGGCCGACGTAGGTGTTGCCATGAACTCCGGCACGCAGGCCGCCAAGGAGGCCGGCAACATGGTCGACCTCGACTCCAATCCGACCAAGCTCATCGAAATTGTCGAGATCGGTAAACAGCTGCTGATGACCCGCGGCGCCCTCACCACTTTTTCGATTGCCAACGATGTGGCGAAATATTTCGCCATCATTCCAGCGATGTTCTCGGTGGCCTTTCCAGTACTCAATGCGCTGAACATCATGCACCTCCATTCGCCGCAGTCTGCGATTCTTTCAGCCGTCGTCTTCAACGCCATCATCATCGTGGCGCTGATCCCTCTTGCTCTGCGCGGCGTCAAATACGAACCCAAAGCCGCGGAAGCACTCCTGCGGCGGAACCTGCTCATCTACGGTGTCGGCGGCGTCATTATTCCGTTCATCGGCATCAAGGCCATCGACATGCTGCTCGTAGCCATGCACATGGCATAGGGGACTGAACATGCACGCAACAACGACCTTCGCTCCGTCAGCGCCAGTCCAGACTGCAACCGTCACTCACTCGATCTGGCGCACCTCCATCCGCTTCACGCTGCTTGCAACCTTGCTGTTCGGCATTGGCTACCCGCTCCTCGTCACAGGAATCGCAGGCACCCTGTTTCCCCACAAAGCGGCGGGCAGCCTGATCCTGAAAAACGGCCAGGTCATCGGCTCCGAACTCCTCGCCCAGAGCTTCACCTCCGATCGCTACTTCCACCCGCGCCCCTCCGCGGCCGGCAATGGGTATGATCCAACCTCCTCCGGCGGATCGAACCTGGCGCAGTCCAACGCCAAGCTCGTCCAGCGCATGCAGGGCGACATCGACAAGCTCGACGCGGAAAATCCCGGCCACCCCGTCCCCATCGACGCAGTCACCACTTCCGGATCGGGCCTCGACCCCGACATCACCCCCGACAATGCGACGTTTCAAGCTCGCCGCATCGCCAAGGCCCGCGGACTGACCGAAGCGCAGGTAAACGAACTCATTCAGCAGCACACCGCAGGCCGCACCTTCGGACTGCTGGGCGAACCGCGCGTCAATGTCCTTGAGCTGAATCTCGCCCTCGACAATCTCTCCAAATAGGGTTTCCCTGCAAATTGGGGGCGGAGCAATTCCTCCCCCGCCTTTTTCCTGCCTGGCGACATCTCTGCTGCGCACGATTCGACAAGCCTCTCCCCGCGAAATATCATCGTCTTTCACATCCTGCTTGTCTGATGGGTCTCGCGGATGCGCGCATCGCTCTTCATTACCTGCTACAACGACACGCTCTTTCCCGAAACCGGGCGCGCCGTAGTGCGGCTGCTCGAACGGCTTGGCATTACACTCGACTTTCTGCCGGCACAAACCTGCTGCGGCCAGATGCACGCCAACACCGGATTCCGCGGCGAGGCCTTTTCGCAAGCCAAACGCTTCGTCCAGCTCTATCGCGATACCGAATGCGTCGTCATTCCCTCCTCCTCCTGCGTCGCCATGATCCGAGACCAATATCAGGGCCTATTCGAGGAACTGGGAAATGAGGAACTGCGGCGGCAGTTCGCGGCACTGCTGCCCCGCGTCTTCGAGTTGAGCGAATTTCTCACCGACAAACTCGGCCTCGACGACGTCGGCGCATATTTCCCGCACCGCGTCACCTATCACGCCAGTTGCCACGGCCTTCGCGCACTGCAAGTGGGCGACCGACCCTTTCGCCTGCTCCGCAAAGTAAGCGGACTCGAACTGCTCCCCCTCGCCAACCTCGAGCGCTGCTGCGGTTTCGGCGGCACCTTCTCCGTGAAAAACGCTGAAGTCTCCACCGCCATGCTGGATGCCAAGCTCATTGACGTGCTCGCCACTGGCGCAGGCTATTGCACCGCCCTCGATAACAGTTGCCTGATGCACCTGGGCGGCGCGCTGCACCGCCAGAAGAAAGCCATCCAGACCATCCATATCGCCGGCATTCTCGCGAGCACTGTTGAGCATCCATACAGGGCCGGCCAATGACGACGCCCGCCCATCATCCGCCCGTAATGGACCCGCGCTTTGCGCCGCCGTTTCCCGCCGCTGCCCTTCCCATCCTCCAGAACACCCAGCTCCGCACCAACGTCGCGCACGCCACCGACGTGATCCAGACCAAACGCAACAGCCTTGTTGCTGAAAAGAGGGACTGGCAAGAACTGCGCAATTCCGCAGCTGCCATTCGCGCTCACGTTCTCGCGAATCTCGGCGATTATCTGGAGCAGTTCGAATCCAACTGCACCGCCGCCGGCGGGACGGTCCACTGGGCAACCGACGCCGCCGAAGCGCGCACCATCATTCTCGATCTCCTCCGTCAGGAAAAGGCTAGCGAAGTCATCAAGATCAAGACCATGACCTCCGCCGAAATCCAGCTCAACCCCGCACTGGAAGCAGCCGGCATCAGCGCAATCGAAACCGATCTTGCTGAATTAATCCTCCAACTTGGCGACGACGAACCCTCGCACATCGTCGTGCCCGCACTGCACGTCAATCGCCGTCAGGTGCGCGAGATATTTGCAGAGCGCATGGGGTTGCCCCAACTCTCCGACGATCCCCAGGCCCTAACCGCAGCCGCCCGCACTTACCTGCGCAGGAAATTCCTCAGCGTCCCCACAGCCATCAGCGGCGCAAATTTCCTCATCGCCGAAAATGGTTCGGTCGCGATCGTCGAGTCAGAAGGCAATGGCCGCATGTGTCTCACGTTGCCCCGTACGCTCATCGCCCTCGCCGGCATTGAAAAGCTCCTGCCGCGATTCTCCGATCTCGAAGTGATGCTGCAGGTCCTCGCGCGTTCGGCCACGGGAGAGCGCATGAATCCCTACACCTCGCTCTGGTCCGGTGTCGTTCCGGGTGATGGGCCGCAGCGCTTCCACATTGTGCTCCTCGATAACGGCCGCTCCCGCATTCTCGCGCGAAAGGTCGAGCGGCAAACCTTGCAATGCATTCGCTGCGCCGCCTGCCTCAACACATGCCCCGTCTATCGCCAGACCGGCGGACACGCCTACGGTTCCCCCTACGCCGGCCCCATCGGCGCAATTCTCACACCCCAGCTTGAGCGCATGCAGCACGCGCAGTCCCTGCCTTACGCGTCGTCCCTCTGCGGCGCCTGTTATGAAGTTTGCCCCGTCAAAATCAACATCCCTGAAGTCCTCATCGAACTCCGCGCGCAAGTCGTAAACCAGCAGCGCGCACAGAGCAGCCGATGGTTCGATCCAATGTTCATCGGCATGAAGGCCGCCAACGTTACCTTTGCCAGCGCGTCGCGCTTCCAAATCGCGCAACGACTCGGTCGCATCGGCCTCCGCGTCTTCACCCGCAGCGACGGCTGGATCCACCGCCTTCCCTCGCTTGGCGGACGCTGGACCCTCTCCCGCGATCTTCGCGCACTCCCCAACCAAACCTTTCGCGATTGGTGGGCAGCGCGTCCCTCGAAGGGGAACCGATGACGGCCTCTTCTTCACGCCGCACAATCCTCGATCGCGTCCGCGCCGCCACAAGCGCCGATGCGAATACCTACGCCGACATTCCGCGCAACTACACGCATCGCGGCGCGCTCGACACCGCTGCCCGTCTGCATCTCATGACCGAGCGCCTCCTCGAGTACGGCGCCGAAGTCATCGAAGCCTCGCCCGCTGATCTTCCCGCCACCGTCGCGCATCAACTTCAATCCAGCGGCCGCCGAACCTTTGTCGCGTGCCCCGCCCTTCCCCCTGAATTGCTGCCTCCCGACGTCAACTTGAAACTCGACAACGATCTCTCCTTCGACGAGATTGAGCTTTGCGACGGAGTTCTCACTGGTTCCTTCGCAGGCATCGCAGAATCCGGCACCATCGTCCTTCACCATTCGCCCAGCGAAGGTCGCCGCATTCTCACCCTTCTGCCCGACTTCCACCTCTGCATTCTCCGCGCCTCGCAAATCGTCGAAACCTTGCCCGAATACTTTGCCCGCTGCCCCGAACTGCCCCGCCTCGCCACCTACATCTCCGGCCCCAGCGCCACAGCCGACATCGAAATGACCCGCATCAAGGGCGTTCATGGACCCCGTTTCCTCAGCGTGATCATCGTCCGCGACGATCTCTAGGCGTTAGTGCAACCGCTCACGTCCTTTCGGCCGGAGGAAGACGCAGACTTCGGCCGCTGACAAACTCATGTCTCTGTGGAGGGAGCGTGGGGGCTTCAGTCCCACTAATCACGGCCATAAAATGAGAGGCTTTAGCCCCGGCTTTTTCTCAAGTCCACACCCGTCAGCGCTACACTTGCAGAGCAGAGGCAGCCATGAGTCCATCTGATTCCGCTCTCTTCGAAACTGCGGCACACATCCTCGATCGCTTCCAAATTGAAATCCCATCCTGGGGATTCGCCAACACCGGCACGCGCTTTGGCAAGTTCGTGCAGTCCGCCGCCGCCTCCACCCTTGAAGAGAAATTCAATGACGCCGCCGAAGTGCATCGCCTCACCGGCGCCACTCCCACGCTGGCACTCCACGTGTTGTGGGACCTGCCCAGCGGCCTCGCCGATGTCGAACAGGTTCAGGCGCTCGAGCGCACCACCGGCATCCGTGCGGGTTCCATCAATCCCAACCTCTTTCAGGATCAGCAATACAAGTTCGGCTCCCTCTGCAATCCTTCTGAAGAAATCCGAGGAAGCGCCCTGAGCCACGTGCTTGACTCCATCGAAATCGCCCGCCACTTGCATGCGCGCGACATTTCCCTCTGGCTCGCCGACGGCTCCAACTACCCCGGCACGCAGTCCATGCGCCGCCGCATCGAGTGGCTTGAAGAAGCGCTCCGCACCGCGCACCAGCGCCTCGCCCCAGATCAGCGTCTTCTCGTCGAATACAAGCCCTTCGAACCTGCCTTTTACCACACTGACATTGCCGACTGGGGCATGTCCTCGCATCTCTGCCGCACAGCCGGGCCACAGGCTTTCGTTCTTGTGGATACCGGCCACCACTACCTCTCGCAAAACATCGAGCAGATCGTTGCCTGGCTCCTGCATCTGAATCTCCTCGGCGGATTCCACTTCAACGATCGCCGTTATGCCGACGACGACCTCACCCTCGGCTCCATCGATCCTTACCAGGTCTTCCGAATCTTTCACGAGCTCCACAACCCCCACTCCAAAGAGTCAGACGGCGGAGCCGCGTTCATGATCGATCAGAGCCATAACCTCAAAGGCAAAATCGAGGCCATGGTACAGACCGTCGCCACGGCGCAGGAATTGTGGCTCAAGGCTGCGCTCATCGATCGGGAACAGCTCGCGGTCCTGCAGCAATCCTGCGATCTTGTCGCGGCTGAGGAGCTCTTCCGCGGCGCTTTCTGGCGCGACGTTCGCCCGCTGCTTGCTTTATGGCGTCAATCGCGCGGTCTCGCCGCCGACCCGCTCAGTGCGCTCCGCGAAGACGGTTATGTCGAGCGCATCACGCGCGAACGCGCCGGCCGGCAGTCCACCGTCGGCAGCTACGCGTGACTTTGCGCTTTCGGCGGTAAAATTGAACTCTGGCACTTCGATCAATTCCCATCTGGTGGTGCACTATGTCGCAGGCAACTCTCCCAACCGCAACGCTACGCTTCCTCGAAGACCGCTGGGATCCCGCCGTTGCTTCTTCGCTCGACGAGCCCGAGCTTCTGCGCTATCGCTCCAACCTGCTCGGCTCTGACCTGCGCATCACCAACTTTGCCGGCGGCAACACCAGCTCCAAGGTGATGGAGACAGATCCCCTCACCGGCGAACCGGTTGAAGTCATCTGGGTCAAAGGATCGGGCGGCGACCTTGGCAGCATCAAGCGCACCGGTTTCGCCACCCTCTACCAGGAAAAGCTGCTCGCACTTGAGCGCAGCTACAAGGGCGTTGACACCGAAGACGATATGGTGGCGATGTATCCCATGTGCGCCTTCCGCAACAACCCGGTCGCCGCATCGATTGATACGCCGCTGCACGGCTTTCTTCCCTTCCCGCACGTCGATCATCTCCACCCCGACTGGGGCATTGCCCTGGCTGCATCTGCCAATGGCAAAACGAAGATGGACGAGTTCAATCGCGAGTTCAACCACACGCTCATCTGGATTCCGTGGCAGCGGCCCGGCTTTGAGCTCGGTCTCATGATGCGCGATGCCCTCCGCGCCAATCCGGGATGCGATGGAATCGTCCTTGGCGGCCACGGTCTTTTCACCTGGGGCCAGACCCAACGCGGATGCTACCTCAATACCGTCATCATCATCGATCAGATTGGCCAGTTCATCGCACGCCACGGTGAGACAAAGGCGACAGTCCGTTTTGGTGGGGAATCTGTACCCTCGCGCAACGATCGCCATGATCTCGCGCTCGAGGTTGCGCCACACCTCCGCGGCCGCGTGAGCTCACAGCATTGTTGGATCTCCAGTTTCAGCGACGCGCCCGACGTGCTCCAGTTCGTCAACTCCGCGCAAGCCGAAGAACTAGCCTACCTCGGCACCAGTTGCCCCGACCACTTCATCCGCACCAAGATTCGTCCCATGTTCGTGCCCTGGCCGAAAAACGGCAGCATCACCGATCTCAAAGCGCAGATCGATCGATCGCTCACCGAATATCGCGAACAGTACTGCACCTACTACCACTACTTCGCCACGCCCGATTCCCCCTCGCTTCGCGACCCAAGCCCCACCGTCGTCCTCATCCCCGGACTCGGCATGTTCAGCTTCGGCAAAAACAAGACTGAGGCGCGCATCGTCGGCGAGTTCTACACCAACGCCATCCACGTCATCGAGGGAGCAACTCTCCTGTCCGAGGGCAAGGTCTCCGGCACCCTTCCGCAATGTGGAGAGGGGATGGAGCCCGCAAGCTTCAAGACCTTCAGCAACTATGTCGCCCTGCCGCCCATCGAGGCCTTTCGCATCGAGTACTGGGCGATGGAAGAGGCCAAGCTGCGCCGTCAGCCGCCCGAGAAAGAACTCAGCCGCCGCATCGCTCTCGTCGTTGGCGGAGGCAGCGGCATCGGCCGCGAAGTCGCACATCTCGCCGCCGCCCGCGGAGCGCACGTCATGATCGCGGACTACGATAGCGTCGCTGCAGCCCGTGTCGCCGCTCAGCTGGCGCACATCACGCAAAAGGAATTTGTTGCCACAACCGCCGTCGACATCCGCAGCCGCGATACGATCCGCGATGCGATCCGCGCCACCATCGCCGCATTCGGCGGCATCGACATCCTCATCAACACCGCTGCGCTTTTCCCGTCGTCATCCGATGGCAAAATCGGCGACGATCTCTGGTCCGCGACGATGAACATCAACGTCACCGCCAACTTCATCCTTGCCGACGAAGCCGCCAAATTCTTCGCCGAACAGGATCTCGATGGCTCCATCGTGCTCACCAGTTCCGCAAATGCAGTGGTACCCAAGCGCGGCAGTGAGGCCTACGACGTCAGCAAGGCCGCTCTTTCGCATCTGGTTAGAGAACTCGCCGTTTCGCTCGCGCCGAAAGTCCGCGTCAATGCCGTAAGTCCCGCCACCGTCGTCAAAGGCAGCACCATGTTTCCCCGCGACCGCGTCCGCGCCTCGCTCACCAAGTACAACATCGCCTTCGACGATTCCAAATCCGACGACGAATTGCGCTCGTTGCTCGCGGGCTATTATGCCCAGCGTACGCTGACCCATCGCCCCATCGATCCGGCTGACTGCGCCGAAGCCATCCTCTTCCTCGCCGGCCCTAAGGCTCACTGCACCACCGGCCACATCTTTCCCGTCGACGGAGGATTACCCGAGGCATTTCTCCGGTGAGTTCTCCCAGAGATTCAGATTGGTTGCCCCCGGTCTCGCGTTTGAGACCGGGGAGCGAACCGGACCTCAGCGACCAACTTCAGCGTGATCCTCGCGCCCGCGTTGCCATCGACCTCGGCGCCGAAAGCTGCCGCGTCTCCGTTCTTCGATCGGTGGATAACGGTCCCATCATCACCGAGGTCCACCGTATTCCCGATGGGCCCGTCTCCAACGGCTCCTCGCTCCGTTGGCCCCTCCAGCGCATTCTCACCGGCATCGAAGAAGGCCTTCGCCAGGCGGCCTATCTCGCCACAGAAGGCATAGCCTCCATCGCCGTCGATGGCTGGGCTGTCGACTACGTTCGTCTCGATGAAGATGGAAACCCGTTGCACGATCCATTCTGTTATCGGGACGAGCGCACCATCGCCGCGAAGCACAAGGCCGACGCAGTTCTGCCTCCCGAGGAAACCTTTCGCAGAACAGGCGCGCAGCCCCTCCGCATCAATACGCTCTACCAGCTCCTTGCCGATTCTGAAAAAGAACAGCGCGCTCCCTGGCTTTGTCTGCCCGAGTTTGTCCTGCATTGGCTGGGCGCACCGAGAGTTGCCGAGTACACCAACGCCACCCACACCGGCCTGGTCGATCTCGCCACCGGCAACTGGGCCCCTGACATCTTCGCCACGCTCGGTCTGGACATCCAGGCCGCGCCCCGCATCGTTCCCCCGGGCACGCGGCTCGGTCGTCTGCAAGGCCCCCTGTCTGCGCTCGCTGCATTCCGCGATACCGAGCTCATCGCCCCCGCCTGCCACGACACCGCGTCCGCCATCGCAGGCATTCCCGCGGACCTCGACTCAACAGCATACATCTGTTCCGGAACATGGTCGTTGATCGGCACGCTCGTGTCCCAGCCCATCACAACCCCTCACGCCCTCGCCGCCCGCTACACAAATCAGGGCGCCGCCGCAGGCGGATTCTGCTTCCACACCAACGTCAATGGCATGTGGCTCCTCAAACAATGCATGGAGCAATGGTCTGCAACCGGTCGCAACTTCACCATCCCTGAACTCGTCGAGCGAGCCACCGCCTGCGCAGCCACTCCCATCATCAACGTCGATGCCGAGCCGCTGCTCCTCGCCGGCGACATGCCCACGCGCATCAACGAACAACTCGCCGCAGCCGGCCATTCTCCCATCGCGGACATCCCCGGCAACGAGCCGCTCTTCGCCCGCATGATCTTCGAAAGCCTCGCCACACGTTACGCCACCGCAATCGCCGATCTCGAACAGATGCTGCGTAGAAAACTCACCCGCATCCACATCATTGGAGGCGCCAGCCGCAACCGCCTTCTCGCCGATCTCACCGCACGCCAAACCGGCCTTCCGGTCGATTGCGGACATCCCGAAAGCTCCACCCTCGGCAATTTCGCCGTGCAGCTAGCCGCAAGCGAAAGCTCGGACGGCCATCTCAATCAAGCCAAACTCCGGCGCTGGGCCAGCCTACTCGGAGACTACTGACTCTTCTCCCAACTGGAAGTATCATTCTGAGCGAACGGGGCCGCAAACGTTTTTAGTTTGCGGATGGTGAGCGAAGGATCTGCTTTTAGGGCTTTCATCGTTTCCACCGGAAGAAGCGTTGGGTTTTCAGCCCCACGAATAACGTCCCTGAAATCATTGGGCTCAGCCCCTGTGCCCGACAAAACTTTAGTGCTATTTACGTTCTTCCGATTTCGTACTAACTTCGGTACACAAATCCTTTCTTGCGAACCAAAGCAGGCCAGATTCGGGGAAGCCCCCATCGGGTTGTGCGGCCACTCAACCCAGTGGCTGAACGGTTCCCTTTCCCGTCAATTCCTCCATCCGCTCCACCCAGCATCGATCCGCGGCAACGCTCATCTGCTCCGGCTCAAGTATCACTTGAAATTCCCCTTTTTTCTCCAGGAAAATCATGACCTTACCGGGTCCCGGTGCTGCGTCTGCAGCGCTCTTCACGCTTGCCATAAGCTCGTCCGTCGCGCGATCAAGGCTGATGCGGATCCGTACTCCCGTGGGCAACTTCACTTGGACAGCATCAAGGGACTGAATGTTACTCACTGAAATCTTCGGAGCCGAATCCTCATCGCCCATCAGCGTTCCGCGAACCAGAACCGGCGCCTCAATCCTCCACTGCTCCGAAAGCCGCTCATAATCGCGCGAAAACGAGATCAGCTCAATCTTCCCTGTCGCGTCTTCGAGCGACCCTGTGGCATAGAGTTTGCCATCACGCTTGCCCTTCTGCACCCTGATGCCCTGAATGATACCCGCCACCTGGATCTCGTCCGCAGGGTCCGCATCCTTGCCCCACCGCCGCTCGGCAGGTTTGCGCTCCAGCGCGTCCGCGGTCGAAATCACGCCGCTGAGATTCTTGATTTTGTCGGCATACTTATCCAGCGGATGTCCCGAGACAAAGAAGCCCAGCACCTCCTTCTCGTTCGCCAGGCGCTCGCCCTCTTCCCAGTCCGGCACGTTGGGCAAATCGTCGCCGCGTCTTCCGTGCGCCGGTTCCTCGTTGAACAATCCGAACAGCCCGGCCTGCCCTTGCTCGGCGTCCCTCTGTGCTTTCTGGGCGCGCTCCATGGCTTTGTCGATCGCCGCAAACAGCGGAGCACGCTTCCCCAGCGAGTCGAGGGCGCCCGCCTTGATCAGCGACTCGATGACCCGTTTGTTCATCACCCGCAGGTCAACCTTCTCGCAGAATTCCCAGAAAGTCTTGAAGAGCCCACCCGCCTCCGCACGCGCCGACGTGATCGATTCAATCGCATTGCCGCCGACATTCTTCACCGCCGCGAGTCCAAACCGGATCGCCGCCTCCCCATGTGGCGTAAACTGCGCGCCGCTCACTTGCACATCCGGCGGCTCGACACTGATGTTCATTTCCCTGCATTCGCCGATGTACTTCACCACGTTTTCCGGCTTCGAGGTTTCGCTCGTCAGCAGCGCTGCCATAAACTCCACCGGATAATGTGTCTTCAAATACGCCGTCTGGTACGCCACCAGCGCATACGCTGCGGAGTGCGATTTGTTGAATCCGTACTCTGAGAACTTCGCCATCTGCTCAAACAACTCTTCGAGCACATTTTTCGGGTGTCCCAGCTTCGCCGCGCCGTTCATAAAGCGATCGCGCATCTCCGCCATCGCCTTTTGATCTTTTTTTCCCATTGCGCGCCGCAGCAGGTCCGCCTCGCCCAGGCTGAAGCTCGCCAGCACCTGCGCAATCCGCATCACCTGCTCCTGATACACGATCACGCCGAGCGAGTCCTTCAGAATCCCCTCAAGCTCCGGCAGCAGGAACTCAACCTTGCGCCGACCCCATTTGCGCTCGATGAAGTCGTCGATCATGTTCATCGGTCCAGGCCGGTACAACGCATTCAACGCCGTCAGTTCCTCCACCGTGTCCGGCTTGTACCGCCGCAAAATGTCCCGCATCCCGCTTGATTCAAATTGAAAAATCCCCGAAGTCAGCGCTGTATGAAACACGCGCTTCATGGTCTCAGGATCGTCCCCCGGAACCATCTCGATGTCGATCTGCTCTCCGCGATTTAGTTCGATCAGCTTCAGGCAATCGGTAATCACCGTCAGCGTCGCGAGGCCCAGAAAGTCCATCTTCAACAGGCCCATCTTTTCGACGGACTTCATGTCGTAGGCCGTCACGATTTCATCGTTCTTCGTGCGATTCAGCGGCACCAGTTCCGTTAGCGGACGCGGCGCAATCACCACCGCCGAAGCATGAACGCCCGCCCCGCGCACCAGTCCCTCCAGCTTCTTCGCCGTATCGATCAGCTCGCGAACCTGCTTGTCCGAGTCATACGCCTTGCGCAAATCGGGCGACTCTTCCAGCGCCCTTTCCAGCGTCATCCCCACGGTCGGCGGCACCAGTTTCGCAATCCGATCCACGTCCCCGTACGGCATATCCATCGCGCGCCCGCAGTCCTTGATCGAAGCCTTCGCAGCCATGGTGTTGAACGTGATGATCTGCGCGACCTGCTCGCGCCCATACTTTCGCGTAACGTAATCGATCACTTCGCCGCGCCGGTTCTGGCAGAAGTCCACGTCGATATCCGGCATCGTCACGCGCTCGGGGTTCAGGAACCGCTCGAACAGCAACACGTTCTGCATCGGATCGATGTTTGTAATCTCCATCGCATACGCCACCAGCGATCCCGTTGCCGATCCGCGTCCCGGTCCGACAGGGATGCCGTTGTCCCGCGCATACTTGATGAAGTCCCACACGATCAGGAAGTACCCCGAGTACTTCATCTGCTTGATAATGCCGATCTCGAAATTCAGCCGCGCCTCGTACTCATGCGTCGGCGACCGGCGCACCCCGCGCAGCTCCAGTTGCCGCACCGCCGTCTCGAGCCGCTTCTTCAAACCCTCGCGGCACACCTCTTCAAAATAGCTGTCGATGGTGTGCCCCATCGGGACCGCAAACTCCGGAAACGGATTGTCCACGGCATGCAGTTTGAAGTTGCACCGCTCCGCAATCTCCATCGTCGTCGTAGTCACGCCCGGCGAGTCGGGAAAGATGCGCCCCATCTCGTCGGCGCTCTTCACAAAAAACTGGTCGGAGTCGAACCGGAACCGTTCGGCATCGTGAATCTTCGAGCCCGTCTGCACGCAGAGCATCACGTCGTGCGCGTGCGAGTCTTCGCCGCACAGGTAGTGCGAGTCGTTCGTGAGGACGAGCGGGATGTCGAGTTCCTTCTCCAGCCTGAACAGATCGGCCTGAATCTTCTTCTCCTGCTCCAGTCCCTGGTCCTGAATCTCGAGATAGAAGTTGCCGCGCCCAAAGATGTCCTGGTACTGCACGGCCGCGCTCTTGGCCTTCTCGTAGTGTCCTGCCGAGAGCTCTTCGCAAAGCTCGCCGCTCAGGCAGCCTGAAAACCCGATCAACCCCTTCGCATTGTCCGCAAGAAACTTCTTGCTCACCCTCGGCTTGCGATAGAACCCATGCAGGCTAGCCTCGCTCGTGAGCCGGATCAGGTTGCGATACCCTTCCTCGTTCTCCGCCAGCACCAGCAGATGGTTGTTGGTGTCATTCGGGGTATCGGCGCGATGGTCCTCCGCCTTGCACACGTAGAGTTCGCATCCAAGAATCGGCTTGATCCCCTTCGCCTTGGCCGCATTGAAAAAGTGAACTGCTCCGTAAATGTTCCCGTGGTCTGTCATCGCGACAGACTTCTGCCCCAGCGCGGCTACGCGATCAATCAGTTTGTGAATGTCGCAGGCGCCGTCAAGGAGCGAGTATTCCGTATGAAGATGTAAGTGAGTAAATTCAGCCATGGTCTATCACTATTTTACCGAGGCAGCACCTTGACGATGTGCGGTTGAAAACGCGGTCGAAATCCCTATTGCGATTAACGATCAAACGAAGGATCTGCTTTCAGTTTTTGGCGAGCAGTGGAGCCGGCCGGCGGGTGGCCCACCCATCACCATCTGGGTGCCCCATCCTTGCGTAGCAAGGGTGGGAAAGTAAATCCCCCAGCCTCCGCTGAGAAATCCGCCATGCGCGGGAACTTCGCTATCACGCGGCGGGTGGCCCACCCATCACCAAATCTGGGTGCCCCATCCTTGCGTAGCAAGGGTGGGAAAGTAAAATCCCCAGCCTCCGCTGCGAATGCCGCCAAGCGCGCGAACTCCGCTATCACACGCCCCGTGTCAACCCCTCGCAGCCAACATTCCCGCTAACCCCCTCATTCCACTCACCAAATTCTTCAGGTCATTTTGCAGGTAATTTCCCCCTCCCGGCGCACAATGGAAGTAGAGTGAAAGCCCGAATGCAAACGATAGCCGCTCAGTGTCCACTGTTCACTGCCCACTGTCCACTGCCTCTAGCTAAGCCCAATCCGCAGAAACCTCTACAGCTAACCCCAGTGCACAGATATCTTTGGCGCCACCCCTCTCTGCAATTCGATGAAAGCAGCATGCTTACCTCGAGAGACGGGATAATAGGGGGTGCCCAGGAGTCATATCGATGTTCAAGGAGTGTCCCCACATCCTGACCGATGGCAACAACTGCAAGGCCGCCGTCCGAGGACACGCGTTAGCTCCGCAGCCTACTTGAAAACGTTCTTCTCCGGCACCCCAAAATGCGGCGCCAGCGGAACGCAGTCATCGATCGACTTCAGAACGATATTGTTCTCATCCCCCACATTCATCCCGGAAATAATGTAGGGTCGATACTTCTCCTTCGGTGTGTGGTTATCCACATATCCCTTGATCCAACGCGGACAGCCCATGAACCCCGCACCTTTCTCATCCGTCCACCACACCACATGAATGCGGAACGCCCGCCCGCTCTCCACAACGCCTGAGATCACGGAGTAGGAAGTATCCGTGCTGTTCGTGATCGATTTGAACTCATCAATCTTGAACACCAGCCAATTCCCCTTCTTGCTGGGGTCGAAAAGCTTGCACGCCTCGGCATCGCAGGTCCGCTCCAGGCGGTACACATCTATCGTGACCGGCTGCTGCGAGACGTTCTTGTACTCCACGATGATTTTTCCGTTCGTCGGCGTGTACTTTCCCTGCGCCCCGCGCGCCGATGCGAACGGCAGAGGATTGGTATCACTCATCAAGGTCAAGCGAATGCAGTCCATGGTGCAGGGATTCGCCTGCACGGCCGTCCACCCGATCTCTACGGGCTTCGCGCTCTCAACCCGAGCTGTGTAAGCCTCACCCGGCTTCAACGCCACACCCGACCGGATCGGGATATGCTTCACCGCGCCATACACAGTGCCGGTGCAGAGGATCGTCAAACATAAAACTGAGCGCAACATGGCAGCAATTATATCTTCGGGTCTCTGCGGGATGCGGGCCCTCGTCGATCCTCACGCTACTTCAGATTGCGGTCAATTCAGACCATCAATCTCTCCGCAGACCCGCTAGGCTGTGAGAGATTGTCAGGAAAAGGCGGCTCCCCATGTTCGAAGTAGGCCAGCAAGTCACGGTTATTACAGATAAGGGAATTGGCTACAACTGCTATGTCCTCGCCCGCGCAAGCGGCGATAACGGAATGAAGGCTTACAAGGTTTCAAGTGATGAGGGCGGCATGGGACACATGGGCCAATGGCACAAGGCGGCAGACATCTTCGTCATCGATCCCGATACCACGGCGCCGATGGCGATGCCCGACTCCCTCGAAGGCATTGTCAACAACACTTCCGTCTCCCAGGCGAATAGCGGGCCTTGATTGAGGCTGAATTTCGCACAGCGCGTCGTCGAGGCCCAAAAGCCCTCAGTTTCTCTGCCGGTTTACCCTCCAATCAGTCCCATGCAATCAAAGGCGTACATCCTTAAGTCCAAAGGCTCAGGAACTTTGGATTGCGGTGAGGCGATCCAGGATAAGCACCTGGCCCCGAATGCGCGTAGCATTGGGAGCACCATCCGTTCCCAGACGGTCCCTCTTGCTGCCAGTAAAGTGAGCCTCCAACAACGAGAGCATTCAGAAACTGTACAGAGGAAACACGCATGACACGCTTTCGCATCGTCGCTTCCGTCTCCATCCTGTCTCTCACTCTCGGGGCATGCGCTTTCTCTTACGCCCAGGACAACCAGGACAAGAACAAAGACAAACGGCAGAATCAGGACAAACATGCCGGTCCAGCCAACCAGCCGAAGGGGCAGACCGATCAGCATGGACCTCAGAGCTCGCGCCCGCAGAATCAGGTCGATAACGGCCGGCGTGTTGGGCAACAGAAGCAGATGGAGCGCTCACCGGAACAAGCGCACGACCAGCAAAGAACGCAGGAACGTGCCTGGCAGGAGCGGCGCGCGAATCATTGGGAATACGAGCGCCGCAGCTGGCAGCAACGAGGCGGTTATAGCGGCTATCGGGTTCCTGAGGATTACTTCCACGATCATTACGGCGACGGACACGCTTTCCGGATCTACGGCCTTCCTTTCCAGTACGAAGCTGGAAATCCGCGTTTCCAGTATGACGGCTACTGGTTCACCCTGCTCGATCCATTCCCAGAGAGTTGGGGCGGAAGATGGTATGAGACCGACGACGTCTACGTGGCCTACAAGGGGGACGGCTATTACCTGTTCAACCGCCGCTATCCCGGCCCTCTAGGAATTGCACTTAGCGTTTCCCTCTGAAATTGCCGACTTAGCTAAGTGGCGCATCCGACAGCCATTCCTCACGTTTCTCAGGTTTCCGCCACAAATGGTGCGGAAGAGGAAGCTCTTCTGTCACGTTACCTCAGAGTGTCAGCCCCTCCAGACGCGCCGCCATTCGACTGGCCCGCCCCATACACTCTGGGAAACACTTGGATAGAGGTCCTGACATGAGCAAGCCCCGCTGGATGGGTTTCGGGATGGCGTTTCTTGTGATCGCGACAAGCGTGCAGTCGGTCTGCGCGCAGAAACTGGATGCGACCGTGCTGTACCGCCAAGCCAGCGACTCGAACTACTTCGCCGTGATCCCTGGATATACCATCACTCCCAATGAAGGCGGCACCGACTGCTCCCTTGAACCGCTCTCCGAGGCGTGCGCTGCGCCCAGCCACGCCAATGCTGCGCTCGCCGCGCCGGGACAGGTTTCCTTCAATCTCGTGGGCACCACGCTTTCGCTGCTGCTGCCCGACGGAAGAGTCGCGCTAGTCAACTGCGTCAACAAATACTCATCCAAGGGCAATTACATCAGCCGCCGCATCTGCGAAATGCCACTGGTTGAGCACGTAGAGACCGAGCTGAATGGCAAGAACGCGAAGCTCAAGTGGCCCGTGGGCACCGACGGCAAAACCGCAGCGGAAACCTACCGCATCGTCGCCATTTTCGATAAGCAGCTCATCGCCTCGCGCTGAGCCCTGCTAAATGCACATCTCCCACAGGTAAAGTTGCGCGGCCGCTTGCTTGGCGAGGTCGGTCCGCGCCTCCTCGTTGTCTCCTCCGCTAAAAAAGAGAAGCGAGGTTTTATTTCCTGCTAAATTGTGGACATGCTGACCAATCGCTCCGTCCCGCCATGTACCGTGATTCCCGTGCTCATATATCCTGATCCCTCAGTCGCGGCAGAGTGGCTGGGCAAGGCGTTCGGGTTTACCGTGCGTCTGCGCATTGCCAACCATCGTATTCAGATGCGTGCTGGCGAAGGCTGCTTCACTATCGCCGAAGGCACTATTGCGCCCAATCGTTCGCACATCATTCAGGTCCGTGTAGAAGACGCGCGTGCACACTGCGAGCGCGCCCGTCAGGCCGGAGCCGTCATCCTCAGTGAGCCTGCTGACCACATGTACGGCGAGCGTCAATACAACGCGCGAGACTTCCACGGCCACCACTGGGACTTCACGCAGACACTCGCCGACATCGAGCCCGAAAGCTGGGGCGGTACCTGGGTTGCGCTTTGAACAAGCGGTTCGAGCCCATCGCTCCCTGAACGCTATCTCCTCCGTGCTCTAGGCTCCAACGCTTCCCCCGTCACAATTCCAGTAAGATTCCGTGCTGCCATTGCGCTGTTGAACGCCTTCGCGTCGTCAGCAAGAAACAGGTTGAATTTGCGGATCGCGGTTTCGAACTCCGCATCTACTTGGCGTTGGTCGTCCATCACGGCTGCCGTCGGGGCCATATCGTCGCCTTCCAATAGACCATCCAGCGCGAACAACTTCTCGTGGATCTGGTCGGGCATGCGCAACGTCGATTCCCTGGCGCCCGCATTGCTTGTCAGCACGCTCTGCGCCCGCCTTCATCTTCTTTGCAAAGGCGTCGATCTCCGCCTTCACTTTCTCCTCATCCGGCATGCTCTTGGTGGCTTCGCCTCACCACCATCGGCAACTGGGTGCGGCCTTCGTTGTTCGCCTTCTGCGGACCAGCCGCGCCGGCGAACGGCACAGCGGTCGACTGGGCAAACGCGGTCAAAGTTGGAAAACAAAGAACCAGGCACAGTGCGGCACGCGCTCAGGGGAGTGGGCAAAAGTCTTTCAAATGTAAGGGATTCATGCTCGACCTCTTAAGCCTCGCAGTTTACCACGCTGCATTCGTCGCTAAGTGTCCCTTTCAAAGCCGCAAATCAATATTCGCGCTCATCATCAGAACGTCGTCAGCCGCACCCGCAGCAGCACATTCTCGTCCGCCTTCAGGTTCAATCCATAATCCGTCTGATCTCCATTCCAGATCCGCACCGTCTTCCAGGTCCCCGCCGCGTCATAACTGCCTTCTTCCACCTTGAGCCAAAGCCGTTTCTTCCCGGGCGCAAATGTCGGCACGAAATCCACACGCACGTGATGGCCCGCGACAAGATATTCATCCTGCCCCAGTTCCACAACCACCGCACCTCCATCTGGAGGCGTGTTCCCTTTCGGCTGCATCCAGTTTCCAAACGATGGCATGCCGTATTTCACCACCACGTCCCACCGTCCAAATGGGATCTCGTTCGTATGAAGTTCAGGACTTTCACTCACTCCCAAAACCTTCCCTTCGAGGTTCGCCTTCGCAATCCGCCGCGCAATCGGCGCCAGCAACGCATACTGCTCCGCAACCGGCTTCAGCGCGTTCGCCTCCATCGCCTCCGGCCCTTCCGCCAGGTTGCTGTAGCGCGACAGGTCCAGGCCGAATGGAGCCCATCCCATCGCGCCATGCCCGATCGCAGCGTACACATAGTGCGCGTAAATCGCCGCGTTCCCCGTCTCCGGAATCATCAGCGGATTCCCTGGTCGTCCGTAAAGATCCATCACCTTCAGGTACTTCGCATAGTCCGGAATATAGATATCCGGTGCCACCACATCAATCGACGGCGAGGCAATCTTCCACAAGCTAATGTTGTTGTCCGTCGGCGCACCCGATTCGTAGCTCGGCGCCCTTCCTGGATGAAACGGATCGCGCAGCGCTGCATTTACATACAACGGCAGGCGGTATTCCGCCCTTCCCGCCGCCGCGACTTGCTCAATGTATACCGCCGTGTACCATGCCTCGAAGGTCTCATCCGCATCCTCTCCAAAGACCTCCTTCCACGTTCCCGCCTGCTTACCGAGCCCCTTCACCAGCTTTTCAGGAACCGGCCCCGCGAACGCCTTCTGCGCCGCATCGCCGTAATCGCGCACGCCGCCCCACACTCCCCCTTCGTTTTCCACCTGCATCAGCAAGACCGTCCGCTGCACATCGGCGTCCTTTAAATGCCGCATCAGCGCGCGAAATGCAGTCTTGTCCGCTTCGAGAAATGCCTCTGAAAACGGCGATGGCGAATCCACTGTCTCGCCCTTTTCATTTCTCAGAAACGGATACTTCTCCTGGTTCAGCTTGATCCAGTCCGGTGTGTAATGCGAGCTGCCGTTCTTCCACGTGCCAAACCACAGCAGCAACAAGCGCTTATGATGTTCCCGCGCCTGCTTCAAAATCAGATCCACGGCGCTGAAATCAAACTTGCCCTGCGTCGGCTCCATCTGTTCCCAATAGATCGGCAGCTCCACTGTGTTTGCGTGCAACGTCTCCGCCGCAGGCCACACCTTGTCGAGATAGGCCGGCCACGCGCTTGAATTATTCGCCTGGACGCCCAGCATCAAGTACGGCTCACCATCCACCATGAGCGCGTAACGGCCATCCTTCTGCGCGATCGTTGGAATCGGCCTTGCGCGTGCTGCCATTGGACGAGGCTCTTGCGCCCAAATCAACAAACCTGCAAACGTTTCCAAAAGCAGCACAACAAGAGCTGATTTTCTCGCATTCATCCACGCGCTCGTACCTGTCATCTCCGTGCCCTCAAAAGTTCAGCGTTAAATCAACGCCAAGTATATCCCTCGCCAACTGCATCTTCACGCCACAGAATTACACTGGAAAAGCACGGAGCCACCACACCTTCATGGACAAGTTCGTCATTCGCGGCGGAAATCCGCTGGTTGGAACAGTTCGCATCTCGGGCGCAAAGAACTCCGCACTTCCCTGCATGGCAGCCGCCATCCTCACCGAAGACGAAGTCACGCTCGAAAACATTCCCCAGGTCCGCGACATCGAGACCGAGCGCAAACTCCTCGTCGCCATGGGCGCTGAAGTCGAGCTAGGCACAGGAACCGCCGACCACAGCACCCGCATTAGCTTCCGCACCCTCTCCAGCCCTGAGGCAAAATACGAAATCGTCAAAACCATGCGCGCAAGTTCCCTCGTCCTGGGCCCGCTCGTCGCCCGCGCTGGAATGGCCCGCGTGGCCATGCCCGGCGGTTGCGCCATCGGCGGCCGCCCCATCGATCTCCACATCAAGGGCCTCGAAAAAATGGGAGCTGAGATTTTCCAGGAACACGGCTACCTCGAAGCCCGCGCCGGCAAGCTAAAAGGCGCTCACATTGTCTTCGACAAAATCACCGTCACCGGCACTGAAGATCTACTCATGGCCGCCGTCCTCGCCGAAGGCGAAACCCTGATGGAAAACTGCGCGCGCGAGCCTGAAGTTTGCGATCTCTCCGACTTGCTCATTGCCATGGGCGCAAAGATCGAAGGCGCTGGAACCTCCACCATCCGCGTGCAGGGCGTCACCAGCCTCAACGGCGCGCACTACCGCATCAACCCCGACCGCATCGAAGCCGGCACATTCCTCATCGCCGGCGCAATCACTGGGGGTGACCTCACCATCGCCGATTGCAACCCCAACCACCTCGGCGCCGTCATCGCCAAGCTTCAAGAGGCCGGCGCGACCGTCGACATCCTCAACGCCACCTCCGTCCGCGTCCGCAGCGATGGCAAGCTTCGCGCCGCCGACATCTCCACTGAAGAGTATCCTGGCTTTCCCACTGACATGCAGGCGCAGTACATGGCGCTGACAACGCAGGCCGAGGGCGTTAGTCAGATATCGGAAAATATCTTTGAGAACCGGTTCATGCACGTGCAAGAACTCGTGCGCATGGGCGCAAACATCAAGGTCGACGGCCGCACTGCCACGGTTCGCGGTCCCGCCCCTCTATCCGCCGCGGCCGTCATGTGCTCGGACCTGCGCGCATCCGCCTCGCTGGTTCTCGCAGCCCTTGTCGCCGATGGCGAATCCATCCTTGACCGTGTCTACCACATGGACCGCGGCTATGAACGCATCGAGCAGAAACTCGAAAGCGCTGGCGCCCAGATCCGCCGCATGGGAAACGTCTTCGGCTGAGTCCGGCATTGACAAACCAATACGGTTGCTGCCTCGCCCACATGGGATTCGTATACGGGTTTGGTCACAAATACGCGATTGCCCGGGCGAGCTGCCACTTTGGGAACCTTCGGGAACTATTGTCACGAAATCACCGTACGGTACACCATGAGATCTGTCTGTGCCGTCGCAGGCGCGGCTTTGTTTGCCTGCAATCTTGCCGGGCTCGCAGAGACAAAAGTCTCCTGCGATCAGACCCTAACCGCCCCACTCCGCTCGAGCGCCGTCCTCATAATTGACTCGCGGCCCGCAGGTCTCGAAATCGTTGGAACCGACCATGGGACGATCCACGTGACGTGCAGCGGTGGTGACAGCGAGGACGCGGCCCGCCATATCCTCCTTCAATTCTCTCCAACCCCAGACGGCGGCAGACTGACAATTGAGGGCAGACATCTGAGACACGGGGATAACCTTCAGGTCAGAGTCGAGGTGCCGTGGAAAACGAATCTGAGCGTGCGAATGCCTGCAGGAGAAGTGAAAGTCGAGGAGATCAAGGGCGACAAGGATATCGATCTCTACGCCGGCCAGATTACGATTTCATCTGCCCACGAATGGAACTACCGAAGCGTGAATGCATCTGTGACGATCGGCCAAGTTAGTGCACGAGTTTATGGCGCTGACAAGGGCGGCTTCTTCCGCAGCTTCACGAAGAAAACAACGGACGGCGAATATCGATTGCACGCCCACGTCATGACCGGCGAAATTGACCTGGTGGGCAGAAAAGCACGCGCTGAGGGGGCGCGACAGCCGAACTGACTTCACAATTCCCGCCATCCTGTCTGTTGGGCCGCTTGAGAACTACTCACCGCCAGCTCACCGCCAGGTGCCACCGCAATTTGTACTGTGCCGTCTTCTCCAGCACCCGCTCGTACTCCCGCAGTTCACCCAGGATCGGCAGGGTCTCCGATCCGAATGCCACCGGCGTATCCGCAAGAAAGCGAATCAGCGCGCGTACGCTCACCAGTCCATCGGCCGGGTCAAACCATTGTGGTTCCGGCAGGTTGCAAGCCCATTCCGGGTCGCCCGCGCCCTGGTCCAGCAGAAGGCACATCGAGTTCTCGTCTGCGGAGAAGAACTGCAGCAGCGGCGCAACGCTGAGCGACTCCGCCAGACGCTCCAGCGCATCTTCGTTACGCGCCAGTGCGTGGCCGTTGACGAAGATGTCGAAGCCGGGGTCTACTCCTTCCACAACAATGTACAAACTCGCAGCCATCGCTTTTGAGCATAGTGGAGAGAAACTGTAGCAAACACTCAATTTCCCCTCAGGTAATCCAAAGGATCACTGGTTCGGGTGGGAGCGCAAGATTACGCAAGTTTCATAGGTATTGCTGCCGCAATACAACAAAAGCGTCATCTCGCTCATTCTCAATATAAGACCGCATCTAAAATTGATGCAGAACGGATTGTGGAACCGAGGGACCCTGGGTGGATTGGACTAAACTCCCCGACCTTGCAGCGGTGGCTGCGCTCACGTGCGCATTTGCGTCCGTGGCGCGGCGTGGCCAAACCACGACCTCGCGGCATTGGCTCACCGGCTGGGTCCTCATTGCTGTCCACTTCGCCGCCTTCATCTTCTCTTCAGCGCCCGGCGCCTGGGGCAAGATCGCAACTGACATCGGCTTGATCTCGCTCATTTCTGCCGGCGTGCTCTTCATGTGGGCATCCGTTCCCTACCGCACTGAGCGCTCGAGCGTATGGATGTTGATCTCAGTGCTCGCCACCAACGCGATCTACATTGTGCTGCTGGGCTTCGATCACCCATGGCCATCGGCGCTCAACACTGCGGCAATCCTCTTTGGAGCAGCACCCCTGACCCTCGCCCTCACTGCACGGCGCGACTTTACCCACCTTTTGCGCTGGTTGCTCGTCGGCATCTATTGCGTGCTCGCCGTTTTCCTGCTCGCTTTCCAAAACCGGCCTGGCAATGGACTCTATATCGCATCCAATGCCGTCCTGTTTACGGTCTATTTCGGTTGCTGCGTGCATGTCTGGTATAGCTATCGCGAACGCGTGAGCGCAGGCTCGTTGATCACGATTGTCGGATTTCTTGGTTGGGCGATGGTGTTTGTCCTTGCGCCGATTGCCGGATTTCTTGTACCCAATGCTCAAATTGAGAGCGAGGTTTGGAACCTGCCTAAGTACGTCGTCGCCGTTGGCATGATTCTGCTCCTCCTCGAGGACCAGATTGAGCACAACAAGTACCTGGCCCTCCACGACGAACTCACCGGCCTCCCCAATCGTCGTCTCTTTCTTGACCGCCTCGCGCTCTCGCTTGAACGCGCACGCCGCATGGAATCCAAAGCCGCTCTGCTGGTCATCGACTTGAACCACTTCAAGCGGGTCAACGATACGCTCGGCCACCATGCCGGAGACCTGCTGCTCAAAAAAGTCAGCTCGATCTTCCAGAGCCGCGTCCGCCGCTCCGATACCGTGGCCCGCACCGGAGGCGACGAATTCTCTCTCATCCTTGAAGAGCCCACCAACCGCTCCAACGCCAAGTGGGTCGCAAAGTCTCTGATGGAAATGCTCGATGAGCCCCTGCAGGTCGGCGAACACACACTCAAGGTCGGTGCCAGCATCGGCGTCGCCGTCTTTCCCGACGATGCAGCCGACATTGAAGGCCTGTGCATCGCTGCCGATCTCCGCATGTACGACGACAAAAATGAATCGCGAGAGACCGACGCCGAGCGCCTCCCCGTCAAGTCAGAGCCTCTGCCAGAGTTTCGCAGCAAAGAAAACGAAGGCTTCAAGATGATCGCGCACGTACCGAAAATCTAGGCGCTACGCATAACGCAAAAAGAATGCCCGAGCTTTTGGCTCGGGCACTCTGTCTTGCGTGTGCCTCATTTTGGTTCGACTGGGTTACCGGCTACCGCCGCCGCCACCCTGTCCGCCGCGTCCGCCGCGCCGCCGCCGACGACGATTCCTGTTGGCTGGGCCTCCCGCAGCGCCACCACCAGCGGGCCTGGGTCCTGCTCCTCCACCGACAACTTGTCCTGCCGGAACAGGGGTTCCATCCGCGCGATTGAAGTTGGGCTCGTTCTCTTCATCGATTTCTTCGCCCTCTTCGTCGTCATCGTCGAAGTCTTCCCCGCCCTCAATCAGAATCGTGCTCTGATTTGAGCGGGGCTGACGTTCGTCGAATTCGTGACGCGGTCGCGCAGGCGGTGGAATTGCTGCTTCGGTTTCAGTACCGCCCTCGATGGGCTCTGGAGCCTCAGCTACTGGCGCAGACTGCGCCAGCTTCGCCTTCTGCTCGCGGATGAGCGCCTTGCGGCTCAGCTTGATGCGATTGCCCTCGATAGCGAGGACCTTCACCATCACCTGATCACCTTCGCGCAACTCATCCTTGACTTCCTTCACGCGATGCTCTGCGATCTCCGAGATGTGCAGCAGTCCATCGGTGCCGGGGAACAATTCGACAAATGCGCCGAATTCCGCCAGACGAACCACCTTACCCAAGTAGACCTTGCCGATCTCGGGAACCGCTGTGATGTTGCCAATGATTTCGAGTGCGCGCTTCAGGCCGTCCGCGTCGCTTGAGGCCACGCTCACCTTGCCCGTATCGTCCACATCGATCTTGGCTCCTGTCTGCTCGATGATGCCGCGGATTGTCGCGCCACCCTTGCCTATCAGATCGCGAATCTTGTCCGTCGGAATCATGACGGTCTCGATCCGCGGAGCATAAGCCGAGCGCTCCGTGCGCGGTCCATCCAGAACTGCATCCATCTTGTCCAGCAGGAAGAGCCTGCCGCGTTTCGCCTGCTCCATGGCCTGCTGCAGGATCTCGCGCGTCAGTCCGCCGATCTTGATGTCCATTTGCAGCGCGGTAATTCCCTTACGCGTTCCGGCAACTTTAAAGTCCATATCGCCGTAGTGATCTTCCGCTCCGGCAATGTCGGTAAGGATGGCATAGTTATCGCCTTCCTTCACCAGGCCCATCGCCACACCGGCCACTGCACCCTTCAGTGCGATGCCGGAGTCATAGAGAGCAAGACTCGCGCCGCAAACCGAGGCCATCGACGAAGATCCATTGGACTCCAGAATGTCCGAGACGATGCGAATGCTGTAGGGCGACTCATCTGCGGTCGGCAGAACCGCAGTGATGGCGCGCTCGGCCAACGCTCCGTGTCCGATTTCGCGACGGCCTGTTCCGGTCATACGTCCCGTCTCACCAACAGAGAACGGCGGGAAGTTGTAGTGAAGCATGAAGTTCTTTTTCTTCTCGCCTTCATAGCTCTCCAGGCGCTGTCCGTCATCGGCGGTTCCCAGGGTTGCCGTCACCAGGGCCTGTGTCTCGCCGCGGGTAAACAGTGCTGAACCATGGGTGCGGGGAAGAACGCTGGTCTCGATCGTGATCTCGCGAATCTCGTCGAAAGCGCGGCGGTCGGGACGAATCCGTTCCTTGGTCACCTGCTCGCGGAAAGTCCGCTCGCGGAGTAGCTCGTAATACGTGGCCAGTTTTTTCTTTGCGGTTGCATCGTCGGCGGGAAGCTCGGCAGCCAACTCGTCCTTGAGCTTCTTTACCAGTGCGTAGCTGTCGGTCTTGGCGTACTTCTTGGTGTCGAGAGCATCCTTGAGGCGATCGCCGATCTTGGTCTTCAGCTCATCGTAATAGCCTTCGTCCGTGCTAGGCGCGACGAATGCACGCTTCGGCTTGCCGGCCTTGGAAACCAACTCATCGATCGCAGCGACAATCTTCTTGATCTCGGTATGAGCGAATTCGATGGCCGCGAGAATGACTTCTTCCGTCTCCTCCTTCGCGCCCGACTCGATCATCACGATGCCGTCCTTGTGACCGACAACCATGATGTTCACCGTCGTTTCCGCGCGCTCTGAATAGGTGGGATTGATGACGAATTCCCCATTCACGCGACCCACGCGAACGGCGCCGACCGTGGCGCTGAACGGAATGTCACTGAGAGCCAATGCGCAAGCTGCTGCATTAATCCCGACAACATCGGGATCGTTTTCCTTGTCCGCCGAGAAGACCAGGGCAATTACCTGTGTCTCGTTGCGGAAGCCATCAGGAAACAGTGGACGGATCGGTCGGTCAATCTGCCGGCAGGTAAGAACTTCCTTTTCGCTGGGCCGGCCTTCGCGCTTGATGAATCCGCCGGGGATGCGTCCGCCGGCGTAGGTGTATTCGCGGTAATCCACCGTGAGGGGGAAAAAGTCGATGCCTTCTCTTGGGTCAGGAGACGCGACCGCGGTGGCCAGAACCACGGTTTCGCCCGTGGTGACCAGTGCAGCACCAGATGCCTGCTTCGCCATGCGCCCGGTCTCAAAGACCAGCCGCTTGCCGCCTGCAAGCTCGACTGTCACTTCTTGTTTAGACATGGAGTCCTCGTTTCATTTTTTTCGCTTGGGAAACTTGTGGGTAGGAAGATCCGGAAATCCGGTGGGTGTACCGATGCGCGGAAGTCGCAGGACGCGACTGAACCAAACCAATTTGCATCGATACAAAATGCGCGGGCCGCGCGAAGCTTCCAAATCGCCAATCGGCGACAGCTCTGCGCGAGCCCTGGCGGCATCTTTGATTCGCCAGGTACACCATGGCCCCAGGTTCTAGGTAATGCGGGGCCGTGACCAAAATCCGGTCTGGGCGCTTCCGGGTCAACGTTTGCTTTCTGATTACTTGCGGATACCGAGCTTGCCGATTACGTCGCGATAGCGATCGGAATCATGCGTCTTCAGGTAGTCCAGCAGGCGGCGGCGCTTGCTGACCAGCATCAAAAGTCCACGCCGCGAAGCGTGATCCTTCTTGTGAGTCTTGAAGTGCTCGGTCAGTTCACCAATCCGCTCACTCAGAATCGCGATCTGGACTTCGGGGGAACCGGTGTCCTTCTCGTGGGTGCGGAAGCGTTCAATCAGGGTAGTTTTCTTGGCAGTCGCCAGCACGGCGGTATTACTCCTCTTGCGTTCTCAGTCCACTCTCAAGTGTCTAGATAGAGATTACCATGAATGACTTGCGCGAGTAACCCCGTGCCCTTCATACCCCGCCGAAACTAGACCTCTGCGTTCCATGCAATACCTGAACTACAGTGATATCGAGCTGTGGAGTCCCAACAAGTGCAACGAAAGACAACCCTCTACGTCGATATCGACGACACCATCATCGCGGAGGTCTTGCCCGGTTCCGGCTTCGATCTCCGCCCATGCGTCATTACCCACCTGACAATTTTGGGGCGAATGTACGACTGCTGCTGGCTCACTTCCTGGCCATACATCGACACGTCCTTGTCCGCCACAGGAGTCTCCGTCGCGACTCTGATGCGCGGACTCTACGGCGCCAGCATCAACGAGTCCTTCCGCTACGCCGATTGGGATCATGACCACCCCGACGGCAAAGCCGGCTTCGTTCTTCGCGAAGGTGCGCCCGAAGATTGGCACTGGCTCGAAGACCCGATCCCGAAAGGCGAAGAAGCCGCCCTCGCAACAGCCGGCCAACTCGATCGTTACATCGCCGTTGAACCGACAGGCGCATGGGGATTTCTCGACGCCGTCAACGAACTGTTCCGGCGCACCGGAAAAACCGCCGCCGATATCCGTCATGCCGGCGCCCGCCCCGAATGGTTCGACCGCACTACTCTTGCCTCGAATGGATGATTTGGATTTTCTCTTTCCTGCCGCCGAATGTTGGTTGGGAACCAATGTGAACCCTTGGGGCATCGCGACGCGCCGCATTTTGACCTAACCCAATCGCAGTATTTTTGCGCAGGCACACGCTAATTCAATCACCTGCTCGTCATACTATTGAGAAATCGACGCAAAGCCCGCGTGGACGGCTTGGCACCCGTCGCACTCTAACGGTTTTGCGAGTTGCTCCTAAGGCTTTGAAGTACATCGGGGCCGCGATGTATGAGCGTTCGTGACAAGGCGAGAATTCCGTTGCACAATTGGCCTTCTGCATTCGGTCCTTTTCCGGTAGACCCGGTTGTTGTTCTCGCAACCTTGGATTCGTTCGCACGTCCAGGCACAATCGACTCAGGTATGTTCTGGTCCAGATTGGCCTCGAAAAGGAGATGAAAGTATGCGTATAAAGCTGGCGATCGCCGCGACCATCCTTCTCGTTTCGATTCCGAGCCTTGCTCAGATTGAACCTCAGGCAACTGCGGGCAGAAAGTTCCCTGTCCACTGGAGTGCCGGCGGAGGAATGGACTATTTCTCAGGTGACTGGAGGTCTGGGGATATCAACAGGTGGGGTCCCGCCGCCTGGGCTACCGCAACCGTTTGGCATTGCCTCGGGGTCACAGCGGAAGGCCACTCCATGATCATAGGCGGAAACCAGAATGCTTCCAATTACAAGCTCTTCGTCGGCGAAGGCGGTCTGATTTGCACCATGAGTTACTGGGGCAGGCTTCAGCCCATTTTCAAAGGCGAGCTCGGCTCCGCCAGTTTGTCTCAACCAGGTAACGGTACCGGCCATTCCCATTCCACGTACAGCACTTGGTCTGTCGGAGGCGGCGCGGAGTACCACATGCGGGGCCATTGGTGGACTCGAGTGGACTATACCTACGAGGCCATCCCGAGCTTTCACAGTAGCATCACCAACCAGAACCACACCCTGAATCCGCGCGGCATATCCTTCGGCGTAACTTACCGTTTTGGTGCATCGGGAACCCGTTTCTGACCCTGCTTGGGCTGAAACGAATCCCGCCGACCTGCCCTCACCTTGGTGCTTTAGCGGTGACTGCCAAGCCGGCAGTCACTCGCTTGGCAACAATTCAATCCATCCAGATGCGTAACAACTTTCAAGGATCCTGAGATTTGGGGCAGGGGTTTCACCAATATCACCCGCAGAACCGTTCATAATTCTCATAATGCCTTTTACTATCTCTCATGCTGCCGCAGCTATGCCGTTTCGGCGAACGCGTCTCATCATGTCGGCCCTGATCATCGGCTGCTTTGCCCCCGATTTCGAGTACTTCGTTCCCTTTGCACACCACAGCACCTTCGGCCACACTCTGCTGGGCGTCTTTGCTCTTGATCTGCCTCTCAGCCTGGTCGTGCTCTGGCTCTTTCACCGCTATGCCAAGGAACCCCTCGCTGCTTGCCTACCCGCAGGCGCCCGCGCACGACTCCGGCTCGGGCCCCGGACCCTGTCCATCAACTCTTTTTCCCGCCTTGCCTTGATCGTGTTCTCCATTCTCGTCGGCGTTGCCAGCCACATCCTCTGGGACTCCTTTACCCACACCGGATATTGGTTCAGCGATCACGTGCCCCTCCTCAACCGTTACGTTTCGCTTCCGCTCTTTGGTCCTCGTCCATGGTTGGGAATCCTCCAATACTTCAGTTCCGCCCTGGGCATCGTCATTCTTTTGATTTGGGTTATTCACTGGTATCGCGATGCTATTCCCGTCTCTTCCAAAAACAACCGCAACGTCCTGAAGGGCGACAGAATCGCTCTCGCCTGTTCTTTTTTGATTGCGCTTTTCGTTGCTCTGGTCCGCGCCGCTGCATCAGGACTCCCCAACGGAGTGCACGGAGCCCAGCGCTTCATGACCATCACGGCGATTACAGGAATCGCTGTGCTCTGTTTCGAGATCGTGATCTACGGTATTGTGCGCGATCACACACGCAACACTGTCAATCCCGCGTGAAACATCGTGGCCCGATTTGTTGGGGAGCATAGTGTGCGTGCCCCATCCATGCGGCGCCTCTTGCCGCTTGAGTACCGCAGATCGAATGCAACCTCGTGCTCTCGATCAATCCTTCAGAAGCGCTCGTCTAATCAGCCCCGGCAACTGCTTCTGCGCCGCCTCCACATTCCCAAACGACTCCGCCAGCGCATCGAAAAATTCGAATGACGTCAACGCCGTCAGGCACGCAATCTTCTCCGGTCTCTGCCCCGGTGCGCGATCCCCAAGCCCCTCAATCACCCGCGTCGCCGCCATCTGCCTGCGCTGATTCCTCGCCTCAATCGCCTTCCCAAACTCTGGATCGATCGCAGCGATCCCGTGGATCCGCTTCAACAGCAGCCGGTTCCTCGACCAAAATGTCGCGAACACTTCGATAAATCCGTCCAGCATATCCCCCGCATCCGGCGCCGTCATCACGTCCCGCATCCGCTCCATCCCGCCGTCGCGGGCGATCACATCGAACAACGTCTCCAGCACGCCCGTCCGTGTGCCGAAAAGATTGTGAATGGTCTGCCGCGTCACCCCGCTCGCCTTCGCCAGCGACTCCATAGAAAACTCCCGCATCCCCCCCGCCTCGAGTTGCTGTCTGGCCGCCGACAGTACAGCCGCCTTCGTGCGCCCCATCTGCTCCAGGCGCTTGCCCAATTCATAAGGGCGCTTGCATGAAGGATTTCCGTCATTTCCCATCGAAACTCATCTTACCCATCGTCAATTACATTTGACAATATGTAAATCTAATATTAGGCTTTGATCTTGTCAGTTGGAGGTCGGTGATTCCCCACCAGTCCCAACCCGTCCCAGTCCTCGAGTCCAACTCAAAAGCCCCTCTCTGGCTCCGCACCGGCTTCTGGATCGCCATCGCCATTTCCGTCGCCGTCGTACTGCGCCGCGTCCTCGCTCTCGCTACCCCGCCGCGCAAGCTCCCGCCCCAGCTGGCCTCACTTGATAACACTTTCGCTGCCCACACCGCCCTCACTCTAGCCCATATCGTTCCCGCACTGCTCTTCGTCCTGCTTGTCCCGGTGGTGGTCTTTCGTCCCGATCGCCAGCCCGCCTGGGCTCAAGGCATCTTCTATCCCCTCGGCGCCATCGTCGCCCTCACCGCCTACGCCATGAGTCTCTACTCCATCGGCGGCTGGACCGAACGCTCCGCCATCCTCCTCTTCGACACACTCTTTCTCGTCTCGCTCGCCCGCGCTTATGCATACAGATCGCATGCCGACAATCTGCGCGAGCGCCGCTGGCAGCTCCGCGCGATTGCTATTCTCCTCGGCATCGCCACCACGCGTCCGGTAATGGGCGTCTTCTTCGCCACCGCGCGTCTCACCCATCTCGTACCACAACAGTTCTTCGGCATCGCCTTCTGGATTGGCTTCTCCATCAACGTCCTCGTCTTCGAACTCTGGATTCGTTCCGTCGATCGCCAACGCGCACGCACATCCAGTTCGCCAATCCCCAACTCTCCCATGAGGAGCGTCCTATGACATCACCAACTCCGCACATCGCCGCAACCGCCAGCCTCAAGCATCACGGACCGCCGCTCTGGCTTCTCGCCATTCTCTACACGGTTCTTTTCAACGCAGGCCTCTTCCCCGTCACCATGTTTGGAGGCATGCCCTACTGGCCCGGCCCGTGGGAAACTCCTGCTGTCATCGCTGCTTTCTTCCAGACGCAAACCACGCGTGTGCTCTCCTGCATCTTCCTGCAAACCGGAGCCACGATCTGCCTCGGCCTTTTCACCGCGGTCATCGTCAGCCGCCTGCAATTCCTCGGCATACGCGCCGCCGGGGTAACCATCGCCCTCTTCGGCGGATTCCTCTGCGTCTTCGATAGCATGGCCGCGTCCTTCACAACCTGGACACTGATCCGCCCCGCAGTTGCCGCAAATCCGCAGATCCTCGTCGCCCTCAACTACCTCGCATACGCCTTCGGCGGGCCGGGCTTCTCCATCCCCATGGGTCTCCTCATGGCGGGAGTCTCCATCTCAGCAGGCCTGACAAAACTCATCCCGAAATGGATCATGATCCTCGGTCTCTTCCTGGCAGCCTGCGGCGAACTCAGCGTCTTCCACCTCATCAGTCCGCAACTCCTCTTCCTGATTCCGCTAACAAGATTCCCTGGCTTCATCTGGATCATCGCCGTAGCTTTCGCCCTGCCCCGCCACCGCAAAGAACAGCCCCTTGCCGCCGCCGCGTAGAGCAGACCGCACCGCGCCTGAGATGTGTTTCCTGGTCTGCCCAGGTCGGCACTGCAGATCCGTCGTCGGCACTGTCATTCCGAGCGACCAACGGGAGTCGAGGAACCTGCAGTTGCTTTTTTGCAGCCTCAGAACCATCGAGATGATTTGATCGTGGGTGCCCCATTTCATGCGGCGTCTCTTGCCACATGAGCGGGGACCTCGCACTACCTCAACTCACTGCCCCGGCTCCCGCCAATAATTCGCCCGGGCAATAATCCGCGCCCCATAGTCCTCTACCGTCCGCACGCGAATCGTATGCAGCCCCGGCATCGGGTCGGAAGGGCTGAACGTAATCAGATATCGATTGCGCACATCCTTCGCCGCCTCCATCACCCGCGCTTCAAACCGCCGGTCCCCGGTAAACGTTGTGTACTCGCCCCCGCTCATAATCGCAATCTGCTTCGCCACATTCTTCTTGAACGCCTGCACCGCCATCACCAGCGTCGACACCATGTTCAGCATCCGATCTTCGCCATTGTCTTTGATATCGTGCGCCAACTCCGCCTTCGATGGCGAATAAGAAATGCTCAGAACCAGCACATCCGATCGCCCGATCTTGCTCACCAGTTGGGCCGGCTTCGTGTGCTTGCTTCCATGGTCGCGCTCTTCGCTGATCAGCAGCAGTACACGCCGATACTCCTTCGGCTGATCCTCCAGCAGGTCGACTCCGTAGCTGATCGTGTCCAAAATCGCCGCTCCGCCATCCCCCGGCTCCAGCGCCTGCAGCCTTGCCGCTAGTTCCTCTTCCGAGTGCGTGTAGTCCTGTATCAGTCGCGGCTTCGATCCAAATCCAACGAGCGCGGCCTGGCTGCGCGGGTCCGACAAAAACGTATCCAGCAGTGGCCCCAACTTCCCCAACTTCTGAAACTCCAACCACCCGGCCCTTCCCTCTTCCATCGCAACCACAAGGGCCACTGGAGCCGTATCCAGTTCCTCCTGCACATGAATCTTCTGCGGAACGCCGTTGTCTTCCACAACAAAGTCCGACTGCTTTAGCCCGTAGACGATGCCGCCTCCATGTGGCTTCTCCACAAGCGTCGGCACCAGCACCTCATTCGTCGTCACCCGAATCGTAGGTGGCTCCGAACGGGCACCCGGCATCGGCTTCGCCGGCTCAATCGGCGGCAACTGCTGTGCCTGCCCCAGCGCCGCGCAAAACAAACCAGCCGCAAACCCAAGCCTCTTCAAATGATTCAATCCGAAATTTATCCTCTGCATGAATGTCCAGATTACCGGGTACCGCATCTGTGGGATTCCACAAACCCTCATCAACCGCACTGGCAACGCGCCCCGCGTCAAGGCCTCCGTCGCGCCTCCCGCTCCAGGTCCCCGGTCCAGAACAAAAAACTCAACAGCTCCCACTTCTGATCCCACATGAATCCGAACACATCGCGCGCCCTCAAACTCTCCGCCGGCTTGCCCGAATATGTCTCCACCCGCCATCGCAGAAACTCGCTCCGCCAGGGCGCCAGCCGATGCCCGCGCGTCGCATTCCAAAGAAACCGTATCGCTCCAAACAAATTCTGAATCCCCCCTCCGAGTGTAAATCTCCTCCCGCCTTCTCCCCGCTGGTCCTTTGCTCATGTCGGCCTTGCGCAGAGCACAGCGAAGCCCAATGACTTCAAATTGCCCGATAGGTTCAGATGACGGGCCGACGCCAGCGGCGGATTGTCACCCGCATTTCCGGCCATCTATTCCAGAGAAGCAATTTCAAGAACGGCTCTGGCTTCGCGCAGATTGGCAGTCTCGAAGCCTTCGGTGAAGGAGGAGTAAATCTCCGCAAGTCGCGTGTGGTTTGGATCCCCAAGCAGCAGGTCAACACGGTGCATGCTCAATGCGGCTCTCAATTCCCACGATTTCGCTCCCTGCTGCTGCGCGATTGCGAGGGCGTCAGCAAAACATGCTCGAGCCCGAGAAAGGGCCGTTGATCGAGATGAGTCATTCGCAGAATGGTTTAGTTCGCTACTTTTCATGAGGAGTTCGCCTTTGGTGCGATGCAACTCGGGAAGCCCAAACCCTTCCCCCGTCCGCTGAGCGAGGTCTAACGCCTTTGAGATCGCTAGCACTCCTTCTTCTACGCGTCCCCATTTTCCTAGTTGATCAGCCAGTAGTCCCAGAAAATACGGAGTGCGGAGTCTTGCGCCCGTCGCTTCGTAATCCGCCAGACCCCGCTCCATCTTCTCTATTCCGTCTTGCGGGTTTCCCAGTTCGGCCTCGGCCCAGCCGAACTCGATCAAACAGTATGACACCCAAACCGTCAGGCCGTACTCGTCTGCAAGTTCCATTGCCTCTTTGGCGCGCTCATAGGCGAGAGAGGGTTCGACTCGCAAATGATGGATCTGAGCCGCGATATGTCCGGCTACAACTAGCGTCTGGGCATGACCAAGTTTTCGCGCCACTGCCAAACCTGCAGCCATCCTTTCAGCAGATCGATCGGCGTAGCCAAGATCCAAAAGTGCCAGGGCAGCAAAACACTCAAACATCACTTTGCTATCGAGGCCAGCAAAGACACGGTTGCGCTCATCGTCATGTGTAGCACATAGTGCTAGGCCCTTTTTAAGGTGCTCAAGTGCTTCTGTACATCGCCCTAATAGGACAAGCGTCGCTCCTGTGGAGCGATGTGCTTCCTTCATCAGCTCTTCATCCTTGAGTTTCTCAGCCAGTTGCATCAGCTGATATGAAATCTCCAGCGAGGATTGCATTTCTCCAGAGAACTGCTGGTAAAAATACAGCGACCACAACATGTAAAACAACTCTTGCGAAGGACCGTGGCGCCAGAAGAGCTCGCGTCCACGCGCATTGACTTCTTCCACTTCAGCCGAAGCGAATCCCTTGACCGCCATCATCGAGGCAATCAAGATCACGCGCAATTTCATTTCATGCTTTGAACACTCAGCAGCTTGGGCATGTGATTTGAGGGCCTCAAGGCCCCGGTTTGCAAGGTCGATGGCTTCGTGGTGGGCGGATCGTGCTGCGGCGTTTTCTGCGGCTTGCAAAAGATGTTCGAGAGCGCGCGGCCAATCGCGGCTTTGTTCGTAGTGCATGGCAAGCTCGGCCGCAATCTCACTCTTCCGGTCCCCGAATATCTGCTCACCGCGTTCGGCGATCCGCTGATGGATCTGCGAGCGCAACCTTGGCGCAATCAGCCGGTAAGGAACATCCCTATAAAGAACGTGGATGAAACGTTGCCGCGGAGTGACGGTTCCGTCCGGCAGTTCGACCAACCATGCCGGCGATAGAAACTGATGCCTTCGAGCCAATTCTTCGCAG